>Ga0102812_10003525_pt1 | contig 10212 bp, 8 predicted proteins | sample ColrivemetaGS713_FD_79334 | JGI IMG/M metagenome (GOLD analysis project Ga0102812, IMG submission 79334) | Estuarine microbial communities from the Columbia River estuary - Flood tide ETM metaG S.713 | ecosystem: Environmental > Aquatic > Marine > Intertidal zone > Estuary | place: USA: Columbia...
CTGGTGGCAGACTTTATCCAGCCACGCTACCTCTCCTACGTGGCGGGCGCCGGATTCATCCTGATAGGAGTGTGGACCCTGTGGGCCGCGTGAGATGCCTATAAATCCGTTTCCCGTGTGAAATGCCGGCCAACCCCTTGACATGATTACATGTGGGTGTAACTTGCACATATGTAAAGGAGCTTTGTAAATGATTGAATCGGAGCAATCTCATAGAGCCCTAAGAGCAGGCATACGCTATTTGTTGAAGCCCATCGCCCGAATCCTGATTCGGGGAGGCATCAGCTGGAAAGAGTTCGCGGACCTGGGCAAGGGCGCTTTTGTTGAGGCCGCCAGCGAAGACTACGGAATTGCTGGCAGGCAGACAAATGCCTCCAGGGTTGCGCTGCTCACCGGTCTTAGCCGGCGAGAAGTCGCCCGAATTCGCGAGACACAAAATTCCGAACATGACGGCGAGGAACCAGAGCTGCGGGAGACCCAGATTCCGAGGGTGCTTGCCGCATGGCACCAGGATTCCGATTTCCTGGACCAGCACGGGAAACCTCGCGAGTTAATGAAAAGTCAGCAAGCCGGGGAATTTGGCGATCTGCTAAAACGCTATGCGGGCGACATCCCTCCGGTGGCTTTCACCAAGGAACTGCTACGTCTCAATCTAATCAGGGAACAGGCAGATAAATATGTCGTGTTAAGTCGCGTATTCACGCCCGACCTGTCGGACCCTTCCCTGCTTCGCCAGGCAGGCCTTGCACTTCACGACCACGCATCCACTGTGGCCCACAATCTGCACAACCAACGCGAGGGCGGCCCACGCTTTGAGCGACTGGTAAGTAATTTGAATGTAAGTCAGGAAACTGCGGACAAATTTCACGAGTTGCTAAAAACAGAAGGCCAGCAATTTCTGGAGAAACTGGACGCCTGGCTAAGTCAGCACGACCAGGCCAAACCCGCCAGCCGCAAGAATCGCGCGGTCAGGGTAGGTGCAGGAATATATTTCATTCAGGATTCAAGTAATCCAGGAGATCAGAAATGAATCACTCACAACTTCGCGCAACCGTAGCGGCGGCGGCCCTCGGGCTTGCGGCGGCGTGCGGGGGCAGTAGCAATACCGCGCCACCTCCCACAGGAGGCATCTCGGGAACCGGTTTCGCGGTCGGCATAATCACCGGATTCGGCAGCATAATCGTGAATGGCCAGCATTACGGCGTCAGCAGCGCGACCATCACTTCCGATGGAATGAACGTGGCAGAGAACACCCTCAAGATAGGTGACTACGTCATCATTACCGCAGACATCATGAACGATGGTAGTCGGGAGGCCCGAAAGGTAGACCTTGAGGAAGCGGTGGAAGGCCTGGTTTTCTCGACAAGCCCCGAGCCCGGTGACACCCGGGTCGGAAGCCTCAATGTCATGGGGCAGGACGTGACCGTATCTGCTAACACCTCGCTGGATAATTTCGCCAGCCTGGATCTCCTGACAGCCGGCACGGATTGCGTGGAGGTCTATGGACTGCCAAACCCCATCACGAGCAGTGTCGACGCCAGTAGAATCGAAAAGAAATCGGACTGCAGCGAGATTGAAGTAAAGGGCGTGATCGGCTCCACCGACAGCGACGCCCAGACCTTCGTGCTGGGAGGCCTTACGGTGGACTACTCTACCGCTCAGCTGGTGAATTTCGGAAGCGACCAACCCACCGCCGGATTGTTTGTTGAGGCTGAAGCCGACCTGCAGGACATCGACATTGCCAACTCCAGCATGCTGGCCAGCAGCGTCGAACTGAAAACCCAGGGCATCCACCACGACGTGGGTGATGACGATGAGGCCGAGGTGGAAGGCTATATCAGCGGCTGCCCGGCAGGTAACTGCAGCAGCTTCATGCTTAGCGGCGTGCAGGTCCAACTGGACCAGGGCGTCGAGTTCATGCCCATGGAATTCACCCAGGCCGACATCATTGACGGCACAAAGATCGAGGTCGAGGGATACTTCAGCGGCGGCATTCTGATTGCCGAGCAAATGGAATTCCGCAGCAACGACGAGGTACGTATCGAGGCTGCCATCGACGAGGTTGCCGGCAACACCATCTACCTGCTGGGAGATTCTGGTTCCAGCGCAGGCATCATGGTGAACATTTCGGACAACACCCGGATGGAGATGATGCAAATGGACAATCTCACAACGGGTGACTACGTCATGGTCAGCGGCACGGAAATGCCTCAGGGCAGCGACACGGTTGCCGCAACCCGCATTGAGCAGGAGGATTCGGAGAGCACTGTCCTGTTACAGGGCATTGTGGATGCCGCGATTGCCAGCGCCGGCGGATTCGAATTGACCATTCTTGGCAAAACAGTCTCGATCAGCAGCACTACAACCAGTTGCGAGGGACCCGAAGACGAGTCCCTGGACTGCGCAACCATGGTGGCGAGTATTGTCGAAGGTCAAACCATCGCGAAAGCAAGCGGGACCTGGGATGCCGTCAACATGATCCTGGACACAGCCAACGACGAGGTCTCCATCGAGGACTGAATCTACGAAAACGGGGCTTGCCCCCGGGGCGCAGGTCAATGGACCTGCGCCCCTTTTTTCGCCCCCTCCGGGCCACAGCCAGCGCATTCACAAGTAGCTTTATCCAGGATTAACTCACCCCACACGGTGGTTTATGAGTCCTAGGTAAATCACCTAATGCCCAGAAGTCTCTGCGGGGTTAGGATATGGATGGGACCACTGACAAAAGCAATTAGATATGGAAAAACCGCTAGAAATCACCTTCAGGGGACTTGACCCCTCAGACGCAATTGAAACCAACATCCGTGAGCGCGCCAGCAAACTGGAGCGCTTCTTCTCGGACATCATGTCCATGCAGGTTGTTGTAGAAGCGCCTCACAAGCACCAGAACAAGGGTAAACACTACCGTGTGCTAATCGACATCATGGTGCCGGACAAGGAAATCGTGGCCAATCGCAGCCCCGACTACAACGCCGCCCACGAAGATGCCTATGTTGCTATTAGAGACGCTTTCGACGCAGCCCATCGACAGTTGGAAAGCTACCGGGATCGCCGCACTGGCAATGTAAAAGCCCGGGACTAACGATTTGGGTCTGGTCAGCCTGTCGCTGGCCAGACCCTTTTCTCTGGTTATATCTCCGCGATCAGGGAGAAGTTGGACTGATCGGTTCGTGCAGCGGATGCACAGGACGCTCACCCGGCGCCTGGTAGTAACCCATCATTTCCGGGGCCAGCGCATTCAATCGTTTCATTCTGTTATCCGGATCCGGATGGGTACTCATGAATTCCGGTGAGCGTGAACCGCCTACCTTCGCCATTTTCTCCCACAGGCTTACCGATGCGTAGGGGTCATAACCTGCGCGCGCAGCCAGCTCTATCCCGATCCTGTCAGCCTCGGTCTCGGCAGTCCGGCTGTTAGGCAGCTGGATTGCCAGGGTAGCGGCAACTGCCGCGGCGCTCATTGCAACTGCCGGCCGATCCGAGGCTACACCGGCAACCATGATGCCCATCTGGGTCGCCATGGCGACACTCATTTTTTCAGCCGTATGGTTAGCCAGCGCATGAGCGATTTCATGCCCCATAACCTGGGCCAGCTCATCGTCGCTGGGATCTATCTTGGCCAGCAACCCGGTATAAATCGCCATACGCCCTCCGGCCATGCACCAGGCATTAACCGTCTCCGGCTCATCGATTACCCCAACACTCCATTCCCATTTGTCACTATCGGGGCGCATAGCTACCGCCTGGGCAACCAGCCTGGAGGTAATCCGTTCGACCCGGGCATTAGTCCTGGGATCAGAATTGAGCTTCCCCTCTTTCTTCAAGGGAGCCATGGTCTGTAAATAAGCTTCCCGGGAGGCGCTGATCGCCTGCTGCTCTGAGACCAGCATCAGCTGTCTTCTACCGGTGGGGCTGGTAGCACAGGCACTGACCAGGGTCAGTAACAGCACCATCAAACAGATTAAAGTCTTACGCATGGATTTCTCGATTCGGTTTATGTGATCCGGATCCTGACCGGCCCGCCAACCCGGGCGCTTACCAAGCCCGGTCCCGGCTGCAGGTCTGTCGTCGCACCGGGTAAAAAAGCATAGCAGATATTTCGTTTGCCAAAGGGCCAATGCGGGTATCATTCGATTTTGTCAGCGAACCTCCCCGTGCTCAATATCCTCCTCTACATTGCCTGCGTCTTGATCTGGGGAACCACCTGGTACGCCATCACGATGCAACTAGGCGTTGTCGCCCCCGAGGTGTCCCTGACTTATCGCTTTGGCGGGGCGACCCTGATCCTGCTGATTTATTCCCTGAGCACACGACGACCCCTCAGAATTTCTCTTGCCGATCACGGGTTTGCCGTGCTGCTGGGGATTTGCATGTTCAGCCTGAACTACGCCCTCACCTACTATGGCGCCCAATACATCAGTTCAGGATTGGTGGCCGTGCTATTCACCGTTCTCACGTTCATGAACCTGGCCAACGAGCGACTTTGCTTCGGCGTCCGAGCCGACTGGCGCATCCTCAGCGCCTCGTTTATTGGCCTGGCCGGTGTCGGGCTGATATTCATGCCGGAACTGGCCAGCCTGACCAGCGGGTCCGACAGACTGATGGGGATGGCACTGGTGATCGCGGGCACTTACCTGGCTTCCCTGGGGAACATGGTTGCCATTCGCAACACCCGCCGGGGAATCCGACCCACCATCATGAGTGTTTACGGCATGGCCTACGGCACTTTCTTCCTTGGCCTCAGCGCAGTTATCCAGGGCAAGCCGTTCATCATCGAACATACCACCCGCTACCTGGGATCCCTGCTATACCTGTCGGTGATGGGCACCGCGGTAGCCTTTGTCTGTTACCTGGAATTGATACGCCGCATTGGATCAGGCCGGGCAGCCTACACATCGGTGATCATCCCTCTAGTCGCACTTACGGTGTCCGCGTTTTTTGAGAACTACCATTTCACAGTCGTCTCCACGGCTGGCGTGGCCCTGGTCCTGGTCGGAAATGCACTGGCGCTAACAGGCAGGATTAAGGCACACTAATTCTTTCGCCAACTTCTCCCGGCGATCTCTGCATCAGCAGGAACTCAGCATGACAGTCACTACCCAGACCTTCCTTAGCCACGACACCCGTTGCGTGGGCGATTTGCACCTTCCCGAAGGCAAGGGGCCCCACGCCTGCGTGGTGATGGCCCATGGTTTTGCCGCCCAGAGGGACTTCGCCCTGGCGCCTTTTGCCCGTGCCCTGGTAGCGGCCGGCATGGCGGTATTCGTATTCGACTATCGCGGCTTTGGTGACAGTGATGGACTGCCACGGCACTGGGTTAGCCCAAGGCGCCACATCCAGGACTACCATGCCGCCCTGGCCCACGTGCGCTCAATGGCGGAGATAGATCCGCAACGCCTGGGACTGTGGGGAACCTCTTTCAGTGGTGGGCATGTGTTGGTAGTCGCCGCCCAGGATCAGCGGGTCAAGGCGGTCTCGTCCATGGTCCCGTTTGTCAACGGTCCGGCCAGCCTGCGTCGCATTCCAATTAAAGATCTACTCAAGATGACCTGGGCCGGGATTCGAGATTGGCTGCAAGTTGCCACTGGTGGGCCGACCTATCAGCTACCGGTCATAGGCAAACCCGACGAACTGGCCATGATGAACACCCGGGAAAGCTACACGGGCTACCTGGACATGATCCCCGAAGGCAGCGACTGGCGAAACGAAACGCCTGCCCGCATTGCCTTGAGCGCGGGTTTATATATGCCGTGCAGATTTGCCTCCCAGGTAAATTGTCCAACCCTGATGGTTGCCGGAAAAAAGGACAGCCTGATTCCGCTAGAAAACATTCGCAAGACCGCCGGCAACATTCCGCAATGCGATCTTGAAATACTCGATTGAGGCCACTTCGAACCCTACCAGGGTGAAATGCTGGAGAAAGTATCCCGAATACAGAGTCACTTCATGGCCGAGCATCTACTCGCCTGAGCGTCTCTCAATTGCCCTTGGCATGCACCCGATAGAAATTTCGGCAGCGTGCCTCCAGGCCTCGTACCACCCGCTTGCCCTTTAGGGGACCACGGGTCTCGGTCACCACCGTGTGCTGCCCCTCATTGTTATCCCGGTCGTAGAAATACACCACCACCCAATCCTGGGTGCGCCCCAGTTCATGAGCCCTGGCGGTATTGGAAAATAACAACGTGAAGTGCCAGTCTCCCCGCTCGGTATGCAGCACCGGCAACCAGTCCCGGTGAGACGGATTAAAACGCTTTGGGGCAATCGTCGGCAACTCATTGGAGGCGACCTTGCAGCGGTACTCTTCATCCACGTCCAGGATTTCCTCAATCGACGGGGCCAACCGGTCGGCAATAGGTCTCGTCCTCAGGCGACGCAGCATTTCGTCCAGACTGGCCCGCATTGCCCTGGCTTTGCGCGGTCCAATTCCTTCCACGCGCTCCAGTCGACCATCGTGAGCGGCGACCTCCAACTCTTCCAGGGTATCCACGCCAAGCACCTCGTGAATCTGCCGGGCAAGAACAGTGCCTACCCCCGGTACTGTCTGGAATAATTCTTCCGGATCAAGTTCACCGCGCAATCTATCCATGCGGACTAGCCGTCCGTATCGCGCCAGCTCCTGCAAGCTCCCGGCAATGCCGTGACCTATGAATGGCAATTCGGCCAGACCGGCAACCCCGTCCCGTGCCAGCAGGTCTCGAACGTCCTGCTCACAGGACTCCACCGTTTCTGCCGCACGTTGATAAGCCCGAACCCTGAACGGATTCGCGTTTTGCTGCTCCAGTAAATCCGCCATCTCGCGCAGCTTCTCGGCGGCATCGGCGTTGAAATCTATTTGTCGCCGTGCGGTACCTTGAGCCATGTAACCCTGCCTCCAAAGCCCGGCGGGGATATTGCACCCCCGAGAGCGCTTCCCGGAAAGGAAGCTTGTCTGGCTTCACCCAAAACGGGCCAAGCCAAAACATTGTCAGCCCTGCACAACAAGGCTGACAATTCGGCATTCTACCTAGTTCAACTCGACCCCGGCCCTAGGCCACTGTCGAGCGACCCTCGGCGCCATGTTCACCCAGGTTTCCATAGCGGTGATAGTTGTCGCTGATGCTTTGCTCCTTGAGGTACCAAAGCAACTCAACACGGCCGCAGGACAACAACGACGAGCGGGCCACATATACGTAGGCCCGGGAAGCTGCTTCCAGCAAGCGATCGGCAGGGCTTTGACCCAGCACTCGCAGTCGGTCGATGGCACCGCTATCGATCATACCAAGCAGTTGATCCTCATCATGCCTGGCTAGACGGGCCTTGCCGGCAAACAGGGCGACAGATTGCTCCAGCAATCCTCCAGATTTGATTTCGCACTCCGGCGCCAGGCTGACCAGTACATGATTTCCGGCAAGACATCCCGCAGCCAGCGCTGCAATCGCCTCGTACTCAACGGCACCGGCACCCAGGCGCAACACCAGCTTACCCACCGGCAGGTATCGCCGGATGTTGTGCTGACCCAGAAGTTTGAAATGATCGTGCTCGCGTCTGAACTCGTGTTGCCATGTTTCCTGGTAGCTAAACAGGGCGCTCATCAGCCTCATCCCGGCCTCGTCGCTTCCTACACCCTTCTCCACCAGTAACTTGGCCAGCGGAGCCAGAACCGGGTCGCTAACCGGTGTCCCGGAGGGTTGCAATTTACCCTCAGACAGATCCATCAACTGGGCCACGTAACTGGGTCCACCTGCCTTGATGCCAGGACCGAAGGCAGACTTGCCCATGCCGCCGAAGGGCTGGCGCAGCACTATCGCACCGGTTGTTACGCGGTTGATATACAGGTTTCCAGCCTTGATTCGGTCGCGCCAGTAGACCTGCTCCCGATTATCCAGACTCTCCAGGCCGGAGGTCAGCCCGTAGCCCGTCTGGTTAACCAGTTCAATGGCATGCTGCAGGCTCTCTGCACGCATCACCGACAATACGGGGCCGAAAAATTCCGTCATGTGACTGAATCCACCGGGCTGCACATCCCATTTCACCCCGGGTGAATACAGACCCGGATTGCCTTCCATGACACGCGGCGCGACTGCCCAGCTCTCACCGGGTTCCAGTACATGCAGACCTCGTTTCAGCGGATCAGATGGGGGACGAATCAGCGGGCCGATTCGGGTACTCAGGCTCCAGGCAGAGCCAACTTCCATACTCTCCACTGCATCGCAGAGAGTGGCCTTGAATTCGGGATCGTCATAGACCTCTTTCTCAAGAATTAGCAAGCTGGTTGCCGAGCATTTCTGTCCGCTATGGCCGAAGGCCGACTGCAGAACATTCTTGATTGCCTGGTCCCTGTCCGCCAGCGCGGTAACGATGGTGGCATCTTTGCCACCGGTCTCTGCCAGCAAATTCATATCCGGGCGAGACGCCAGCATGGTCAGGGCAGTATCGGTTCCGCCGGTAAGAATCACCGCCGCAACACGGGGGTCGGCGACCAACTTGGCGCCCACACCCGATCCCTGGCAAGGCAGGAATTGCAGGGCTTGTTTGGACACACCGGCCCGCCAGAAGCACTTGCACAATTCATAGGCCACCAGAACCGTCTGGGATGCCGGCTTGAGAATCACGCGATTGCCGGCAGCCAGTGCCGCGGCAATACCGCCACACGGTATGGCAATCGGGAAATTCCAGGGCGGCACTACCGCAACAACACCCTTGGGGGTTGCCCGCAGCGCAGGATTCTCCTGGAACTCCAGGGCGCTGCGACGGTAGAACTCCACGAAATCTACTGCCTCGGAGATCTCTGGATCTGACTCCGGAATGGTCTTGCCACCATCAACCAGGGCAGCGGCAGTCAAATCTCCGCGAGCCTTGCGCAATTCGGCAGCAACACGACCTAACAGGTCATAGCGCTCTGTGTTCTCCATGCCACCCCACCCGGAAGGATCGGACTCGGCACAGGCAATCGCGCTCGCCAGGTCGTCTTCATTGGCTTCCCGGTATCGCCCAACCGTCACATCCGGTCGTGACGGATCAATGCAAGGGCGAACGACCCGACCTTCAAGGACATCCTGACCGGCAATCACCAGGGGGATATCCATGGCCGAGTCACCGCAGCAGTCTCTCCACCTGCGCATCAATTCCTCAGCCCATTCCACGTTCTGGGGCAGGGCAAAATCGGTATCCGGATCATTGACGAAGTCGCTGATGGAACTCCCCGGCAGACCCTCGGGCAATATCTGCTCGTTGCGCCTGTCCTGCACACGCCTGGGCGCCGCGGGCAATGACTCAATTAATTCAAATGCCCCGAGGAACTGTTCCTCCAGCCTCTTCCACTCTTCCGTTCCCACCCGGATCTTGAACGCATGAGCAAGGAAGTTATCGGGACCAGTATTCTCGTCCAGGCGCCTGACCAGGTAGCCGATGGCGTGAATGAAATTTTCCCGGCGGGTAGCCGGTGCGTAGAGCAACAGGTTTTCAGCAATTTCAAACAAGGCCCGGCGTTGATGATTAGCCATGCCCTCGAGCATCTCGAACTGTACTTTATCGCTGGCGCCAGATTCTGCTGCCAGTATCAATCCATAGGACAAATCAAACAGGTTGTGTGAGGCAATCCCAAGATGAACGGCCTCCAGGTTCTCTGCACGCATACCTTCTTGCAGCATGCGTTTGTAACTGGCATCCACCTGCTTCTTGAACTGGTACGGCGCCTGGGGCCAACCGTGAATGGATGCGTCAACTTTTTCCATCTCCAGGTTCGCACCCTTTACCAGGCGCACCGTGACCGGGGCACCACCTGCGGCAACTCGCTTGCGAGCCCAGGCATTAATTGTCTTCTGAACCTCCCAGGCATCCGGCAAATAGGCCTGCAAGGCAATGCCCGCCCGCACCTGCTGTAAACCTTCGCGATCCAGGGTTCGCATGAAGGCCTCGGCGGTCACGCTCATGTCCCGGTACTCTTCCATGTCCAGGTAGACGAACTTCGGCACCTGGGTCCCATCGATACGGGTAAAACGCATCCTGTCGGCCTCCCGGTAAATGCGTTCCAGCCGATCACACAGGACCTCAACCGAGTGTTCCCACGCCAGGGAAGAAATCTGGGAAAAAATTGTAGAGATCTTGATGGACAGGCATTCAAGATCAGGTTTTTGCAGGGCGCTGAGATACGTATTCATCCGCTCGGTGGCAGCCTTCTCACCCAGCAGTGCCTCACCCAGGAAATTCACATTCATTCGCAGGCCGCTAGCC
>Ga0102812_10003529_pt1 | contig 10210 bp, 8 predicted proteins | sample ColrivemetaGS713_FD_79334 | JGI IMG/M metagenome (GOLD analysis project Ga0102812, IMG submission 79334) | Estuarine microbial communities from the Columbia River estuary - Flood tide ETM metaG S.713 | ecosystem: Environmental > Aquatic > Marine > Intertidal zone > Estuary | place: USA: Columbia...
CAAGTATACCGATATTACAGCTTTAGGATCGCTTTAAGAAAAGGACTTTTCACAGAAGCTGCCTCAAACTTTAATCGAATAAATTTACTGTCAAAACAATTAAAAGGGTATATCTATAATGAGCATAAAATATATAGCAATTCACATAATGTCCTGTGCGATCTTAAGCTTTTCAGCTTTTTCTGAGGAGCTGCCAGTTGAATCTAGTGATAGGCATCAAAAGGGTATGGCGATGGCGGGTAAACTATTTCCTGGCTTGGATCCCGATGCGTTGGCTCTACCCAAGAAATTCCAAAAATATACGATAGAGCATCTTTTTGGTGATGTGTGGCAAGGAACAGAAATAAGTTTACAGGAGCGTTCACTCGCCACCTGCGCTGCTCTTATCGCTATGAACCGAACCTCTGAGCAAAAGATTCATTTTGCTGTTGCTCGCAACATTGGCATTCCGAGAGAGAAGCTCGAGGAGATCATTGCTCATGTTGCTCATTACGCTGGTTGGCCAGTAGCCATGTCGAGCTTTCATACGTTAAACGCAGTATGGCCGACGAACGAAGTTATTAAAGATTAAAGTGATTATTCCCAGGAGAATAAGATGAAAAATTGTATCCCACTGCGTATCGCTGCCACATTATTAATGCTGTATACATTAATGAGCGCTTCGATTGTCCATGCATCTGCAGCTGAAGAAAATTCATCGGTCAACAGCAATATACCAGTTGTGCATACCGTACTATTTTGGTTTAAATCTGAAACTACAGCAGAAACTGTGGCAAATATAACAAATATAGCGAGCAGTTATGGCTCGCTACCGATGGTGCGCGCAGTTTATGTCGGTGATTCGTTGCCAAGCGAGAGAGAAGTGGTTGATGACAGCTTTGGAATTGCAATAACGCTACTATTTGACAGTGAAAAAGATCTTCAAGCATATAATGCTGACCCAGAACATGCTCGCAAATCGAAGCAAATTTTGCCTTACGTGACTCGTGGTGTTATTTATGACTTTTATAATCGAGCCCAGACCCACAAGTAAACCTAGTCTTCAGATAAATAGTCCTACTTTTGAGAGGTTTTCTGGTGAGCCATAAAGGACATGTACATCTTTACTCTAGGCATCAGAATAGAATATTTTAAGTAACAAAGGATGTAACAAAAGCTGATTATCGAAATCATTAAATTATTATTAATCAGTAGCTTACAGTCTAAGTACAGTTCCCGCCGCCTCCACCAAAACCCAAAAAGGCCATCCTTGCGGATGGCCTTTTTTAATGACGATAGCGCTCCAATGCTTTCTGATAAACCATCCAATTCGCCTCACCCATGAATAGTATTTATATCTAATAAGTGGCCATATTTTCCTTCGCAAAGTATCCTGTGGAAAATAATTTATTGCTAGGTCCATGGAAAATAGTTCCTCAATCGTCTATTCACGATAATGGCATTTACAGCCATGACTGATAGGCTATGTAGAGGAGCATTGTGGTGAAACCAAGTAGTACCCTAGAAGTGTTTGTCAATATAAAAGCCCGGCTATCCAGGTTCCTAGTTAGTATGGTTCCACCCAGAGACGTCGAAGATATAATCCAAGAAACCTATGTGCGCATGTGCAAAGCTGAGAATAAGACCTTCATAAAAGACTCTGAGTCTTTTATGTTTCGCACAGCTAGAAATTTGGCTCTTGATTATTTAAAGCGAGCTGAGACACGTCTTACCAGCGGCGTCGATGACATCGATGAAATACTGTTGGAAGAACACGATCCCACTTTTGGTCAGATTGCCTCGGATGAGGAATTTGGCCTTTTTTGTGCCGCTATACGTGAGTTACCCAAGCAATCTCAGCGCGCCTTTATATTGAAAAAGGTCTATGGGTACAGTTTAAAAGAAATTATGCTGGAGATGGATCTTGGTCAGCCAACGGTAGAGTCACATATTGTAAGTGCGACTAAAAAATGTGTGCAGTATTTACGAAACCATAATGTGGAATTTAGTGGTAAGAAAGTAAGGTCAATGCGTCATCAAACGGTATTGTCGGACGCGCAGCTAGGAGAAAAGAAATGAGTAGGGTGGTCTCAATTAATACTGAAGAAGTGCGGTTAGACGCTGCGACCTGGTGGATTTTAAAACTTGATAGTAACGCCCTGACAGATCAAGAGCAGTCTGCTTTGGCCAATTGGTTGGATGAAGATGTCAAGAATAGTGAGGTTTTAGTAGAGGTTGCTATTGTCTGGGATAAGACCAATGTACTTGCATACCTTTCTGACTTTTTTCCGCATTCAACAAAAGATATTTCTAAGCCAAATACGCAGATTGATTTTTGGGGCTTTAAGCCAGCACTGTATGCATGTTTAGCTGTTTTGCTGATCAGTGCTCCAGTATTTTTCAATTTAAATGGTTCAAGTTTTGAGCCGCAACAAACGGCTAATTATGAAACTGAAATTGGTGAGAAAAAAGTAATTTTATTGCCAGATGGTAGTGAGGTTGTCATGAACACCAATAGTAAGCTATCTCTAGATTATACCTCGTCTGCTCGATTATTAAGACTAACGCAAGGGGAGATTTATGTGCGAGTAGCCAAAGAGGATCGACCTTTATCTGTTATGGCGATTGATCGAATTGTCCAAGCAAAGGGTACTGAGTTTGTGGTTGAAATAACTGATGATCAGAAAGTCGATGTAATGGTAACTGAAGGTCGGGTTGTTGTTGGTATCCAACCGCTCAAAAACCATTATCCGAAGAACAGAAGTATCCAGAATAACTTAACTCCACCACCTCTATTAGTTCAACTAGCAGATAACAGTAATAGTTTAAGTGCTGGCGAACAACTGACTTTAAGAGATTCAGCTGCTAACAAGCAAATGATTGAGTCTGATGATATTGAGGTTAGATTGTCATGGAGAAAGGGAGGGTTAATTTTTAGGTCTATTCCACTCGAGAAGGCGCTTCGAGAGGTAGAGCGCTACACGTCTGTAGAGTTTGAAGTGTTAGATGAGAAATTAAAATCTAGGGTATTAACAGGACGTTTCAGAACTGGTGATGTTACAGCACTGCTAGATATGTTAGAGACTAACTTTGGTATTCACGCAGAATTCGATGGCGCAGACCGCATTCTGCTCAGTAGCATACAATAGATGCAGTGCACTTCATGGAAAAGTCTCGATGGTTCGTCTTTAGGGCGAGCGCGAGATAATTTCATTGTTTTTGGTTTTCGATTGTTTTTGCTTCCGATGCTGGTGTTGTTTTCCAGCACAACACTATCGGCGAGTGAGAGAGTCAATGAAAGTGTTATTGACTTCCACATTCCTCAACAAGCTTTATCTTCAGCGCTCATTGAGTTTGCTGAACAAGCTGATTTGACTTTAATTTTTCCTGACCAGTTGGTTCAGGGGAAATGGTCCAAATCGGTATCCGGCTTATCCACGCCACGCAGAGCTATTAATGAGATGCTCGTGGGGACTGGGCTAGAACCGGACTTCAGCAGGCATAACTTTCATACTATAAAGATTTTGCGTGAGGGAGAAGGAATGAAAAGCAAAAATAAAATAGGATTATTTGGTGCATTTGCAGCAGCTTTTGCTGGTAGTACTATGGTCCAAGGCCAAGAAAAAAGTGGTGCCTCGATAGATGAAATTTTAGTTACGGGTTCGAATATTCAAAGATCTGGTTTTGAGGCGATATCGCCTGTTCAGGTAATGAATAGAGATGAGATGTTAGCGGAGGGTGCAAAAACAATCACCGATTTCGCCATTAATCTTCCGGTTAATGTTGGTTCGGAGTTTCAAACAGAATCTGGGTCACTGATCGGTACGGCCCAATTTAATTTGCGCGGCCTAGGTTTGGGGTCGACATTAACGTTGATCAATGGTCGTCGAGGTGGCATATCCGCAGTTGCTGATGGCGGAGGTAACCAATTCTTCGATATAAACCAGTTGCCTATGTCGATGATTGAGCGCGTCGATTTCCTCACTGATGGTGCCTCAGCCGTTTACGGCTCTCAAGCGGTTGCGGGCGTTGCCAACATCGTGACGCGTACGAACTTTGAAGGTTTTGAGTTTTCTGTTGACACCCAAAGTTCGGGCGGCCCTGGCATCGACCAGCATCAAATTGGATTTGCATTTGGATCGTCAGGTGATGGCGCCACCAAGGTCAATGTCTATGGTGGATACACTACTCGCAATAGAGCGGACCGTTCAGACTTTGACTTTATTAACGAACGCGTTCTGGGTAATGGTGACCCAACAGCTTCAAGAACACTGTCGGCCTTCGGTAGCCCGGGAACGTATCGTGCGGTTAACGATCTGGGAACCGCTGGCACAGGATCTAATTATCCCGATCCCGACTGTGAGGCGGCAGGCGGCATCCTGAAAGCTCCGTTCTGCCGATTTAGCTTTGCAGATCAGGTGTCTGTGATCCCTGAAGAGTCTAGGATACAGCTTTTCTCAGAGGCCACCCATGAGTTTAATAATAATTTGACGGCTTTTGTAGAGACTAGCTATTCGTCAAATAAGATTTCTCGAACTCTCGGCCCCTATCTGTTTAAGCACGGTACGCTCGCGTCTGGACGTATGTTAATCCCCGGTGACCACCCATTCAATTTCTTTGTTAATGATAGTGACGGAGGCATCGAATACATTGGTCCAAGCAACTGGGATAACTCGATTCATCAGGGGGCAGACCTCGAGTTGCGTGGACGTCCGTTTGGTGACGAATATAACGGTGGTAGAGGACCAGCTGACCTTGAAATCGATTTATCCTATATACGTATGCTAGGCGGGATAACCGCTGATCTCTCTGACCAATGGAGTGTTGAAGCTTCCTATATGTTTGCTCGATCAGACCGGGATCAAACTCGACCCTTCAACTACATCGCCAGTGTTGTCAATAGCAGACTACTCGATGGTAGCTGGAATCCATTTGGTACTCGTTTGGCAAATCCTACTCTAGTATCGCCGAAGGATGGAGTGAGTGTTGCTGCGAATTCTGACGACGTCTCTGATAGCCTCTATACGTTAAATGTCAACGCATCAACGGCTGATCAAGAAGTACTTGAAGTGAAATTTGTAGGCGAAGTGGGTGCCTTGCCCGGCGGAAGCATTGGCGTTGCTGCGGGAATTCAACACCGTTCTGAGTCCTTTAGCTATTCGCCAGATCCTCTGGATGTTTCAGGCTTGGGTAACGGAAAAGATGCACCAATTGCTGGAGGTCAAGACGTAGACGCGGTGTTTGTCGAGGCCATGTTGCCCGTCAGTGATTCGATTGAAGTGCAGGCGGCTGTGCGTTATGAGGACTATGGAACCGTAGATACTACCGACCCAAAACTCGCTATTCGTTGGCAAGCTACCGAAAATTTTGGTGTACGTGGAAGCTGGGGAACGTCGTTCCAAGCACCATCAGTTCGGCAGATGAGCGTTTCAAGTCAGTCTTCAATTATTGATGACCCTGCGTCACTCAACCCAGTAACTGGTGAGCTAGAGTGTGTTAATCGCGATGTCACTAATATTGCTATTGTCACCACTCAGGGGGGTGATTCCCTTAAGCCTCAGAGCGCTGATTCATTGACATTTGGATTTGTGATGGACTGGAAAGGAGCCGATATTAGCCTCGATTATTGGAGTTTTGATTACGATGATCTGATTACCTCTGATGAGGGTGCTCAGGCCATCTTACAAAATGACTGTAATGACGGAACTGCTGATGATCCAAGAGTCAGTCGTCGTGCCGATGGTACCGTGGCTGAAATTACATCAGAGTTTATCAACACTGGCTCCGTTAAAACTGATGGTATGGATTTATCTGTAGCTTATACGATCGATTCATCTAGTTACTTCGATGCGATCAACTTCAATTTAGGCGCAACATACGTCAATAAATTTGAGGTCAAAACCGACAGTGATTCAGCTAAATTTGATGGTGCAGGCTCTCGAAACTTTACCAATCAGTTCCGTTCGATGCCCAAGTTGAGAGGCAACCTCGGTGTGACCTTTGAGAAAGGTGTGCATACGTTGAGTACTCAACTCCGATATATCGATGGCTACGAAAATGATCAATCGGATACCCAGATTGATAGTCTTGTAACCTTAGATGGGCAGTACTCAATGCGGCTTTTCGAGGACCGAACGCAGTTTTCAATGGGTGTTAAAAACCTGCTCGACGAAGAACCACCGACATTGGGCGAGAACGTCCGTCCAGGCTATGACAATGTCATCCATAATGTTCTGGGTAGAACCCTCTATATGTCTCTGACTCAGTCGTTTTAAAAATCGGCTATAGAGTCTAGTTAAGAGGTTACTAAAGATTGTTGCGCCACGGACGGCGCAGCAGTCCCCTCTATTTATCTATCTGTGCATTCAGTTTCCACTGAGCCCATCGTGTAGTGCTAATTCTTTTAAATTCGCCATTGGAAAAAATCATGACTATTGAAAAATCCGCCATACCTTTTCGAATGCTTGTGAATTATCAGACAGCAGGTCAGATATTGGGGCCACTTATCTTTTTATTGTTGATGAGTTTTGGCGGCGCTCAATCATTTATGCCGGAAACCGCTTGGCGCACTGCCGCCGTAGGTCTATGGATGGCAATTTGGTGGGCAACAGAGGCTGTACCAGTTCCAGTTACAGCATTCCTTCCTCTTGTCACTTTTGATCTGTTGGGTATTTCATCGGTCAAGGAAACAGCATCACAATATGCACATCCTATTATCTATTTGTTCCTAGGCGCCTTTATTCTTGCGCTAGCTGTGGAGCGGTGGAATTTACATAAACGCATTGCATTATTGATATTGATGCGTACCGGCACCAATGGGCGACGCCTTGTTGGAGGCTTCATGTTGGTATCTGCCTTTCTATCCATGTGGGTGAGTAATACCTCCACGACAATGATGTTACTGCCGATAGCGCTCTCGGTAGCCGGGGTGGTGCTAGCTAATGTGGACGATCTAGATGATAGGCAAAAGTCTGATTTTCAAACAGCTTTGCTACTAGGGTTAGCATTTTCAGCTAGCATCGGAGGCTTGGCAACTCTAATCGGGACTCCAACTAATGCCTTATTTGCAGCCGTAATGAGAGAAACCTATGGGATAGAGATTACTTTCCTCACTTGGATGTTTGTGGGTATTCCGGTCAGTACTGTATTACTCCCGTTAGCATGGTATGTTCTAACGCATTGGATTTTTGTTGTTAAGATTCCCGCAAGCCAGTCTGCTCAGTCCCATTTGAGTGAGCTCAATAGTGAAATAGGGAAAATGAGTTTGCCTGAAAAACGAGTATCTTTAATTTTTCTGGCGGTTATTGTCGGCTGGGTATTACGGGGGCCACTCTCATCATTATTCGATATTAATGGGTTATCTGATACTGGCATTGCTATGACTGGGGCGCTATTGCTTTTTGTACTCCCGAGCGGCGACCAGATTCAATCGCGATTAATGACGTGGCCGGATTTAGATCGTCTTCCTTGGGGAGTTTTGATTCTTTTTGGAGGGGGTCTGAGCCTAGCGTCGGCTATATCGAGTACCGGGCTTGCCGGCTGGTTAGGGGAGAGCCTGTCCCCTCTGTCTGATCACGGCGTTCTATTATTAGTTATAGTAGCGACCATGTTAGTTATCTTTTTAACAGAACTTACTAGCAATGTGGCAACGACAGCAACGTTTTTACCGGTCATAGGGGCAATGGCAGTTCAGGCTGGGGTCGACCCATTAGTACTTTGTGTGCCTATCACTTTAGCTGCAAGCTGTGCCTTTATGCTACCTGTTGCTACGCCGCCTAATGCCATTGTATTTTCCTCAAATCTTATAACGATTCCCCAGATGATTCGTGCGGGCTTCTTATTGAATCTTATAAGCGTGTTACTTATCAGTATGATTGCCACAGTGTGGGCACCAATCTTTTTTTGACGATCTAAATGGCAGTCTGAAAATAAAATATGAAAACGTTTATTGTGGCAGTATTAATGAAAAAAAATCTTGTTAGAATAATATTAGTAATTGTATCTATAGCTCATAGTGGTTCTGCATTGGCTAGCGGCCAAGTGAAGCAGCTAGGCAATACAAGCCCAAATAGAATTTTATTCGTCGGTAATAGCTATCTATATTACAACGATAGCCTCCACAATCATGTAAAACGAATGGCGGCAGAAAGATTCCCTGAAAGAGCGAAATTAGCCGTCTATAAATCTGCAACCATTGGCGGTTCAAAATTATCACATCATAATCTTGATCATCTTTTGGGCTCAAAAAATATCGGCGTTGAGAATAATTTTGAACTCGTTATTCTTCAGGGTGGCAGCTCAGAATCTTTATCAGAGACTTCTCGACAAGCCTTTTACAGTCAAGTCAAAGAGAAGGTAAAAAAGATTAGAGCGAAAGGCGGTGAAGCTGCCTTGTATATGACCCATGCTTATGTAAAACCTCACAAAGCATATGACCCTAAGATGATTACTCATATTAAGGATACTTACCTCAAGGCTGGTAATGATAACAGCGTACTGGTTATTCCGGTGGGCCTTGCTTTTGCAAGAGCATACGAGCAGCAGCCCGGGCTGAAGTTGCACAAAGCTTTTGATGGTACTCACCCCAGCTTACTTGGCACCTATTTAGCGTCATGTGTGGTTTTCGCATCTATCTTTAATACCTCTCCCGTTGGTTTAGATTACGACTATTTTGATGTTATTTCAGATCAAGACAAAATGTTTTTGCAGCGCATTGCAGAAGACACCGTCAATGAATTTTTTGGCCATAAGAAAACGAGATAAATCATGCTTTTGGGGTTTTTCCAGCCGTTATTTTAGTCACGACCATATACCAAACACAGTGTAAACAAGGAACCTCCTCAAATGAATAAGCAACAAGCTCTCGATTATCATCGTTACCCATTTCCCGGCAAGATCAACATTGAAGCCAGCACTTCTCTATCAAATCAAGCAGACCTTGCACTCGCCTACTCGCCAGGCGTAGCTGAGCCATGTCATGCAATTCATCAATCGCCTGAAACAGTGTTTGACTATACGTCGCGTGGTAATTTGATTGGTGTTATCTCAAACGGCACTGCCGTACTTGGCTTAGGTGATATTGGACCGCTTGCCTCTAAGCCAGTGATGGAAGGTAAGGCGATTTTGTTTAAGTCTTTTGCAGGGATAAATGCGTTTGACCTAGAAATCGAAGAGACTGATGTCAATAAGTTTTGCGATATTGTCGCAGCGTTAGAACCGACTTTCGGTGGCATAAATTTGGAAGACATCAAAGCACCTGAGTGCTTTGCAATAGAGGATAATCTAAGGAAGCGGATGAAAATCCCAGTATTCCATGATGATCAGCATGGCACGGCGATTGTCGCAGCAGCTGCAGTATTAAACGCATTACAAATCGTCGATAAACTGATCGGTGACGTCAGATTAGTGGTCTCTGGCGCGGGGGCTGCCGCAATGGCCTGTACAGATCTATTGGTCGATCTTGGATTAAAGATAGATAATATTCTAATGCTGGATAGTCGAGGTGTTATTCACCAGCAGAGGGTAGGATTAGATAGCAAAAAACAGCGATATGCACGAGATACGCAGAGCCGAAGTTTGGCCGATGCAATGCATGGATCAGACCTATTTCTCGGTTTGTCTCAGCCCGATTTACTTGATGTTGAGATGCTTAAAAGTATGGCGGCTCGCCCGATTATACTGGCGTTATCCAATCCAGATCCCGAAGTATCACCCGATTTAGTCCGAGAATATCGTCCAGACGCAATTATGGCTACCGGCCGCTCCGACTATGCTAATCAGGTTAATAATGTGCTTTGCTTTCCGTTCTTATTCCGAGGAGCGCTGGATGTCGGAGCAACGGAAATTAATGCTGCCATGAAAATTGCTTGTGTTCGAGCTTTGGCAAAATTAGCTCAAGCGGAGGTGCATGATAAAGTAAAGAGTTACTACACAGATGAAAGTCTTATTGGCTTTGGCAAAGAGTATATTTTACCCAAGCCCTTTGACCCAAGGCTAATTGATTACATCGCACCTGCAGTTGCACAGGCTGCAGTTGAAAGTGGCGTAGCCAGCCGGCCATATAGTACCCTTGAGAACTATCGTAAATCGTTGGTTGATGGTTTGTTTGAGGGCAGTTTACGTTCTAATACTTAATGCTCTCTAATGCTCTCTAATGCGCTTTATAACTTGAAAAGAGTTTGACAGGATGTAGATTAAAGTAACAAAGGATGTAACAAAAGCAGTTTTCTAA
>Ga0102812_10003532_pt1 | contig 10203 bp, 11 predicted proteins | sample ColrivemetaGS713_FD_79334 | JGI IMG/M metagenome (GOLD analysis project Ga0102812, IMG submission 79334) | Estuarine microbial communities from the Columbia River estuary - Flood tide ETM metaG S.713 | ecosystem: Environmental > Aquatic > Marine > Intertidal zone > Estuary | place: USA...
GACCAAGGCCTTGACATCGGCTTCAACGAGCACGCCGGCACTAATCAGCTGTTCGGCATAAAGTTCGCGCGTGGTTTTGCGCGAACGGATGTTCTGGTACATCAACGGTTGGGTCGCTGCCGGTTCGTCGGCCTCGTTGTGGCCGTGACGGCGGTATCAGACCAGATCGATGACCACATCGCGTCCGAAAGTGTGGCGATAATCGAAAGCGAGCTCGGCACAGAACACCACGGCTTCGGGATTGTCGCCATTGACATGGAACACCGGAGCACCGACGATTTTGGCCGGATCGGTGCAGTACAGCGTAGAGCGGGCATCATCGGGACGCGAGGTGGTAAAGCCGACCTGATTGTTGATGACGATGTGCACGGTGCCGCCGACGGCGAAGCCGCGGGCCTGCGACATCTGGAACAGCTCCATCACCACACCTTGGCCGGCAAAGGCGGCATCGCCGTGAATCACGATAGGCAAGACCTGAGAACGGCTGTCGTCCTGACGACGCATCTGGCGTGCGCGTACGCTGCCAGCCACTACGGGCGCCACAATTTCCAGATGCGAAGGATTGAACGCCAGTGCCAGATGCACCGGACCGCCCGGTGCATTGACGTCGGCCGAAAAGCCCATGTGGTATTTGACGTCACCGGAGTGTTCGGGGGTATCGGGATGATCGAAGCGGCCTTCGAATTCAGCGAACAGTTTCTGTGGCGGCTTGCCCAGGGTGTTCACCAGCACATTGAGGCGGCCTCGGTGGGCCATGCCGATAATCGCGTCCTTGATGCCGTGTTTACCGCCATGCTGGATCAGTTGATCCATCAATGGGATGAGTGATTCGCCGCCTTCCAGCGAGAAGCGCTTTTGGCCGACATACTTGGTATGCAGATAGCGTTCCAGTCCTTCGGAGGCAGTCAGCCGCTCAAGGATGCGCTTGCGCTGTTCGGGTGAAGCCTGCAGACGGCTCTGCACGGATTCCAGACGCTGCTGGATCCACTGGCGCTGGTCGGCATCGCTGATGTGCATGAACTCGGCGCCGATCGGGCCGGAGTAGGTGTTTTTCAGGCGTTCCAGTAAATCGGAAAGTTTCAGTTTTTCCGATCCGAAATAGGTATTCACCGGAAATTCGGTCTGCATGTCGGCACTGGACAGGCCGTGATGGCCAATGTCGAGATCGGGCGCATTCGGTTTTTCCATCATCGCCAGCGGATCGAGATCGGCGCTCAAGTGACCGCGGGAACGAAAGGCGGTGACTAATTTGCCGACAGCCGTTTGCTTACGGGCCATTTCCTCATCGCTGCCGCCGGTGGCGAAGCGTGCGTTGCGAGCCTGGGCCTGCACATTGGCAAGCACGGCCGAGTGTGGCACATCGCCGCTGCCTTGCAGGTCGTCGAAATAGGTTTTCCAGGGGGCTGGAACGCTGGCTGGGTCAACCAGATAGTTTTCGTAAAGATCTTCGATGAATGCGGCATTGCCGCCGGAAAGCTGCGAGGACTTGAGGAATTGTTTAATCAAACTTTCCACGGAATCGCCTTATTGAAGGTTGCTTGGGTCGGCCGAGCGGCCACACGCTGGACACAGACCCCAAATTATAACCGAGTCTGCCCGAACTGAACAAATTGTTTCAGCCATTCAATCAGTTGCCGGCGTTTGTTAAGTCCAGCGTCATGTTTTGATGCAGAATGCCAGCTTCGGTGTATATCCCACCCTCGGCCACGAAACCATGTTTGCGATAGAAGCCGAGAGCATCGACTTGGGCATGCAGACTTACCGATGGCCAGCCCGCGTCCCGGGCCAATGCAATCAGCTGGATGAGCAGGGCATCGCCGACCCCTTTGCCCCGCCAATCCGGCAAAACAGCCATCCGCCCGATGGTGTGCTGTGGCGTAAGGCGGCCGGTGCCGACGGGACGGTCCTCGGCGTCAAGCGCCAGGACGTGGCGGCAGTCCGGGTCAATCGTGTCCCATTCGAGATCAAGCGGCACCTGTTGCTCCATCACGAATACGGGTTCCCGAACGGCCCGAAGGCGGGGCAGATCCCGCGTGTAATCGGCCTCAATCACGCGGAAATCGGGTTTGCTCATTCCGGCTCGGCCAACTGGTAGACGCCTTGTGCGTAAAGCAGTTCAACGGCATGCTGTGCCGCTTTGCCCAGACCGTTGAAATCGGCAATATGCAAAACCGTTTCCTGGCACAACAATGCTGCTTCGTGTGGGCTGACCGGATAACTCTCACCGGTGACATGCAACAAGGCCTGATTGGCCTCTCGGCTCCAGGCAAAACGGGCAAAAGGATGCCGGCACAGTGAGTGACCGGTGCTCAGTGCGGTCAGGGCCTGTGGCCAGCCGGCCTGATCGGGACCGGCCTGGACATCGCCGGAGGCCCGGTAACGGGTGATGAATTGACCGAACCAGCGCCGGCGTTCGGATGCGTCGGCCTGCTGCCATGTCGTCAAGGCTTCCTCCACGCGCGCGAAGGCCTGGTCATCGATTTCGTAAGGATCTTCGGCAACCTTGAGGTCCGGATCTTCGTAACGGCGGTATTCCGGGAGTTTCTGGGCCAGATCCTCGGCGAAATCCACCAGCATTTCGGCGCCGGAAGGCGCACGCATGCCGACCGAGAAGGTCATGCACTGGTCCAGGGCCACGCCGTGATGCGCATAACCTGGCGGCAGATACAGGACATCGCCCGGGGCCAAGTCCCAACTGTAGTCAGCCTTGAATTCCTGCAACAGCTTCAATTCCGAATCGGGACGGAATGCCGGCTCATGGCGGGCTTCGTCTTCAATTTGCCACTTGCGATGACCCATGGCCTGCACCAGAAACACATCGTATTGGTCGATATGTGGCCCAACCGAGCCGCCCTCGACGGCGAAGCTGATCATCACATCATCCACCCGCCAGCGCGGCAGGAAAGAAAATGGCACCAGCAATTCGGCGACATCGGCATCCCATTTGTCCATGTCCTGAACCAGCAGGGTCCAGTCGTGGTGCCCGAACTTGGGAAAATCACTTTCCGCGAACGGTCCCGTGCGCAGGCTCCAGGCATCTTTTTTTCGCTGATAGGTGACCACGCGCGCCAAAGGCCCTTCTTCGCAGGCCAGACCAGCCAGGTCTTCCGGTGAAAGCGGTGGTGAGAAGCCGGAAAAGGCCTGACGAATCAGCAGGGGTTTTTTCTGCCAATACTCGGCGAGGAAGCGCTCGACCGGCATTCCCAGAAAGTGCTGCGCGTTGCCGGTACTTTCAATCATGAGCTAGACCTTACGGATAGCTTTGGCCAACATCTCGGCATGTCCGATGTAACTGGCGGGAGTGAGGGCGAGAAGCTCCCGTTTGGCCGAGCCAGGTAAAGCAAGAGAGCTGATGAAATCACGCATGCTGACTTCGGTGATGCCCTGGCCGCGTGTGAGGGTTTTCAATTGCTCATAGGGGTTCGGCAAGCCGTAGCGGCGCATGACGGTTTGTACCGGTTCAGCCAGTACTTCCCATGCGCTGTTCAGATCTTCCTGCAGGCGCTGGGGATTGGTTTCTAGCTTGCCAAGGCCCTTGCCCAGTGATTCCAGCGCAATTAGCGTATGCCCGAAACCGGTGCCGAGCGCCCGCGACACGGTCGAGTCGGTCAGATCACGCTGCCAGCGGCTGATCGGCAGCTTTTCGGCGAAATGGCCGAGCAGGCTGTTGGCGATGCCGAAATTGCCCTCGGCGTTTTCGAAATCGATTGGATTGACCTTATGCGGCATGGTCGATGAACCGACTTCGCCGGCCTTGAGCTGTTGCTTGAAATAACCCAGCGAAATATAACCCCAGATATCCCGACACAGGTCGATGCCGATGATGTTGATCCGGCGCATGGCATCGCACAGTTCGGCGATGGCGTCATGCGGTTCAATCTGGGTGGTGTAGGGGTTGAACTCCAGACCAAGGCCGGTCACGAAACGTTCCGAGAAACGAGGCCAATCGACCTCCGGATAGGCCACGGCGTGTGCGTTGTAGTTGCCGACCGCGCCGTTGATTTTTCCGGGCATGCGGATGCCGCGCAATTGCGGCATCTGACGGTTGATGCGGGCCAGTACATTAGCCATTTCCTTGCCGAGCGTGGTCGGTGACGCGGTTTGGCCATGCGTACGCGACAGCATCGGCTGGCCGGCCTGGGCATGGCTGAGCGCAAGCAGGGCATCCTGCAGGCGCTCCATTGCCGGTAGCAACACGGTATCCCGGCCCTGCCGCAACATTAGGCTATAACTCAGGTTGTTGATGTCTTCCGAGGTACAGGCGAAGTGGGCGAACTCCTTGGCCTGCGCCAGATCCGGACGGCTTTCCAGTTTTTTCTTGATGAAATATTCAACGGCTTTGACATCGTGGTTGGTGGTGTGCTCGATGGTTTTGACCTGTTCGGCATCGGCAAGGCTGAAATCAGTGGCGATGGCGCGAAGAAAAGCGGTCTGGGACGCATCGAATTCCTGAAGTTGGGCAATACCGGATTCGGCGGCCAGGGCGATCAGCCATTCGATTTCCACGTGCACCCGGGTTTTGATCAGGCCGAACTCGGAAAACACCGGACGCAGGGCATCGACTTTGCCGGCATAGCGGCCATCGGTCGGAGATAGGGCGAGGAGGGTATGCTCGGTCATGATCGGTAAGCCTGGGATGAAGGTGTGCCGGGCGGGGCAAGCCATACCTGCCGCGCGCTGTCCGGTGACAATTGTACCGTGAAAAAGCGTTATCATCGAGAATCGAGTCGAAACGGAGTGGCCCCATGAGCTTGAAATTCCGCGTTGTACAGGATGGTTTCGGCGAGCTTCTTGTGCCTTTCGATGCGCTTTACGGCGCCCAGACCCAGCGTGCGCTGCATAACTTCACCATTTCCGGTCTGCGCATGCCGCCAGAATTCATCCAGGCCATGGCCTTGATCAAAGTAGCCGTGGCCGAAGCCAATGGCATGCTCGGCCATATTCCGGCCAAGCGTGCCAAGGCCATTGCCAAGTCTGCCAACGCCATCGCCTGCGGCGAACATGCCGACCAGTTTCCGGTCGATGTGTTCCAGACCGGATCCGGGACATCCACCAACATGAATCTCAATGAGGTCATCGCTGCCCTCGCGCACCGGCAAGCCGGGCTGGCGATTCACCCGAATGACGATGTCAATTACGGCCAAAGTTCGAACGATGTGGTGCCCAGCAGCAGCCTGCTCGCGTCGGCGCTGCTGCTGAACAGGGTGCTTCTGCCCGCACTCAAACAATTGCGTGCCAGTATTTCCAGGAAAGCGCGTCAGGGCCGCGGTCTGGTGAAAACCGGCCGGACACACCTGATGGATGCCATGCCGATCACGGTGGAGCAGGAACTGTCGGCTTGGCTGGCGCAGCTGGATTCCGCCGTGGCCCGCCTGCAGGACACCGGGAAGCGACTTCTGGAGCTGCCGCTGGGCGGCACCGCCGTCGGCACCGGAGTGAATGCCGATCCGAAAATGACCATACTGGCCTGCCGGCACCTCGCCAAAGCCACCGGCCTGCGCATCCGCCCGGCAGCCAATAAATTCGAATCCATGGCGGCGCAGGACCATTTGGTCGAGCTCTCCGGCCAGTGCAATGGTCTGGCGGTGAGTTTGATGAAAATCGCCAATGATCTGCGCTGGATGAACTCCGGCCCGTTGACCGGGCTGGCGGAAGCGGAGTTGCCGGCTTTGCAGGCGGGCAGCTCGATCATGCCGGGCAAGGTGAATCCGGTAATCCCCGAAGCGGTGGCCATGGTCTGCGCCCAGGTCATGGGAAATCATGCGACGGTGTCCATTGCCGGGCAGAGTGGCAGCTTCCAGCTCAACACCATGATGCCGGTGATCGCCTACAACAGCATCCAGAATCTGAATCTGCTGGCATCGGCCTGCAGCCATCTGGCGGAAAAAGCCATTGATGGTCTGAAGTTCAACAAGGCACGGATGAGTGAAGCCTTGGCCCGCAATCCGATGCTGGTCACCGCCCTGAACCCGGTCATCGGGTATGAAAAGGCAGCGCAGATTGCCAAGCGGGCTTATGCCGAAAAGCGTCCGCTTATCGATGTAGCCCGGGAAATGACGGATTTGAGTCTGGCCGATTTGAAGCGGCTGCTTGATCCGGCGCGGCTGACCGCCTAAAGGGGTTTCATGGCCATAAAAAACCCTGGCAGGCCAGGGTTTTATCGTTCAGAAAAAACAGATCAGGGTTTCGGCGCTGTTTCGGAGTTCTGCGTCGATTCTCCCATATCGATGTTGATGCTGTCTACAGCGTGCACACTGCAGCCATCCTTGCCTTGTTCCACGGTCATCGGTTCGGGTTTGAACTGCGGTAGAGCCGCAGTCAGTTTTTTCTCGATGGCTTGCAATTCAAGCGCGCTGGCACAGAGTTTGTCGGCGACGAGTTTGATATTGCCGGCCTTGGCTTCCACCGTCTTCTCGATTTCGGCCTCGTTCTTGCCGCTGATGATGCCGCCGATGGCGCTGCCGATGGCCTGGGTCGCCAATTTCGCGCTTTCCTTGCCGATTTCCAAACCCTGCATCGCGATCTGTTTGGTCGCGGCATAGTACTGTTTGGTGAGTTCACGTTGTTCCGTGCTCAGCGTCACCGCTTGTCCGGCAATGCTGAGGTCGCCATTTGCAGTGATGGTCGCCTTGCCGCCGTCCTGCATCGTGATGGTGATGTCGGTCAGGTCGGCTTTGGCTTCGGCAATGGCCTTGTTCATGTTGGCTTCGATGTCCTTGGCAACATCGGCCTTGATGCCTTCGACGGTCTGCGCGGTGTTGTCGGCATTGCAGGCGGCGAGCAGTACGGTCAGCAGGGCAATCGGCAGATAGCGGGTGATTTTCATGACGGGGCTTTCCTATGAGTGGTTCCGGTGAAACCGGGACGGAAAATCCGCCCCGGCACGTGACATCTTAGCCTTCGTCGCGGTAGCGACGCATTCTGACCGCTCCGGCGAGGAAGACCAGTCCGATGACGACGCCGATCCAGAGATTGGCCGTGCCCAGCAGGCTGTAGGTATTGGCGAGCAACATGCTGAGGGCGTTATCAGGGTTGATGTTTGTTTCTGTTTCCGTGATCATACCGAGCCATGAGCCTGGGAAGACGCTGCCCAAACCGCGACCTACAATCACTTTCCAATAACTTTCCAGCACAAATGGGGATCCGGCAAGCGCGTTGACCCAAGTCAGAATCACGCCACCAACCACCGGGACGCCGACCGCCCAGAGGAAAGGTTTGGTTTTGGCCCAGCTGGATACGAACATCAAGTAGCCGACGGTCGGGAGCGCCCAGAGCACGTAGATCGGGATGAAACTTACAATCTGTGCCATCACCAGGTAGAAGTTCGCATTGCCCAGCACTGGTCCAAATAAGTTAAGGCCATGGAATGCAGCCAGCACCATCAAGGTCAACAGGACCAACAGGGACAGCGCCAAAGCAAAGGCGACTACAATCAGGGGGCCTACGATAAGCGCAGTCAACGCTTTGGAAATGACCGTATCACGATCGGACACCGGCAACGATTTCCAGAACAGAATGCTGCGATCCTTGCGTTCATCGTAAAGACTGCTCAAGCAATAGAAGAACACCACGAAACCAAGTGTGAATATAATCGGCATCGAAATCGCAGGGTAAGCGCTTGCAAGGCCTTGTGCAAATTCCAGTTTTTCAGCTGGACTGATGCTCGACAAGGCATGCTTAAGGCTTACAAAATCACTGCCGCCAGCGTGGAAAACGCCTTTACCGTTGCCGCTTGAGATTACACCAATCAGCATGGAGCCAATGCTCAGCAGCGCAAGAATGCCGGAGACTACAGCTGGCGCCCAGAAAAAACCGCCTTTGTGTTCCCAGTATTCGCGTTTTAAAAGCCATTTCATCGTGTTCATGCGTAGGTTCCTTTCATGGTGGCGACAAACAGATCGGCGATGCCCGGCGTTTTCATGTCGCCCAGCGGCGCCAGGGTGGAGCGGTTGATGCCGTCGAACAGGAAAACGGTCTTGCCGAACACCGATCGTTCATCAATCGGGCCCAGAGCCTTGGCAGCAGCGTAATATTCAGAACCGACCATCACTTCGGTAAAGCGTTCGGCGATTTCATCCATGCTAGTGTTCAGCGTGATCTTGCCTTCGCGGATGAAGATCAGATCACTAAGGATGTGTTCAATTTCCTCGACCTGATGGGTAGTGACGATGATAGTCTTGTCTTCATCGAAGTATTCTTCCAGAAGATTTTGGTAGAACTGCTTGCGGTAGAGGATGTCCAGGCCCAAGGTCGGCTCGTCCAGCACCAGCAGCTTGGCATCTATCGACATGACAATGGCAAGATGCAGCTGCACGATCATGCCTTTCGACATTTCCTTGACCTTCATGGTCGGTTTCAGCTTGGTTTTGGCGAGATAGGCATCGGCCTTGCTGCGGTCGAATTTGGGATGGGTTCCCGCCACGAAATCCAGCGCGTCGCGGACGCGCATCCAGCGGGGCAGGACGGCCACATCGGCGATGAAGCAGACTTCCTTCATCAGGTCATCGCGTTGGGTGCGTGGATCGAAACCGAGCACCTTCAGTTCACCCTCGAACGGGATCAGGCCCAGTGCGGCTTTCAGCGTGGTAGTTTTGCCGGAACCGTTCGGGCCGATCAAGCCGACGATGCGGCCGGGCTGGATTTCCAGATTGACCCGGTCGACCGCGGCCTGTTTGCCGTAGTGTTTGCTCAGCGCGGTAGCGTGAAGGACGCTGCTCATGCTTGTTCTCCCTTGTTGGATGCGAATAAATGTTCGGGCTGCAGCCCCAGGCGTTTGATGCGGGCCGCGATGACGGGCCATTCATCCTGCAGAAAGCGCTTTTTCTCGCTCATCAGCAGCTGGTCCTTGGCGTTCTCGCTCATGTACATGCCGAGCCCCCTGCGCTTTTCCACCACGTTTTCATCGGCAAGCTCCTGGAAGGCGCGGGATACCGTGATCGGATTGAGCTGGTATTCCGCGGCGATCTGCCGGACCGAGGGCAGGGCATCGCCGGGTTTGATGTCGCCGTCCAGCATCATGCCGACCAATTTGTCTTTCAGTTGGCGGTAAATCGGGCTGTTGTCACTCCATTGAATGCTCATTAGCGGGCTCCTGTCGGCAGGTTGGATTTGCCGAATGAGAAATACGGGCTGCTGAAAGCGCGTTTGGCTTTCTTGGCGGTTTGGCTTTTGCCGGCATTGGCTTTGCCCTGCACGGCGCTTTGTGAGGCAGCCGAGGAAAAGCCGGAGCTGGCTGCGCTGGCCGGGGCTTCGCCGCCCAGGTAGCCCGCAAACAACAGCAGACCCGAAAGTGATAGGCTGATAACCGTGTTTTTCAGTGAAAGTGCCATGGGGAACTCCGGTGGTGTATGCGTTAGGTGTTGTAGGTAACTATAACAGTATAATTTTTACTGTCAACAGGAAATTCATCCGAGACTTGCTAGTCTCTTCATATTCCATTCAGGAATGAACCCAAGGGGTAGATTAATGAAAATGAAATCAATGAGATATGCCGCTCTCGGCTTATTGCTGGGGTCCACCTTTGCCGTCGCCAAGCCTGATGTTTTATCGCATCAGTACCGGACATTGGCGGGAAAAGAGCAGGTCAATTTCAAGAAAACCTACTCCGGCAAGGTGCTTTTGGTGGTCAATACCGCCAGCAAATGCGGCTACACCCCGCAATTCGAAGCGCTCGAGGCCCTGAATGCCAAATATCAAAACAAAGGCTTTGCCGTTCTGGGCTTTCCCTCGAATGACTTCATGGGGCAGGATCCCGGCAGCGAGAAAGAAATCAAGGAATTCTGCACACTGACTTATGGCGTCAAATTTCCCATGTTCGAGAAAGTACATGTCAAGGGCAACGAGGTCACCGGCATTTACCGTGATTTCAAAGCAGTCACCGGGGACGAGCCCGGCTGGAATTTCCATAAATTCCTCATCGACCGCAAAGGCAATGTCATCGGCAGCTTCCCGAGCAAGGTCAAGCCCAACGATGCTCAGCTGGTGGCCAAAATTGAAGCGGCCCTGGCTGCCAAATAAATCCTGAAAGTTTCGTTTGCCCTGAGCCGCTTTTGCAAGGACAATAGTGGCTTCTTAACGTGGAGTAGATTTCCAATGAAGTTCAAGCAACCCTTAGCCCTGGTGATGGCAGGTGCCCTGATGTGCGTCAGCCTATCCGCATGCAGCAAAGATGAAAACGGGGCCGATGGTGCCGCGAAACCGGCC
>Ga0102812_10003533_pt1 | contig 10203 bp, 10 predicted proteins | sample ColrivemetaGS713_FD_79334 | JGI IMG/M metagenome (GOLD analysis project Ga0102812, IMG submission 79334) | Estuarine microbial communities from the Columbia River estuary - Flood tide ETM metaG S.713 | ecosystem: Environmental > Aquatic > Marine > Intertidal zone > Estuary | place: USA...
CGGTGCTGGTGCCAAGATTTTAGGACCCTTTGTCGTCGGCAAGGGTGCGAGGATCGGCTCTAATGCCGTAGTGACCAAAGCGGTGCCACCGGGTGCGACGGTGGTGGGTATCCCCGGGCGGATCGTGCGCTGCAGCGATACCGATAGCAGCGGAGATTGTCTTGATCAGGTGCAGCAGCGCCAGCAGATGGCAGATAAGATCGGGTTTAATGCCTACGGGGTGACTAGTGAATTGTCCGACCCTGTCGCGCATGCCATTCAGGCGCTATTGGATCACATGCAGGCGGTGGATAACCGGGTTGAGGTGCTTAGCAAAGTGTTGCGAGACATGGGTGCTGATTGTCCCGGGCAGCGCTTGCCTGAGCTAAAGCCGGAAGATTTTGCTGAGGTGGGTGAAGAGCGGCCTTTGAAAAAAACGTCTCCAGAGGAGTTCTAGGTCGCAGGCTGATGGCTGATGTGCCTAGGTTTGCTGGGCTAATTGTTGTCAGAACCGGATAATAATTGACTAAAATAGTCGGCTAATGGATAATCCCTTTCAGCAACAATAAATACGGGGATTATACCGATGCGATTAACGACCAAAGGCCGCTATGCGGTTACGGCGATGTTAGATCTGGCTTTGCATGAGGGCCGGGGACCGATTAGCTTGGCTGATATTTCATCTAGGCAGCGGATTTCTCTATCTTATCTTGAACAGTTGTTCGCCAAGCTGCGTCGCAATGGGTTGGTTAAAAGTGTTCGCGGTCCTGGTGGCGGCTATCAGCTGAGTCGTGAAAAAGATGAGATTTTTGTGGTCCAGGTGATCGATGCTGTCAACGAGTCGGTTGATGCAACGGGTTGTAATAGCAAGGGCAATTGCCATGAAGGTGAGGCTTGCTTAACGCATCATCTTTGGTGCGATCTTAGTGATCAGATTCACGGCTTTCTCAGTGGGATTAGCTTGGAGGATCTGGTTGCGCGTAAAGATGTGCAAGCGGTCTCTCAGCGTCTGGACAAAGAACACCTGAAATCGATTGAATTTGAACGGATCGAAGCGACCGCCTAAAGGTGGCTTAGGTCTTACGGAGAAGAGAATGAAACTGCCGATTTATCTGGATTATTCTGCAACCACGCCGGTCGATCCTCGGGTCGCTGAAAAAATGGCTCAGTGCCTGACCCTTGATGGTAATTTCGGTAATCCGGCCTCGCGCTCACATCTGTTTGGTTGGAAGGCGGAAGAAGCGGTGGAGGTCTCTCGGCGTCAAGTGGCAGATCTGGTGAATTGTGATCCGCGTGAGATCGTCTGGACCTCAGGTGCTACTGAATCGAATAACTTGGCCATTAAGGGTGTGGCTCACTTCTACAGCAAGAAGGGCAAGCACATCGTTACCTCGAAGATCGAGCATAAAGCGGTGTTGGACACCTGTCGTCAATTGGAGCGCGAGGGATTTGAGGTGACGTATCTCGATCCGCAGCCCAATGGCATTGTCCCTCCAGAAGCGATCAAGCAGGCGCTACGCGATGACACCATTTTAGTCTCGATTATGCACGTGAATAACGAGATCGGGGTGATCAATGATATTGCGGCTATCGGTGAAATTACCCGAGAGCATAAGGTGTTGTTCCATGTCGATGCAGCTCAGAGTGCCGGAAAGATCAATATTGATCTGCAGCAGCTTAAAGTTGATTTGATGTCGTTTTCGGCTCACAAAGTGTATGGGCCTAAAGGGATAGGTGCGCTGTACGTCGGTCGTAAGCCACGAGTTCGACTCGAGGCCCAGATGCACGGCGGTGGTCATGAGCGTGGTATGCGCTCCGGAACCCTGGCAACCCATCAAAGTGTGGGCATGGGTGAAGCCTTTGCACTGGCTAAAGTTGAGATGCACGAAGAGAATCGTAGGTTATTAAAGCTCCGCCAGCGCTTATGGGATGGGGTCAGCGATCTTGAACAGGTATTTTGTAATGGTGACCCTGATCAGCGAGTAGCAGGCAATATCAACATCAGTTTTAACTTCGTTGAAGGTGAGTCACTGTTGATGGCGTTGAAAGATCTGGCGGTATCCTCGGGTTCTGCCTGTACCTCTGCGAGTCTTGAACCCTCCTATGTGCTGCGGGCGCTGGGCATGAACGATGAGATGGCCCACAGTTCGATTCGCTTTGCTATTGGTCGGTTTACTACCGAAGAGGAGATCGACTTTGCGATCGATAAAGTCCGTACTGCTGTCACTAAGCTGCGCGAGCTATCACCGTTGTGGGATATGTACAAAGACGGCGTTGATTTGGAAAAAGTGGAGTGGGTCAGCCATTAATCCGGCCGCTCCAGATACCCAAAAGAGACGTATTTAAGAGGTAATGAATCATGGCTTATAGCGAAGAAGTATTAGACCACTACGAAAACCCCCGTAACGTCGGAAAAATGGACGATCAGGATTCTCATGTGGGTACCGGAATGGTCGGTGCGCCGGCTTGCGGTGATGTCATGCGTCTGCAGATCAAGGTCAATGACGCCGGTATTATCGAGGATGCGAAATTTAAGACCTATGGCTGTGGCTCCGCAATAGCATCCAGCTCGCTAGTGACTGAGTGGGTTAAAGGGATGACGTTGGATCAAGCCGCGGCGTTAAAAAATACCGAGATTTCGCAGCAGTTGGCGCTACCTCCGGTAAAAATTCACTGTTCTGTGTTGGCTGAGGATGCGATTAAGGCAGCGATTGCCGACTACCGCACTAAGAATTCATAATATAGCCACTTAACATTACTACAGATATTACTATGCTGCAGCGGGTTAGTTGATCCGCTGCTGCTAGCTAAGGGAGTTTTATGGCCATCTCCATGACCCAGGCGGCGCATGCCCACGTCAGTAAGTTCCTGGTTAATCGCGGTAAGGGTGCTGGTATCCGGGTGGCGGTTCGTACCACGGGCTGTTCCGGTATGGGGTATGTGTTGGAATTTTCCGATGCCGTCGATCCTGATGATCAGGTGTTTGATATTGATGGTGTAAAAGTGATCGTTGACCCTAAGAGTTTGACTTACCTTGATGGTACCGAGCTCGATTTTGTTAAAGAGGGGCTCAACGAAGGGTTTAAATTCAATAACCCTAACGCACGCAGCGAGTGTGGTTGTGGTGAGAGCTTCAGCGTATAGCGCTGGGCTGTTGTGTCCGGTTAGCAGGCCTTATGCCAATCTCCGATCTATCGGGCAACGTTGTTAATGCTCGTACCAATGGATCCTCGACACTCGTCATGACTATCGAAAATAATTATTTTGCGTTGTTCGGGTTGCCTGAGACGTTTCGGGTAGATACCGCGCAGCTATCAGATCGTTATCTGAGTCTGCAAAAAACCTTACATCCTGATCGCTATGCTCATTTGGGTGAGCGCGAGCAATTGCGCGCTGTGCAGGCTGTTGCGCATCTTAATGATGCGCTTTCGACACTGAAATCGCCGCTTAAACGCGCGGCGTATTTGTTGGAGCTCAAAGGTGTCGACACCGATGCCAGCTCGACCACGGTTTCCGATAGCGGCTTCTTAATGCAGCAGATGGCATTACGAGAGCAGCTGGATGAGGCGCGCGATGCGGTCGATCCTTTGTTGGCGTTAGAGCAGCTTTTACAACACACCGAGCAGCTTAGGTTGCAACTCTTCGGCCGTTTGGAGGCAGATCTTGCGAGCGATGATCCTGCTGCCGCCGCGCAGGCCTTGCAGACCCTCCGTAAGCTGCAGTTTTTTGATAAACTGCGGCAACAAATTGAATTATTAGAAGATCAACTGGCGGACCTTTAATGCTACTGCAGATTTCAGAACCGGGACAAAGTGCCAAACCCCATCAGCATAAACTGGCGGTAGGTATCGACCTGGGTACGACTAACTCTTTGGTGGCGACCGTTCGTAGTGGTCAGGCAGATACTCTGGCCGATGATCAGGGGCGTCATCTGTTGCCGTCGGTGGTCCGCTATCGGGCTGATACCGCGCCGCTAGTGGGCTTTGATGCGCGTGCCCAGGCTGCCGATGATCCTATGAACACCATCGTATCGGTGAAGCGGTTGATGGGGCGTGGAGTCGAGGACATGCGCCGCCTGGGTGATCAGCTGCCTTATGAGTTCGCTCCCGGAGAGGGGGGGATGCCATTTCTGAAAACTGTGGCGGGCGCTAAGAGTCCGGTACAGGTGTCTGCGGATATTCTCAAGGTGCTCTTGGATCGCGGTTGTGCCTCTCTAGGGGGTGAGCTAGTGGGTGCGGTGATAACAGTACCTGCATATTTTGATGAGGCGCAGCGCCAGGCGACCAAAGATGCGGCCCAGTTAGCCGGTATTACTGTGTTGCGACTGCTCAATGAGCCGACGGCAGCAGCGGTGGCCTATGGCCTAGATCGGGCCTCAGAGGGAACCTTTGCGGTCTATGATCTGGGGGGCGGTACTTTTGATATTTCGGTATTGCGCCTGAATCGAGGAGTGTTTGAAGTACTCTCTACCGGTGGTGACAGCGCCTTGGGCGGTGATGATTTTGACCATGCGATCGCCGAGTGGGTGTTGCAGCAGATGGGAGAGGTCAAGCTGGCACAGGGCGAGCAGCGCCGCCTGCTGGATCTATCCCGGGCGGCCAAAGAGGCACTAACCCATAATGAGCAAACCGAACTGTCGTTTAGTCTATTGGGACAGTCTTGGCAGGGGGTGTTGACGCGTGAGCAGTTCGAGCAGCTGATCGAACCGAAAATCAAACAGACACTGCGTGCTTGTCGCCGGGCATTGAAAGATGCAGAGGTAAGCACCGACGAGATTGCCGAGGTGGTGATGGTGGGGGGGTCGACGCGGGTCCCTTCAGTGCGTACCCAGGTTGAGAGTTTTTTTGGTAGCAAACTCCACGCAGATATCGATCCTGATCGCGTGGTAGCGATAGGAGCCGCGATTCAGGCGGATGTGTTGGCGGGGAATAAGCCTGATGCCGAGATGTTGCTGCTGGATGTGATTCCGCTGTCGCTAGGATTGGAAACCATGGGCGGGTTGGTCGAAAAGGTGATCGATCGAAATACGCCGATTCCTGTTGCTAGGGCGCAAGAGTTTACCACCTACCAGGATGGTCAGACGGCTATGGCTATTCATGTGCTGCAAGGAGAGCGAGAGCTGGTCGACGACTGCCGCTCTTTGGCGCGCTTTGAGTTGCGTGGTATACCACCGATGACGGCGGGTAATGCCAAGGTCAGGGTGACGTTTCAGGTGGATGCCGATGGCTTGCTCAGTGTTTCTGCGCGTGAGTTGGCTAGCGGTGTTGAGACGGCGGTCGAGGTCAAACCCTCGTATGGTCTGGCTGACGGCGAGATTGCGCGGATGATCAAAGACTCTTTTGGTCACGCCCAAGAGGATCTGGAGGCAAGGACTCTGCGTGAGCAACAGGTCGATGCAGATCGCTTGGTAGAAGCGTTGCAAAGTGCCTTGGCTGCCGATGGCGAACGGTTGCTTACTGTTGAGGATAGGGCCGTATTGTTGCAAGGTATTGAGCAGCTCAAACGATTGCGCCAGGGTAATGATCATGTGGCGATTGCCAAAGGTGTTGAGGTGCTGAGTCTGGCCAGTGATGAGTTTGCTTCTCGGCGTATGGATGATGGTATTCGCCGGGCGTTATCCGGACATTCGGTCAATGAAATTTAATCGGGATTATTCCCGTCTTGTACAAAGCCCCTGTTAGGGGTCAAGGAGTAGAGATGCCGCAGTTGATCTTCCTGCCACACCATGAGCTTTGTCCGGAGGGTAAGGTGGTTAGCGTCGAGCCCGGTATCAGCATCTGTGATGCGGCGTTGGAGCAAGGTATTGAGATTGAGCATGCCTGTGAGAAATCCTGTGCCTGTACCACCTGCCATGTGATTGTGCGCGAGGGGGGGGAGTCGCTGGAGGAGGCTGATGAGCTCGAGGATGATATGCTGGACAAGGCATGGGGTTTGGAGCCCGACTCTCGCTTGAGTTGTCAGGCGTTGGTGGGGGACCAGGATCTGGTGATCGAAATCCCCAAGTACACTCTCAATCAGGTGTCTGAAGGGCACTAGTCCTGCACTCTTTATGATTCGATCAGGAGCAAGTGATGGCGCTTAAATGGATTGATACGTTGGATATCGCGATCGAATTGATCGAAAAACACCCCGATGTGGATCCTACGACCCTGCGTTTTACCGAGCTGATGAGCTGGGTGATGGCGCTTGAGGAGTTTGATGACGATCCTAAACACTGCGGGGAAAAAATCCTTGAGGCGATTCAGGCCGCTTGGATTGACGAGTTGGATTGAGGGTTAGGGTTCTTGCCTAGGTCTTGAATCTGGAGGCGCAGCTGCGGCTGTGTCTGATCTGTCAATCGTTTAGCGATTATGCCTTGGACATTGGTTGTTCAGGGCTTTTTTGCGTTATATAATCCGCCCTTTTTTTCCAGCCGAATTTGGAGGTTATTTATATGTTACGAGTTTCTCAGGAAGCGCTGACCTTCGACGATGTGCTGCTGGTGCCCGGATATTCCGAGGTGCTGCCTAAGGATGTGAGTCTAAAAACTCGCCTGACCAAAGGCATTGAGCTGAATATTCCGCTGGTTTCTGCGGCGATGGATACGGTGACCGAATCCCGCTTGGCGATTGCCATGGCTCAGGAGGGTGGCATCGGCATCATCCATAAGAATATGACTATCGCCAAACAGGCGGCGGAAGTCCTCAAGGTAAAGCGCTATGAAAGTGGGGTGGTGAAAGATCCTGTCACGTGCTCGCCGGATCTGACCGTGGGCGAGTTGCACAAGTTGGCGGCGCTGCATGGCTTTTCCGGATTCCCGGTGGTTGTAGGTAAAGATCTGGTCGGCATCGTCACCAGTCGGGATATGCGTTTTGAGCAGCACCTAGACGCCACTGTTGATTCGATTATGACCCCGAAAGAACGTTTGGTGACTGTCGTGGAGGGCGCCGATCCTGAAAAGGTTCGCAACCTGCTACGTAAGCACCGTATTGAGAAAATTCTGGTCGTCGATGCCCATTTTCACCTTAAAGGGATGATGACCGTTAAGGATATGAATAAGGCTAAGGCTTATCCGAATGCAGCCAAGGATAGTGAAGGCAGCCTGATTGTCGGTGCTGCGGTCGGTACCGGCGCTGAAACGCAAGAGCGAATTGCTGCGCTGGTTAAAGCGGGTGTGGATGTGATTATTGTCGATACTGCCCATGGCCACTCCAAGGGTGTTATTGATCGTGTACGTTGGGCCAAACAGCAGTTCCCGTCGGTGCAGGTGATTGGCGGTAATATCGCCACGGCCGAGGCGGCAATTGCGCTGGCGGATGCCGGTGCCGATGGCGTCAAGGTGGGTATCGGCCCCGGTTCTATCTGTACTACCCGTATAGTTGCTGGCGTCGGGGTGCCGCAGATCTCTGCTGTGGCCAATGTCGCCGCAGCGCTTCAGGATCGTGGTGTACCCTTGATTGCTGATGGCGGGATTCGCTTCTCCGGGGATCTTGCAAAAGCCGTTGCGGCGGGTGCCAGTGCCGTGATGATCGGAAGCATGCTGGCCGGTACCGATGAGGCACCGGGCGAGATAGAACTCTACCAGGGGCGCTCTTATAAAGCCTATCGCGGCATGGGCTCTATCGGTGCAATGGCCCAGTCGCAAGGCTCCTCCGATCGTTACTTTCAGGATGCGGGCGCCGGGGCTGAAAAACTGGTGCCTGAGGGGATCGAGGGCCGGGTGGCCTGTAAAGGGCCGATGGCGTCCGTCGTTCATCAGATGATGGGTGGTCTGCGCTCCAGTATGGGTTATACCGGTAGTCACAATATTGAACAGATGCGTACCAAACCCCAGTTTGTACGGATTACGGGTGCAGGAATGGCAGAAAGTCATGTTCATGACGTGACGATCACCAAAGAAGCACCCAACTATCGGGTCGGTTAAATCGACCCTCGTATACCCAAGCACGGGGCTGTGATTGCAGCCCCCTCTTTTTAGCAGCAACCTGGAATTGGGCCGTTACCGAGTTCCTAGTGGAGTAAACGATCGTGACAGTTGATATTCATGCCCAGCGTATTCTGATTCTTGATTTCGGATCTCAATACACCCAGCTGATCGCCCGCCGGGTGCGTGAGTGCGGTGTTTTTTCAGAAATACGTGCTTTCGATATGAGTGAGGCCGAGATCCGTGAGTTTAATCCTCAGGGAATTATTTTGGCAGGTGGTCCAGAGTCGGTAACCGGAATGGATACCCCCCGGGCTCCGCAGGTGGTGTTTGAGCTGGGTGTTCCGGTGTTGGGGATCTGCTATGGGATGCAAACCATGGCTGAACAGTTGGGTGGCTCGGTAGTGACCTCTGATCAGCGTGAGTTCGGCTATGCCAAGGTGCGGATTGAGGGCGGTAGTGCGTTGCTTGACGGTATTGAAGATCATGTCGCCAATAATGGGGTGCTGTTGCTGGATGTGTGGATGAGCCATGGCGATAAGGTGGGTGTCATGCCCAAGGGTTTTCATCTGATGGCCGCCACCGAGAGCGCACCCATTGCCGGTATGTACGATGAGCAACGGCGTTTCTATGGGGTCCAGTTTCACCCCGAAGTCACTCATACCAAACAGGGTGAGCGTATCTTGTCACGCTTTGTCCGCGATATCTGTGGTTGTGAAGGGCTGTGGACGGCATCCAACATTGTCAAGGATGCTATCGAGCAGGTCCGTGAAAAAGTCGGTAGCGATCATGTGTTGTTGGGGCTCTCCGGCGGGGTCGATTCGTCGGTGGTCGCAGCGCTGCTGCATAAGGCAATAGGCAGCCAGTTAACCTGTGTGTTCGTTGACAACGGTCTCCTGCGAAAGCGCGAAGGTGATCAGGTCATGGATATGTTCGCCAAGAACATGGGGGTCAAAGTCATTCGGGTCAACGCTCAGGAGCTATTTTTGGGTAAGCTCAAAGGGGTGAGTGATCCAGAAGCCAAGCGCAAGATTATCGGTAACACCTTCATAGAGGTGTTTGATACCGAATCCAACAAGATCGACAACGTTAAGTGGCTGGCGCAAGGGACCATTTATCCGGATGTGATCGAGTCCGCAGCGGGTAAGACCGGTAAGGCGCATGTGATCAAATCGCACCATAATGTTGGCGGTTTGCCGGATGATATGGCGTTGGAACTGGTAGAACCGTTGCGTGAGCTATTTAAAGATGAAGTGCGTAAGATCGGCTTGGAGCTGGGCCTGCCTTACGACATGGTGTATCGCCATCCGTTCCCTGGTCCGGGTCTTGGGGTGCGAATCCTGGGTGAAGTGAAACGTGAATATGCGGATATCCTTCGCGAGGCCGATGCGATCTTTATGGAAGAGCTGCACCGTTCGGGCTGGTATCACAAAACCAGTCAGGCGTTCGTGGTGTTTTTGCCCGTCAAGTCGGTGGGCGTGGTAGGCGATGGTCGTCGCTATGAGTACGTAGTATCGCTACGTGCTGTTGAAACTATCGATTTTATGACCGCGCGCTGGGCTCATCTGCCATATGAGTTACTGGAAACGGTATCTAGCCGGATTATTAATGAGATCTCTGGGATCTCCCGGGTCGCTTACGATGTCTCGAGTAAGCCGCCGGCCACCATCGAGTGGGAATAAAAACCCGTGCTTAGATTAAACCCGCCATCAGGCGGGTTTTTTTTGATGTTGAGGTCCTCTGCTGTAACCAAGCTTTGTAGTCATCATCGCTTTATTTTACAGTGATATAATCCTCAGCGGATGAACGGGTCAGCTGATCAAAAAGGAGTGTTTTTCAGGATTATGATCAGGAATAGATGGGTTCGTATCGGACTTAACCTGCTGTTGCTCCTGTTGTTGCCGTTGTTCGGTTTTGGAGCGGTTAAAGGCTACTACTGGTATCAGGTACGCTCGGCGGTAGAGGAGTTTCGGCAGCAGTTGTCATTATCTGCCACGCTTGAGTATGGAGCTATCGAAACCGGTTTTGATGGGGTCGCCGGAGTTCGCCAGCTGGTGCTAAGGCCTTTGAATCCCGAGCTGAATCTAGCCCAGGGCACTCCTGCGCCGTCCATTAAAATAGATGCGTTGCGTGTCAAATCCTCTAGCTGGCTGGATCTGGTACGGATGAACAGTCGGCTGGAGCAGGGTGAGTTGCCTCAGGCGCTGGGCATTGAGCTTAGCGGTATTGAGGTCGATCTATCGAGCACCGATCTGGCTCAGCTGGCGTCTCAAGTTGTGAGTGATGAGGGGACTGCCGAGCAGTGGTTGCGAGGCTGCGAG
>Ga0102812_10003535_pt1 | contig 10199 bp, 10 predicted proteins | sample ColrivemetaGS713_FD_79334 | JGI IMG/M metagenome (GOLD analysis project Ga0102812, IMG submission 79334) | Estuarine microbial communities from the Columbia River estuary - Flood tide ETM metaG S.713 | ecosystem: Environmental > Aquatic > Marine > Intertidal zone > Estuary | place: USA...
GTCATGGCGATCTACACCCGATATCACCTGTCCAACAAACACAAAATGGAGCCGATACCCGTGTGTCAAATCCCAAAAAACTGGCTGTAAAACTCGCCTAGCAAACCGTTAGCTAGCGCGCAATAACCACCCTGCCTAAATGTTGGTTGAGCAGGTTGTACAACTGACGATAATTCATCACCTCCTCAAGCGCTTCTTCCTGATCGGTATCCGGCGACAAGGTAGTTTGTTGAATATTTTCCATGATTTTATCGATCAGAAAACAGCGCAGGGTCAATACGGTTTCCGTAACCAACTGAGCTAAACTCGCCCGCTTTTCTTTGGGGTAAATCTCTTTTTTGTCCCAAGCATCCAATTGATATTTTTCATCTTCCATCAGCAAATAAGCCACTAATTGAGCTGATGAGTCATCCATTTGATGCACCATGCGCTGAGCGTCAAAATTTGGGTCTGAATGATACCCTTGGATCAGGGTGGAGTATAGGGATTTAAATCCTGGATGGCTGAGCTCAACCTCATCCATTTGAAGGTCTAGAAATATTTTCTCAAAAACCTTGGCCGTGATTTTTTTTCGCTCCATGGACCAGGTTCCATCGGGCTGGGCTGATTGTATCCATTCATCAAAGTCTACCTCTTGGGTTCCGTATAAAAGCAGTAATTCGATGATTTTTTGCTCCAAGAGTTCGAGCTGATCTTTTCGTTCCCGTTCAGGATTGGGCTTTACCACCTCAAAAGACTTTCTGGGGGCTGAGTAGCGAACGGGGGTTGATTTGCCCATTTTTTTATCGATCTGAGCCAAAGTGTCAAACAAAACAGACTCAGATACTTCCATGATTTGGGCACAAGACTGAATGTACACCTCTTGTTTGATTGGATCAGGGATCAGTGAAATACTCTGAACCATATCGCGGATTGTTTCCGCCCGCTTGATCGGGTCTCCTTGAGTTTCAGCAACCAATAGGGTCGCTTTGAACTGAATAAAGTCTTTTGACGCTGATTTCAAATACTGTTCCAGCTCATACGTGGTATGGCTTTTGGCAAAACTGTCCGGGTCTTCCCCATCTGGAAAGGCACACACGCGCACATTCATACCTTGGGCTAAAATCAAGTCAATGCCGCGCAAGGAAGCCCGAAGTCCAGCAGCATCACCGTCAAAGAGCACCGTAATATTATTGGTTAATCGCGCAATCAACCTGATTTGATCGGCCGTTAGGGCTGTTCCACTGGAAGCGACTGTATTTTTGATGCCGCTCTGATGAAACTGAATAACATCCGTGTAGCCTTCCACCAAATAACATTCATCTAGTTTACTGATGGCTTGTTTCGCGTGGTAGATTCCATACAAGACTTTGCTTTTGTGGTAAATATCGCTCTCTGGGGAGTTCAGGTATTTAGCAGCTTTGGGATCAGAAATTAAAATACGTCCTCCAAAGCCAAGTACACGACCACTCATCGAGTGAATAGGAAATAGGACACGAGCTTTGAATCGATCGAAATATTTTTGAGAACCGTCGTCTTGATTTTTCACAATACTTAGGCCTGTAGCTTCAAGGTATTCGATCTTGTGCTGTTTTTTCAGGGCCTCTTGAGTGAATCCATCCCATTGATCCAAGCAATAACCCAATCCGAACAACTTGATGGTTTCATCCGTAAATCCTCGCTCTCGAAAATAGCTAAGGCCTATGGACTGGCCTGAAGGATGATTCCACAGGATATCTTCAAAATAGGACTGAGCGTATTCGGACACCAAAAACAAACTTTCCTTGAGATCAGTTTCTTGTTTTTGTTGCTCTGTTTGTTCGGTCTCCTCGATGTCAATCGCGTATTTTCTGGCCAAATACTTAATCGCTTCCGGATACGTAAAGTGCTCGTGCTCCATCAAAAAAGCCACCACATTACCCCCTTTGCCACTGCTGAAATCCTTCCAAATTTGCTTTACTGGAGACACCATGAAACTCGGGCTCCGCTCATCGGTAAATGGGCTTAACCCTTTATAGTTGGCACCCGATTTCTTCAATTGAACAAAATCTCCGATCACCTCCTCAATACGGGCGGTTTCATAAACGCGATCTACTGTCCACTTACTGATCAAAAGCACTAAAGTTAGGGGGTTAAATTTAAGAAATTGCGGCGAATAGGCTCCTGCTGCATCTCAAATAAAACCTTATTTTTGCCTCAAAATACGCATATGGCCACGACCAGGCAAAAACCAGCAAGATACACCATTACAGCTGCTCTACCGTATACCAACGGCCCGATACATATCGGCCACTTAGCTGGTGTCTACGTGCCCGCAGATATTTACTCCAGATACCTAAAGGGCATTGGTGCGGATGCACTATTTATTTGCGGCAGCGATGAACACGGCGTGGCCATCTCGATGAAAGCCAAAAAAGAAGGGATAAGCCCTCAAGAGGTCATTGACAAATACCACCACATCATCAAAAAATCTTTTGCGGATTTTGGCATTGAATTTGACCACTATGGCCGTACTTCCTCACCCATACATCACGAAACGGCCAGTGGATTTTTTAAAAAACTATACGAGGACAACGCATTTATCGAAGAAACCTCAGATCAATTATACGACTCTGAGGCTAAACAATTTTTAGCTGATCGATACGTTGTAGGTACCTGCCCAAAATGCGGTAATACAGAAGCTTATGGCGATCAATGCGAGTCCTGTGGAACCTCCTTAAACGCGACTGAACTCATAGAGCCCAAGTCGACTATTACCGGATCAACCCCAACACTAAAACAAACCAAACATTGGTACCTTCCTTTAGATAGGTATACCGATTTTTTGAAGCAATGGATTTTAGAAGGACATAAAAATGATTGGAAGCCCAATGTGTACGGCCAATGCAAATCGTGGATTGATGATGGATTGAAACCCAGAGCAGTCACTCGCGACTTAGATTGGGGTATTCCTGTACCTGTCTCAGGCGCAGAGGGAAAGGTTTTGTATGTTTGGTTTGATGCCCCAATAGGCTACATTTCCGCCACTAAAGAATGGGCACAGGAAAACCATAAAGACTGGAGCCCCTACTGGAAGGCAAACGACACCCAATTGGTGCACTTTATCGGCAAAGACAATATTGTATTTCATTGCATTATTTTCCCCTCCATGTTACATGCTCATGGAGACTATATTTTACCTGAAAATGTACCCGCCAATGAATTCCTGAATTTAGAAGGCCAAAAGCTATCCACCTCAAAAAACTGGGCTGTTTGGCTTCACGAGTACCTGAATGACTTTCCTGATCAGCAAGATGTCTTGCGCTATACCTTAACAGCTAATGCTCCAGAGGCCAAAGACAACGACTTCACGTGGAAGGATTTTCAAGCCAGAAACAACAATGAATTACTGGCTATCTACGGCAACTTTATCAACCGAGTAGCCGTACTCACACAAAAATACTACGAAGGTAGTGTGCCAACCCCAGGTGTCTTTTCTGAAATTGACCTTCAAGTATTGGAGGAAATGCGTCAATATCCCCAACTTATTGGCGCATCCATTGAACGCTATAAGTTCAAAGCTGCTAGTCAAGAGTTGATGCAACTTGCACGACTTGGCAATAAATATTTGGCTGATGAAGAGCCTTGGAAAACAATAAAGACAGATCCTGAACGAACCAAAACTGTCTTGTTTGTTGCTCTGCAGATCGCGGCAACCCTTCAAGTAGTCAGCGCGCCAATACTTCCACATACCGCACTTAAGTTAAAAACAATCTTAAACTCGCCGGGAATTGGCTGGAATGATATTTCAGACCAACCACTACTGGTTCCTGGACATCAATTGGGGGAAGCTGTCTTGTTGTTTCGACGAATAGAAGATGAGGAAATTCAACAGCAGATTGACCGATTAAACGCCACAAAAAAAGAAAACCAACCGGAGACTAAAAAAAATATCATGCCCCAAAAACCAGCCTGTACATTTGACACATTTAGCGCTATTGATTTAAGGGTAGGCACCATAGTGGCTGCTGAAAAAATGCCCAAAGCTGATAAATTACTTGTGCTACAAGTACAAACTGGCTTAGATACCCGAACCATTGTGTCTGGCATCGCTGAACACTTCGCTCCGGAGTCACTCATCGGACAACGAGTTACCGTATTGCTCAACCTAGAACCCAGACCTCTTCGCGGTGTGGTTAGTGAAGGCATGCTCCTGCTTACCCAAGACGAACAAGGCAAATTGGTTTTTGTCAACCCTGATAAACCTGGCGTATTAGATGGTGCTGTGATCAGTTAATGATCTGTCAGTAAAGGATCAACAGACACTTGCTTTTTGGAAAGCAACAATACCTCACTGACTTTAACTTCAGTGATGTACCTGATATCTCCCTCTGAGGCTTCGTAACTTCGGTGGGTGAGTTTTCCAGAAACGGCAATTTCTTGTCCCTTTTTTACAAATTTTTCCATGATCTCGGCCGCTGTTCCCCAGGCGACGACTTGATGCCATTGGGTTTCCTCTACCCTTTCTCCCTGGGCATTTTTGTAATAATCATTGGTAGCTAACGAACATTTGGCCAGTTTTCCTCCATTTTCAAATTCGATGATTTCCGGGTTCTGTCCTAAAAAACCAATAAGTTGGACATGATTTCTGAGTGTTTTCATAAGGCATACATTTAGGTTATAAAGAAGTCGATCTTCTTTGGTGACAAGTGTACATCTGTGGCGGAGATATACTCGTATAACAATCATTTACATCCGACTAAATCACCTACCGCCCAATAAGCGCCATAAAACACGTTGGAATTTCGGATAAACGGAGACCTCCAATTCTTCGAACGCACTTGATTAGTTTTAAAGAAAAAAATGAAAAGAAAATGTATGTATTGTGCGCATCCAATCAGTGGAAGGTCGGATAAAAAATTTTGTGGGGACTCCTGTAGAAACTCCTACAACAACGATAAAAACCGGGATCGAAATCTACTGGTAAAAAAATTTCACCAAAGGCTGCAAAAAAACCATCGAATACTCAACAGCTTTTTACAGGATGAAACAGAAAAAAAAGTGTTTAAAATAGCCCTTGTAGAGGCAGGGTTTAACCTTCAGTCAGTGACCTCCTACACATCTGACCCCCAAGGTGTGGCCTATTTCTTTGTGTATGAAATTGGATTCCGGATTTTAGATGAACACATCATGCACCTGACTAGATCAAAGAATAAAGGTTTCGAAGTGACGGGGTTAACGGGATAAAGCAAAAAAATGTAGATTTACCCCCGAAAATTGTTCCTATGAAAAAAATACTATGGATGGCATTGTGTGCTTCGACGATGAGTCTTCAAGCCCAAACCAAAAAAGAGCTAACCCAACATTTTGAATCTTACTACAAGGCAATGCGCCAACAGTCGGATGTTCAAGGTATTATCAGCGCACTAACCCATTTGAATATTTTGTCTCCCGACAATCTTAGAAGAGATACATTGGCCTATGTGTATGCGAGCAATAACCAACATATTCAGGCATTAAATACGCTGGGTATCGAGGAAAATGAAACAGATAGTGATTTGGCCATTCAGGTAAAAGCATCTTCTTTAAAGGCTATAGGTCAGTTACCACGGGCACTAGCACAATACAATCTACTGTCCAAAAGAAAGCCTTCTCCCTATTTAGTTTATGAAATGGCAGACCTCAATATTCAGTTGGGCAAAGACAATATGGCGCTCTTATTGATTGAACAAGGTATGGCTCAAGCTACCGAGGATATGAAATTCGCGTTTTACGAACGACAAGAGCCGTATGAAGTTTCCTTGAAAGCTGCATTTTTGTACCTGAAAGGATTGGCTACGTTTAACAAAAACAAGGAGGAAGTGGCTCAAGCGATTGCTTTATTGGATGAAGCGATTGCTATATCTCCCAACTTTAACCTCGCACAGTTGAGCAAACAAGCGTTGACACAAAGAAAGGCTGAAGAAAATTAATCCGTTGTAGGAATTTGGGGTATCGTATCCTGAACAAACAACAGGCTATCATTGTTTTGATTTCGGAGCAAAATCAGTGTTTGATCCACATCGTTGATTCCTTTGAATAATGCATTGAGTTCAGAATGCACGGGTTGATTTAATCCAAACAGTGATTTCGTTTGATTTAAATAAGTATATACCACCTTCATTCTAGCCCTAATGGACGGTTGTTGTGCCCAAATAGGCAGTTCAGTCATGGCGGTTGACTGCTTTTCAATCAACTCATCCAACAATAAATTAAATTCCTCATCAGAAGGCGCTTTACTCAAATAGGCTGAACGCTCTCTAAATGAAAAATAGGCTGGCCAGAGGTCTTTGACAACGACCTGTGATGTATCCAGATCAGCCAATTCATTGACTGAGTCCCATAAAACTTTAGGGGTATTGGTGGCGGAAGATACCTGGGAAACCGGTCGTTGACAGGCAGCCACCCAACTAGAAAAAATCAGGATGATGATTATTTTTTTCACAGCCTCGAAGGTACAAATTTTAATATAAGTTACCTTTGGGTGAACTGTTGAAATACTATGCCACAAAAGTGTCTTATCCTCGGAGCAAATGGTCAAATCGGAACAGAACTTGTCATTGCTTTGCGCAAAAAACTGGGAATTAATCAAGTAATTGCCAGTGATGTAAAACCCAATAATGCACCTGACCAAGAGGGGCCATTTGTACAGTTGGATGCCTTGGATGAGTCTGCTCTTAGAGACCTCGTCGTTCAAGAAAAAATTGATACAGTTTATTTAATGGCGGCTATGCTGTCTGCTACTGGAGAACAACATCCAGATTTAGCTTGGTCTTTAAACATGAACACGCTCTTTCACGTGTTGAGGTTGGGTAAAGATGGATTGATCCAAAGGATTTTTTGGCCTTCAAGTATCGCCGTATTTGGACCTAGCTCTCCTAAAGACAACACCCCTCAACTGGGGATCATGGAACCCTCCACCGTTTATGGAATCTCCAAACTATCTGGAGAAATGTGGTGTCAATACTACTACCAAAAATATGGCGTAGATGTGCGCAGTTTGCGATATCCAGGACTAATCAGTTACAAATCAGCTCCTGGAGGTGGCACTACCGACTATGCGGTGACTATTTTTTATGAAGCACTCGCTCAGGGACATTACAACTGCTACCTATCTGCTGAGGCTACATTACCCATGATGTATATGGATGATGCCATAGAAGCTACTTTGACCCTTATGGATGCGCCCTCGACACACGCCAAACCAGGGGTTGCCTACAACCTAGCTGGTATGTCATTTAGCCCTGAAGAACTGGCCGAGGAAATTAAAAAACACCTCCCCGATTTTTCGATAAGCTATGCACCTGATGCACGCCAAAAAATTGCGGATTCCTGGCCCAAATCCATTGACGATTCATGGGCTAGAACAGATTGGGGATGGAAACCTAAATACGATCTATCACAAATGGTCAAAACTATGCTGGCACACCTAAAATAGCTACTCAGAAACCAAAGAAGCTTCTAGTCGGTATTTGATGTTTTTTTCGATGGCTTCAATCATGGAGTTGGCCACGTTGATGCCCGTAGCATTCTCAATACCTTCCAAACCTGGTGATGAATTGACTTCCAAGAGCAGTGGACCTTTGTTGGAGCGAATGATATCTACCCCAGCCACAGCCAAGTTGAACACCTTGGCCGCCTTCAAAGCGAGTTTCTTTTCTTCCGAGGTAATCTTGACCACAGAAGCTTTACCTACTTGGTGCAAATTGGCTCGAAACTCACCGCGCTCCGCTTGACGCTGCATAGAAGCGACAATCCGCCCGCCAACTACAAAACATCTTATGTCCTGACCATTGGCCTCCTTGATAAATTCCTGGACCAAGATATTAGTCTTAACACTTTTAAACGCGTTAATGACACTTTCCGCCGCCTTGTTGGTTTCTGCAAGCACCACTCCTTTACCTTGGGTGCTTTCCAACAACTTGATAATCAGCGGAGCCCCGTTTACCATGCGGATCAAATCTTTAGTGTCCATCGGAGACTTGGCAAATCCCGTGGTAGGTATATGAATGTCGTTTTCAGAGAAAAGCTGAGAGGCAAATAGTTTATCCCTAGATTGGGTGATTGACTCTGCTGAATTTAAACAGTAAACACCCAAGTGTTTGAACTGGCGCAGTAAAGCGCACCCGTAAAAAGTTACGGAAGGTTTTATTCTAGGGATAATCGCATCAAAATCATTGAGGATATTACCCCCGCGATACCTAATCTCTGGCGAATTGGCATCGAGTTTTATGTATAAATGTTCCACATTGAGAAAGACCATTTCATGACCGCGGGCCTCACCAGCCTCCATAATTCTGCGGTTAGAATACAACGCAGGATTACTCGCCAAGAGGGCAATGCGCAATCCAGTCTTCTCTTTGATGTATGACTTATAGTGCACTCTGAGGGTTTCCTCAGAACAATCTCCCATATTAAAAGAGGCGGCTGGATTGACCAAATAGCGGCCCACCAAGGCCTCTCGACCCAAAAGCATCCGATATTCCATCGTATCTCTGCTAGCCAGAGTCAGTTGGATGTCAAAAGCTTTTCCGCCCAATACGACTTGGGTTCGGATCACAAAACGCTCTTCCGCGATTCCAATGGAACTTTTAACAATCCTACGGCTGTAGACCCGCGCTTCGCAGGGTACAGAAATGGTCATGTTGTCCTGAAGGGGATTGACTTCAAACTTTACCCAATCTTGCCCATCTTTAACAAAAGGTTTGATTTTTGAAGCTTGGATCGAGGAGGTTTTGGCCCCTGAATCTACACGTACCTTGATTGCAGGTATATGAAGATTGGAAAGTTGGCACCATTCCTCGCTCCCCAGTAAGGTGAGTTGTTCTACAGCAACAGGCGGATTATTCCTCTTCAACTTCGTCTACTTCAGGAATTTCTGGATCGGTATCTGCATCTGCATCAAATGCATCGTCATCCTCATCAAAATTGGCCATAGACTTCTCCAGGGAAGTACTGATTTTGACCAAGTACTTGGTGTCCTCTGTAGAAACTTCAACCGCCTCAATTAACTCACCTTTGAGGTTGCGGAACCTAACTACATTAGAATCATCATACCCTTCTGGGTAAGTCTCTACCAAAAGTTTTAGGAGCTCAGGGGTGAGTTTTTTGTAATCGATGATGACACGCTTCAAATTCTTCATATTACATCTCTAGTAAATAGGCAAAGATTAATGGCGCTACTATAGTAGCATCGCTTTCTATAATAAATTTAGGGGTATTGATGTCCAATTTACCCCAGGTGATCTTCTCGTTGGGTACCGCACCGGAATACGATCCGTAGCTGGTTGTCGAGTCGCTGATCTGGCAGAAATAACTCCAGAATGGGGTGTCCGTGCGCTCCATATCTTGGTAGAGCATAGGCACTACACAGATAGGGAAATCTCCCGCAATTCCACCACCAATTTGGAAAAATCCAATTCCATGGTCAGAGTTTTGGGTATACCAATCTGCCAAAAAGGTCATGTACTCTATACCAGACTTCATGGTTGATGCCTTTAACTCACCTTTCAGCACGTATGAGGCAAATATATTTCCCATAGTGCTATCCTCCCATCCAGGAACGACCATCGGCAGGTTTTTTTGGGCAGCAGCATACATCCAAGAATTTTGGATGTCAATTTCGTAGTAGGGTTCGAGCACTCCAGACAACAATAGTTTATACATGAACTCATGTGGGAAGTAACGCTCACCGGCATCTTCCGCATCCTTCCAGATTTGGTAGATGTGTTTTTGCAATCTTCTGAACGCTTCCTCTTCAGGGATACAGGTATCTGTCACTCGGTTAAGCCCTCGCTCCAACAAATCCCACTCATCTTGTGGGGTCAGGTCTCTGTAGTGAGGAACGCGCTCGTAATGTGAGTGGGCCACCAAATTCATAATGTCCTCCTCCAGGTTGGCCCCGGTGCATGAAATGATCTGCACTTTATCTTGACGAATAACCTCGGCAAATATCTTTCCAAGCTCCGCTGTACTCATGGCACCTGCCAGAGACACCAACATTTTGGACCCCTGTTCCAACTGAGCCTCATAGCCTTTAGCGGCGTCCACTAAACTGGCCGCATTAAAATGCAAATAGTACTTGGAAATAAACTCTGAAATCGGTCCTCTATGCTTCATCTTCTTGGTGGGGTTTGAATTTTCTTACGGTATGTGTCGTGCCAAATGTAGATTCATATGGCTCATCAGCTGCTTCATTTTTA
>Ga0102812_10003538_pt1 | contig 10192 bp, 7 predicted proteins | sample ColrivemetaGS713_FD_79334 | JGI IMG/M metagenome (GOLD analysis project Ga0102812, IMG submission 79334) | Estuarine microbial communities from the Columbia River estuary - Flood tide ETM metaG S.713 | ecosystem: Environmental > Aquatic > Marine > Intertidal zone > Estuary | place: USA: Columbia...
CATAGCCAAAGCTACGCGACCGAAGAAGAACGAAGTACAGTGCATCATTTGGCAAGAGCAGCCCAAAATTTAAACCCCAAACAGGCTCTTAAAACTTAAATACTGACTTTACCGGTAACATTTGTCCTTCACTGCGTAATACCAGGAAGTAGCGTCCAGCGGAGAGGCGGTTTAAGTCTACTGTGAAACGCGTTTCGCCATTGATCAGTACGGTTGGAATACTTTGGAGACTTTGACCTAATGCATTCGTAATGTGTAGTGTTGCATCACGATTTTCATCGCTGGTAATTGCTACCGTGACCGGGGCATTCGCCGTTTGGGTAGGATAAACCTCCATTTGTACCGACTGCGCCAATACTTGGTCAATGCCCGTGACTATGCCACGGCTTAAGTTGACCGAACGGGGAATACCTGCGTCAGCATTGCTACCGTCGGTAGCTACCACCCGGTGGTACAATACAATATCGCTGCCTACTTCCACACCATTCGCTCCTAACAACAAGTCGACGGTACCAAAAGTAGTTGCAAAAAAGGTTTGGTCGGCAGTAGCGGTAGAGAAGATGACATTTTCAAAGGCAAGGTCCGTAGCCAATTGCCAAACGTAGCCCAAGCTATCGTTATCTGGATCCGTACCAGGTAGCCAAGTGACAACAAACTCGGTCGTTGTCTCTCCTACGATGTCAATAGCGGCACCTTCGGTGGGTAAGACGATGTCTCCGGCTTGGGGGAAGAAGTTCACTTCCGGGAGGATTTGCCCACGGAGCTCGCCGCTGGCTTGGGCGGCGGTGTGAATGTTGGCGTAGTAGTTGTCGGCCCGCAAGCTGGCTACTTGCTCAGTAGTAAGCTCAAGCGTGTTGTCAGAGGCAGTAAAGAAGCCACTGAGGTTGTCGGAGGCCAAGGTGGCCGTCAGCGGAAAAGCAATGTCACCATTGTTTCCGACGCCCGCCAGGTGCAAATGGGCACCACCAGCGATATTAGCATCAAACTCCCCCGCCAGGTTGGCGAAGCTACCGGTAACAACGAGCGTTGTACCACTAAGTTCTAATTTCAAACCTCCTAGTCCAGACACCGCTAGTGGCATGGTTTCGTTGATACCATCCAAAGTAGTATGGAAGAAAGATTGTGCCGAAGGTAATACCTGGCCACGGATCTCACCGCCGGTGTTTTCAGTAGAGTGGATATTCACATACACCATCCGTTCCCGCAGGGTATCCAAAGCACCACTGCTGAGTTGGAAACGATTGTTGGCGGCTGCAAATACACCAGAAGTACCGGGCTCATCAACGTTTAACAATTGCAAGATTGGACCACCCTGTCCGGCAAAACCGGTATGCAAGTGGGCACCACCAGCTACAGCGGTCGCTAGAGGGCTGCTCAAGTTTGCAAAAGATCCTACCGCTACACTGTTACCAGCGTTGGCTTCCATGGCAATCATCCCGCGTGCGGCCGTCTTAACGGGCACTGCTTCGCTTACCCCGGAGAGTGGTGCAAAAAAGTAGTTGGCTGACTCTCCCATGAGGTTACCCCGCAGTTCTCCTCCCGCATTGGTGAGGGAATGGATGTTGACGTACATGCCACGTGCACGAAGTGCTGCACGCTGACCAGCATCTAGCGTATAAGTATTTGCTGCTGGACGAAAAACACCGTTCAGGAGGTCCGCATCGGTTTCTGATGCCAGGAGGAAAACAACACCACCCGTTTGTCCAGGCAAGCCCATGTGGATATGTGCACCACCCGCAATGCCGGTATTCAAGGTGCTGGATAGGTTGCTAAAACTCCCCGAAGCTATCGCCCGGTTGCCAGAAACTTCCAGCTTGATCATGCCGTAAGCGGAGGTACTAACGTCGGGAATCTCCTGGGTCCCCGTCAAAGGAGCAGTGAGTACGTACTGACATTCGGGAAGTACCTGCCCTCTCAGTTCGCCCGATTGATTATCCAAAGTGTGGATATTGACGTAGAAGCCGCGGTTGAACAGCGCTTCCTCAATATCCGGCGTAAGAGGATACGTATTGCTGATGGCCTCTACAGTAGCACCACGATTGTCAGCGTCAATATCAATCGTCAAAGGTATTACTACACCACCGTTGTTTCCGGCGACGGCACTGTGCAAGTGAATACCTCCCGCGATAGCAATAGCAATATCGCTTTCCAGACCACCAAAACGACCCGTTACGATCAAGTCCGTATCGGTCAGGGTCAGTAAAATTTGGCCCGAAGCCAGGGAGGTTGTCAATGGAATTTCGTTGGCTGCTGCCAAATGCGCGCGGAAGACGGTGCGGCCGGGAGCTAAAACCTGTCCGCGTAATTCCCCACCCTGAAAATTGGCAGAGTGGATGTTCACGTACATGTTGCCGCTCTCTAGCGCTGTTTGCTGCTCGCTGGTGAGGGTAAAGGTGTTATCTACCGCCAGAAAAGTACCGTTTAAGCCATCGACATCTACGGTAGGGTTGAGGACAATAGCTACGCCTCCGTTACTTCCCGGAGAAGCAATGTGAAGATGCACACCGCCAGCAATTTGCGTAGCCAAGGCACTACTCAGATTGCTGAAAGAACCGGTTGCGACGAGTTGGTCGCCAGTCACCGTAAAGGCCAGTGCCCCATAAGCTTCGGTCATCACCGCGGGTACTTCGTTACTACCAAAGAGGTTAGCCCAGTAATAGGCATCACCCTCAGGGAGTAGCTGACCACGGAGTTCACCTCCACCATTGGTAAGGGTATGAATGTTGGCGTAGAATTCTCCATTGCGGAGTTGGTTAACTTGCTCATTAGAGAGCGTAAAAGTATTGGTAGCGGCGACAAAGGCTCCTCCAAGGAGGTTGGGATCTAAAATTGGGACCAACGTAAAGGCAATCCCGCCATTGGTCCCTGCTGGAGCAATGTGCAGATGAGACCCCCCAGCTACGGTGGCATCGAAGGCGCTGCTCATTTTTGAGAAAAGGCCGCTGACGACAAGGGTGTTACCGGTAAGTTCGGCCGTAATACTGCCCGTACCTGGCGTTGCTACGGCATTAACTTCTTGTCGGCCACTCAGGGTGGCTTGGAAGATTTCCTGGGCAGTTGTTGCCCCGCTTAGCAGTATTGCCAAGCAAAAAAGTAATAAGTTTTTCATTGATTAATGGAGTTGTTTAAAATAAAAAAATGCTGAAGTCAGCATGAGTAAGTCCTTACAAAAAGACTTACGAGATCAATAGGGAAAGTGGATGTTTTATTAATGATTTTCGGCTATGAAATAACATTTTGGCACAAAATGTTCATTAGCCAAAAAAAGTTGGGTTATCTTAAGGGACAAATTTCAACCACTATGTTAGCTCCAATCCGATTGTCTTCTCCCGGCCCTGTTTTTTCCCGTTTAGTAGCGGGAGTAATGACTTGGGGAGTGTGGGGGCATAAGCTCGATATCAAAGAAATGTCAGCGTTGATTGATCACTGTCTTTCTTTAGGGATTACCACTTTCGATCATGCCGATATTTACGGGCACTACACCACCGAGGAAGCTTTTGGGAATGCGTTGACACTGCATCCTAAAAGGAGGCAGGAAATGCAATTGGTTTCTAAATGTGGTATCCGATTGGTTTGTGACGAGCGCCCCGAAAATCTGGTAAAGTCTTATGACTTAAGCAAGAACTACATCATTGCTTCCGCAGAAAGGAGCCTGCGCAATTTGCGGACGGATTATCTCGACCTCCTGCTGATTCACCGCCCTAGCCCGCTGATGCAGGCTGACGAAGTTGCCGAGGCCATTGCCCACCTGAAAGCGACGGAAAAGGTGCGGCATTTTGGGGTCTCTAATTTTACTCCTTCACAAGTGGAATATCTGCGGCAGGCAACGCCCTTGGTTACCAATCAGGTAGAAGCCAGTCTTTTGCATACCGCCCCCTTCTTTGATGGTACTTTTGATCAGTGTCTCCAACACAGGATGCATCCAATGGCCTGGTCACCGCTGGGAGACTTCTTTAATCGCGATGATGAAACCGCCTCCCGGGTCGCTGATCAATTGGACGAAATTGGCCAGAAATATGGCAACCCGGGAGCAGATGTGATCTTGCTCGCCTGGTTGTTGCATCACCCCGCGGGTATCTTACCGGTACTAGGTACTGCCCGCCAATCTCGGATGACGGCGGCTGTGCAGGCACTGGACATCCAATTAAGTGACCAAGACTGGTTTACTCTAATAGAAGCGGCCAGGGGGCACGAAGTAGCTTAGAGCTAGTTGGGGAAATTTCCCAATAAGCTCTTAATTGCTTTTTTTTCTACTTTTTTTGCCTTACCCCTTTCGTCGTATCGTTTTTTCTTGTAGACTTGTCTTGATAAATAGCTTTTGTAATCATTGCTAATAATGAAACAGTTAGATAAGCAACGTCCAAGTCGACCAGAAGGCAACACTTCTGGGACTAATTCTAATGATCAACGCCGGCGCCCCAAGCTCCAACCTGTCGGCAAACAGAAATACAAACCGAAACAAGTCTATATAGAAGACGAAGATGAAGACGAAGAGATTGATCTTTTCGGTCTTAACGAGGATTCCGACGAAGACGAGGATTACGACGAGGAAGACGAGGACTAACCGTCCTGTTTACAAGACTTCATCTAATATTCCGTAGGTTACTGCATCCGTCGCTGACATCCAGTGGTCGCGATCGCTGTCTGATGCTATCTGCTCATAGCTCTGCCCCGTATGCTCACTGAGGATGCGATAGAGTTCTTTTTGCATTCCTTTCATGAGGTGGTAGCTAATTTCCATATCAGATATCTGGCCTTGCATCCCTCCACTGGGTTGGTGGATCATTACCCGGCAGTGGGGTAGCCCTGACCTTTTTCCTTTGGCGCCCGCAGCCAGCAGAACCGCCGACATACTTGCTGACATGCTGGTGCAGATGGTCGCGATGTCCGGTCCTACGTATTGCATGGTGTCATAAATTCCCAACCCTGCGGTTACAGAGCCGCCAGGGCTGTTGATGTACATCTGGATATCACGCTTAGGATCCGTGCTTTGCAGGAACAACAACTGGGCTTGAATGACATTGGCAACGTAGTCACTTACAGGAACGCCCATAAAAATAATCCGGTCCATCATCAATCGACTGAAGACGTCCATCTGCACCATGTTCAGGGAACGTTCCTCAATCACCGTAGGGGAAATGGTCGCGTTTAACTGTGGATTTGTTTTGCTGAGGTATTCCTCCAGGTGCATGCTGCTCATCCCCAGATGGCCTACTGCGAAATTTTGAAATTCTTTTCCGTAATTCATAAGATTGGTTTTGAAATTTATTTTTCAGGCAATAGGAGTTTCCTTCAGAAGAAGCTGGTCTTCTGTACCTGTTTTGAAAAAAATAATTGTTGAAAAATGAGCAACCCAGACGCAGCACCGCTACGTTTCAACCATCAACCATCAACCATCAACCATCAACCATCAACCATCAACCATCAACCATCAACCATCAACCAACTATCAAACCATCAAACTCTTCAAACGCTGCCACCATTTCAAAGCCTTCGGCTCTGGTGCCTGGTAGACCCAAGTGATGACGGCCTCAAAAGGAATAGGATCGAGTAGGTTTCTGAATCGTTCCAGGTGCTGATCTATCTTGGTATTGGAAGGTTGCTGATTCATGGTTAGAAGGATTTTGCAGGAATGGCGCTAGTATTTGTTCATTAGAGTAATATGGAAGCATAAATATTCAGGCGCTCACCAATGCTCAGGTGCCGGCCATCTTCGGCCAGTGTTTTTCGGAGATGTTGACGGGCCCGGCTCAAACTGGTTTTTATGGCTCCTTCACTGCTTTGCTGTAAAGCTGCGATCTCCTTGATTTTGAAACCGCTAATCTCAAACAGGCGGAGTGCTTCGGCTTGTTTGGCAGGGAGTTGATCAATCGCTTTTAGCAGAAAACTAATGTCGAGTGCGGTAGATGCATCACCCAGGCGACTTTCCAAGGCCTGTAATTGTTGCTCATCCCACTGTCCCCGAAAGGGCGCCCGACGCCGATGATTGCGGACAAGGTTATTCACTACCCCGATCATGTAGCCGAGCAATTTGTCTGAATCTTTAATGTTTTCCCAGTTGGCCAAGGTAGCAAGGACGGCCTCTTGCACCAGGTCTTCTGCCGACATTACACCAAAAGCCCGACTACTGCAGTAGCGTACCAATTTCTGATGATGTGGCTCGTACCACTGTAGAAAGGCCGATTTTGCGGTTGTATTTGCCATGTTCTTTGCTTCTTTATTACTATAGTAACGTTTGAACGGGAAAGGTTACAACCACTAAGGGACGGAGAAAAAATAAAGCTATTTTCTTTTGATTTTGCTTTTTGTGCTAAGACTAGGAATACTTGGACTAGGCGTGCGCAAAAAGGTAAATCTTCAGAAAAAGAAAATAGGTTTATGCCATAGGCATGCCGCGTAGCGATCCCTTCGGGGCCCTCGGCATTTCCGTCAAACTACTTAGTAAGATTACTCGATGGTAAAAGCAACTCCTCCTCCTTTGCTGACCACAAATTGCCCATCTTCCTCTTCCACCAGCTCTCCTTTCGTAATACTGATATTTTTAGCATCAGTAGGGGAGAGGGCTACTTTCAGCGTCCAGGTCTTATTGGTTTGGGTGGCTTTGAGTTCCAACCCTTTCATTGTTTTTTTGTAAAAGATGCTCACTTCGTTGTCCGCGATTTCCACGTTTTCCAGGGTAGCGTATTCCCAAGTGCTGGGCATCTGTGGTTGTATCACGACCAATTTGTTGGCCGCATCAGGTTGGATACCAAAAAACTGCTGGACAATCGGTATACCAAAGCTGTAGATATTCCAAGCCTGGGTGATCATGCCGTAGTCCGGCGATACTTCGTACATACTACCGGGGAGGGCATAGCTGAAACTACGACTCATTCGTTGGAGGTAGTCTAAAGCTTGGTCAGGGCGGGCATAATTGTTTTCGGCCACGACCTGTACGCCGGTAGGCAGCGTCATCACCGCTCCGGTATAGGAAAAAGCTTTAGATCCTTTGAAGGAGCCGTCATTTGATCCTGCGGATTCATCGCGGTCGATGCCGGTGACGAATACGCCAAAAGGATTGACAAAGCGGCGCGCCGTTTCCAGTGCCCTGGCTGCCTTTTCCGGATCAGCGATCTTCATCTCCATGGGGGTATTGACGACCCAGTTATGATGCAGCACAAAAGGCTTAAGTCCTGTGGAGGGCTTAGCCAGAATATTTTCTCGTGTTCGTTTCAGTTCCTCTACCGCCCAGGGTTTGTTCAGGGTGTCGGCCCGTATAATGGCATCTTCGATCAGATGGAGGGCTTGTTCATCGGTACCGATAAAGTCGGCATAAGAGGCAAATTCCTCCGACCAGAATTCTTCATTGATCTTAGTGGCTAATTGCCGAGCTTGCTCGCGGTACTGTGTTGCCAATGTGGCTTCTCCCAGCACATCCGCAATTTTGGCGGCATCTGCTAATGCTCGCTGCGAGTAGGCCGCAACGTCGATCATCTCACTATCCAGTCCGTGGATTTCCATCATGCCAAATCCTTCCGGGAAGAGATTCTGGTTGCTGTCTTTTTCTGTCATCAGCCACTGGAGTCCTTGCTGAATGGTGGGGAAATATTTTTGCAAGAAAGCCTTCTCTCCATTCCAGCGATAAACCTCCCAGATGAGGGACGCAAACTGTGGGGTTTCGTTGATGTTGCCAGGGTTAAACACGGCACCGTTGGTAGATACTTCGTGGACGATCCGCCCATTGCCGTTCGTGGCTGCTGAAAGGCTATCGAGTAAGGAAATCGTCGGCATCACGATGTCCTCACGCCCAATGGCCATGTAGCCTTTCAGGGCATACTCACTGTCGACGCCAAACCACCAGGGATAATCGGGGATGCCGGCCATGATACCCATCCCTATTTCCGGAACATTGCGAATCAGCCAGTCGGAATTGTATTTGAGCCACTCGAAAGTTTGCTGGAGTTGCGCATCAGGAATACTCAGTTTTGATTTTTCGGCTAAAGCGGCGTAGCGTTCTTTTTTGTCTCTTAGGTAGAGGAGGTAGTTTGTTTGCAAATCTTGATAAGTAGCATTTAGCTCCTTCTCCGAGGTGTAGCTCCCCGCAATGGTGAAGGTGATCGTTGTGGTACCGTTAGCGGGAACCAGAAGATCGTAATACAGCATTCCCCCTGCCCCCTGGCCGCTGTAAAGCGTAGGTGTCAAACTGTATTTCGTTGGTGTCTGATCTGCTCCAAACCGCACCAGCCAATCATTGAGGCTGTCTTTTGCGCTCCAGCTACCATCCGCTTCCCGGTAGGCCAACTGGTCTTGCCCGTCGATCATCTGCGTTCTTTCCCCCAGCCAGGTAGGGCGAAGATCGCTGTAGCCAGCGAATTGGAGTTGCAGCTCCTGCGCTTCTTGAGCCGTATTTTTCAGGATGACTTGCACCACCAAGCCTTCTTTGGCATCGGGTACAAATTGCCAGCGTTCGACGATTAGGCTTTGTTCCGGAAAGGAAAAAAAATGCCGATTAGCAAAGGGGTAGTTGGTGAAGGTAGTGGCGCTGTCCAGCAGCAGTGTTTGCCCACCCGTTGCTAAAGCAATCGTAAAACCATCCATTAGCTTGATCGGATGATCCCAAATACCACCCATCTCTCCAGTAATGTGCCAGCCCAATTCCGGGAAACTCCCGTTTTGATGCCCCACCAGGTAGACGCGATCACCCGCCGTCACAAAGGGAGAATTCAGGTAAGCAGCCTTCCCTTCAATCGCAGGGCTGTCCGCCACAATTGTTGCAAAATCAACCACTGGCTGATCGGTATTACAACTGGTTAAAATGAGGTAAAAACACAGAAATGTAATGAATGGGCGTAGCATAGGTGGAGGGTGGTTTTGGTTAGGAAACTTTTTAAAAGTCGGAGATCGGAAGTGGGAAGTCGGAAGTATTAGTATCACCTAGTAGTAGGGATGCTTTCCTTATTGTTCTCGTGTATCTCGTTATTTCCGACTTCCGATCTCCGCTTTTGCCGAAGGCATCCCTATGGGGCCGACTTTCTCTAAAAAGGAATATCCTCCCCATCATTCATCTTCGACGGCTTGGTGATGATGTTGTTGAAAGGGCTCTCGAAAGTATCGCCGGGGAGATCCCCAAAGTCGGGGTCATCCATATTGGAGAAGCGGGCAAACTCGCCGGTAAACCGCATGCGTACATCCGTCAGGGCACCGGAACGGTTTTTAGCTATGATCAAATCGGCCACGCCTTTGAGGGATTGGCCTTCTTCATCCTCGAGGATCTGGTAGTACTCGGGGCGGTAGATGAACATGACCATATCCGCATCCTGTTCAATTGATCCCGATTCACGTAAGTCACTGAGCATCGGTCGTTTATCTCCGCCTCTGGTCTCTACGGCTCGACTCAACTGCGAGAGGGCAATCACGGGGACGTTTAATTCCTTGGCGAGGCCTTTGAGGGCGCGCGAGATGGCACTTACCTCTTGTTCGCGGTTGCCACCTTTGCTGTCACCGCCACCACTCATCAGCTGGAGGTAGTCAATAATGATGAGCTGAATATCGTACTGCATCTTCAAACGGCGACATTTGGCCCGCAGCTCAAAGCTATTGATACCTGGGGTGTCGTCAATGAAAATAGGCGCATCGGCTACTTTCTCAATGGCGGTGTGCAGTTGTTGCCATTCGTATTCTTCTAATTGTCCATTACGCAGCTTGGAGCCGGGTATTTCCGCTTCCATCGAGATAATCCGCTGTGCCAGCTGCAAACTCGACATCTCCAAACTGAAAATGGCCACCCCTTTGTTGAAGTCGAGGGCCGCATTTTTGGCGATGGAGAGGGTGAGGGCCGTATTGTGCGTGACGGTCATGTCACCCAACAGAAAGCGACGATTACCATCGATTTCAAAACCATAATAATCGCCAATGCCATCATCTTCTAGCTGGATACCAGTCACCTGCCAGTCGACGGGGCTTTTCCAGGGATTGGCTTGTTTGCGCTTCACTTTACATGGAACCTCGTCGATGTTGCCATAAATCCGCAGACGATAGACGGTACTGGTGTAACCAATGGATGCAATGCTGGCTTCTTTGGCTTTCATACTTACGCGATAGCCTAAAGAATCACAAAGAAATTTGATCTGTTGGGTTAGCGCTTTGTTCTTTTGGGTGATCTCAAAGCCATTGGATTGCTCCAGGTAGTGACCATCACTGTCGATGAGGCCCG
>Ga0102812_10003549_pt1 | contig 10174 bp, 10 predicted proteins | sample ColrivemetaGS713_FD_79334 | JGI IMG/M metagenome (GOLD analysis project Ga0102812, IMG submission 79334) | Estuarine microbial communities from the Columbia River estuary - Flood tide ETM metaG S.713 | ecosystem: Environmental > Aquatic > Marine > Intertidal zone > Estuary | place: USA...
ACAGCGACAACAACCAAAACGACAATAGGCCAGCCCAGCGTGCCGATCATGTCGATGCTGATGCGCAAGCCCAACAGGGCCACCCCCAGCCGCAAGACCAAGCGAGCCCCCATGGCAATGCCGGGGGCGCAGCGCGGGTCATCGGACAAGAAGTTCAACGCAATCCCGAACAGCAGCGCCAATAGCATTTTGGGCGCGCCGTAGTGATCCGACACAAATTGGCTGGACAAAGCGATGAGCGCCGCCACCAAGAGTCCCGGAAACGCGGCACGCAAGCTGGCCAAGGGTGTCCATAGGAGTCCTTGCACAGTCATGACAAAACGCGCCAAGTCAAAATTTGAGTCAGACGATTAGTGTTCATTGGCCAACTTTCGAGCAAGTTCTAAGTAATGCGTTGGCACTAAAATCCCTTCCGTTCGCGATGATCGAATAGTCGCAAGCCGGCGGGTGCCGGGAAGACGTGCGCCGTCCATCGTTTCGATCATGGTCAGCAGATTTTCAAGCCGGGTCGCGAAATCAGCACCCGATCTGGGTTTGATTGCGATCAGGGTTTGCCCAACGCGTGGTGGATCCCCGCTCGGGTCAAAGAACGAAGTCGCCTGATAGCTGGCAGACGCCCCGTTGAACATTGCCGACAAGATTTCGACCATCAGCGCCAATGCCGTTCCTTTAGCGCCGCCAATCGGCAGCATCGTGCCCTCGAGCGCAGCCTTGGCATTCGTTGTCGGTGCGCCGGCAGCATCTAGTGCCCAGCCTTCGGGGATCTCCTGCCCATTTTTATAGGCATTCATGACCTTGCCGCGCGCGACCTTTGACAAGGACAAGTCGATGACCAGCGGATCAGCCCCGTCGCGGGGGACAGCAAAAGCGATAGGATTGGTACCAAATAGGGGTTCGTGCGCGCCCCAAGGGGCAATCGCTTTGGGGGCGTTGGCGACCATCAAGCCGATCAGCCCAGCCCTCGCGATGCGGTCAACTTGAACCGACAAAGCGCCACAATGATGCGAATTGGTGATGCCAACAATGGCGATGCCCAAGTCTTCGGCGACAGGGATCACAGCGGAACGGGCTGCATCCAATGCGGGATAGGCAAAGCCGCAATCGGCGTCGATCAAAATGGACGCGGCGTACTGCGACATCGTTCGAATGCCTGCGTTTGGGTTGATTTTGCCTGAGCGCAGTTGCGCAACATAATCGCCAAGCCTTGAGAACCCATGGCCCACCTGCCCCTCGGCTTCGGCGGCGATGAGGGCATCGGCGACTGAGGTTGATGCCTCAATTGTTGCGCCTGCTGCCGTCAGCGTGTCACGGATCAATTCCGTGCCCTCGGCGAGGCTGATCCGGGTGGTAGACGTCATTGGGGGCCCTATGCTGTCGTCGAGGGGCGAAAAAAGACGGCCCCGCGAGCGGGACCGCCATGCTGTGAAATTATGCGCTGCGATACAGTTTGGTCATAGAAAACTCGCGGTGCCCAAGGGCCTCGGCAGCCGTGTTGCGACCGTTTGCAGTGCGGCGGATCATCTCGATCAGCGCATCGCCAGCCTCGTCAATCGTTTGCTCGCGGCGCAAAATGCCCGAGACATCGACGTCAACATGCTCGTTCATGGTTCGCACGGTGCGCGGATTGGCGGTGATCTTGATGACCGGCACAATCGGGTTGCCGACCACATTGCCCTGCCCGGTTGGGAAGGTGTGGATCACGGCGCCACCTGCGGCCATCAATGTCACGCATTCAGCGGCAGCCGAAGACGAGTCCATGAAATAGAGGCCGTTGCCTTGGCCGGGGGCTTCGGCTGGCTCAAGGATGTCAATGAACTGCGACGTGCGGCCGATCTTTTCCAAGTTACCCAGCGCTTTTTCTTCGATGGTGGTCAGGCCGCCTTCGATGTTGCCCTTGGTGGGCTGGCTGTCGGACAAGTCATCAGTCTGATGCGCGAAAATCACGTCATCCTGATATGACTTCCACATCTTATACCAGCGCTCGCCAACCTCTTTGTTGATCGCGCGGGTCTGACAGATGTGCTCTGCGCCGGTGATTTCCGAGGTTTCGCCGAAGAACCCGGTGATCCCTTCTGGCAAGAGTTTGTCATACATGTTGCCGACCGTTGGGCACGAGCCCAAGCCAGTGGTCGTGTCGCTCTCACCGCATTTGGTCGAGATCCACAACTCATTGATCGAGCACTCTTCACGCTGCATTTCAGTGGCGTGGTGGACGAAGTCTTTAGCAGCCCACGATGCGGCACGGATGGTCTCGAAATCACCTTTTTGCTCGATCGAGAATTCGGCGACTGGCTTGCCCGTCAATCGGATGCCGTCCGCAATCTTTTTGGTCCAGCCGGGTTCGATCCCGATGACCACAACCGCCGCGACGTTGGCGTTTGCGCCGGTTCCGATGATCGTGCGAAAATGCACATCAAGGTCTTCGCCGAATTGCAGACGGCCGTAGGCGTGGGGAATAGCCATCGTGCCCTTGACGTTGTTCGCGACAGCTTCGCAGGCTGCGTTCGAGATGTCGTCGACCGGCAAAATAATGACGTGGTTCCGCACGCCGACGCGGCCGTTTTCGCGGCGATAACCGTGGATGGTGATGTTGGAGTACTTCGATGTCATGGGGAAGGTCCTTACCAGCGCTTGGTTTTGCAGTTGTGAGTGTGGACGTGAGCGCCCTGTGGAATGTCGGCAACGATTTTGCCGATGTCCTCGCCGTATTTGGTCGCGGTCTCGCCCGCCTTGAGATCACGCAGCGCGATCTTGTGGCCGATTGGCACGTCGGCACCCGCTGTCAGGCGAAACGTCGAATTGTCATGGGTGATGCAGCACAGCATATCCGTACCAGCGGTCAAGCCTTCGACAACGACAACGCCGACATTGTCCTCGTGGTCGTGCACCAGAAGCTGTGGGATTTCGTTCGGAATAGGTTTGGGATCAGGCATGGGAGTCTCCGGTTCATGCAGGTTTGAGAATGATTTTCGGTGCGGCGACAGTGCCCGCCCGAATGTCGGCAAAGGCGCGTGCGCCCTCGCTTAAGGCGCGTGTTTCGGTCCAATCCAACGCACCCAAGCGGCCATCAAAAATGGCCCGCGCCGTGTCGCGAAAGTCTTGCGCGGTATAGGTATAGGTGCCGATGAAGCCGATTTCTTGCAGCGTCATGCGCCGAATATCGAGGCCCGCAGTTCCACCGCCCAAGCCGATGTGCAGCACAACTCCACCGGGCCGTGCGCGCGCTGAGGCCATCGCGCGGGTGGCGTCATAGCCGACGCCATCGACCACCAGATCAAACATGGCGTCACCCAGATCGTCCGCGGACATCACGGCAATCTGCTCGCCTAAATGCAGGCCCGAGCGACGCAAGCTATTGGGCTCAACCAAAGTTACGGTTTCGACGCCTTGCGCCAGAAGGCTCAGCGCCGCGCCGACACCGATGGCGCCGCCACCGATCACGAGGCCCCGATTGGCCCGGTTATCATCAAGGGCAGACAGCCCCATGCGCACAGCGTGCCAGCCGCAGGCAATCGGTTCGGCCAAGGCCGCTTTGTCGAATGAAATGCCTTGTGGGATGGTGACCAAGTTTCGCGCCGGCATGGACACAAATTGCGCAAACGCACCCTCACGCGGGGCCATTGAGATGATCTGGCGCGTGGTGCAAAGGTTATCGCGGCCAGACTGACACGCGGCGCAGTGACCACACGTCACCAAGGGATTGATCGTCACCCGTTCGCCATCACGTGGCCCGCCAACAATCTCGCCAGCCCCCTCGTGCCCAAGAATCAAGGGTGCGGGCCGACGGTCGTCGTGGCCTAGATAGGCGTGCATGTCCGAACCACAAATGCCAACGCTTTCAATGCGGATCAGATGCTCCCCAGCCGCTGAAACCGGCTCTGCAACATCGCGATACTCCAGCGCCTCGGGCGCCGTATAAACCAGAGCTTTCATTTCGCCGTGAACCCCCCATCAACCATCAGAATCTGTCCGGTGACATAGGCCGACATATCCGAGCACAGGAACAACAACGGCCCATCAAGGTCGCTTGGCTCGCCGTTACGCCCGATGCAGGTTTGCGCGGCATTCCGTGCGGAAAGTTCGGGGTCATTGAACACCGGAGCCGTCAGCTCGGTGCGAATAAACCCCGGACCAATTGCGTTGACGTTGATCCCATCGGCTGACCACGCCTGAGCCATGGCGCGGGTCATCTGAGCGACACCTCCCTTTGACGCGCCATACGACAACCCGCCCGCAAAGGCGCGATACGATTGAAGCGATCCAAAATTCACGATCCGTCCCCAGCCTTTTTTACGCATGCCGGGAACAAGGTGTTGCGACAGGAAAAACGGCACCGCCAAGTTCAAGGTTAGGGTGACGTCCCAGCCTTCGGGCGTAATATCATCGGCGCGCTCGCGCGTGTTGATCCCTGCTGCGTGAACGAGGATATCGGGCGCGCCAAACTGCTCGGATGCCAGCACAGCGCAGTCCTTTAGCCCGGATCTGTCGGACAAATCATGGGGCAAGGCGGCGATGCTGCCGTCACCGACCTGTGCACAAAGCGCCTGCAACGCATCGGCGCGACGTGCGATGGCGACGACCTGAGCGCCCGCCGCCGACAGTGCCAAAGCGGCCTGCCGACCCAATCCAGAGCTTGCGCCTGTGACGCAAGCCACGCGCCCCGTCAGATCGACAGTGTTTTGCCCGGCCATGACTCAGTCCTCGGCTGTGAGGTCGAAGTTGACGTCCGGGAAGTATTTCTTCAGCCGGATATCTGCCGTGCGCGCATGACCTTCCATCCCCTCAAGACGGGACAGCCGTGCCGTAGCTTCGGCGACAGGCCGTGCGCCATCACGGGTGGCGCGCTGCCACGTGACGATCTTCATGTACTTATGGACCGACAGGCCGCCGGTATAAGTCGCGGCGCGTGACGTTGGCAGGACGTGGTTGGTGCCTGACGCTTTGTCGCCAAAAGCGACGGTGGTTTCTTCGCCCAAGAACAGCGAGCCGTAGCAGGTCAGCCGCTCTTTCCACCAATCCAGATCACCAGCCTGAACTGTCAAATGCTCAGGCGCATATTCGTCAGAGGTCGCTGCCATTTCGTCGCGGTCATCGCACAGAATGACCTCGGCATAGTCCCGCCATGCTGCGGCGGCGTTGTCACGGTTCACTTCGGGCAGCGTTGAGATCAATTCCGGGACAAGCCGCATGACCTCTTCTGCCAAAGGACGATGGTCCGTCACCAGCCAGACCGGCGAGTTGTACCCGTGCTCGGCCTGCCCCACGAGGTCCGCCGCGACGATCATCGCGTCGGCGTCTTTGTCGGCTAAGATCAAGCTGTCAGTCGGGCCTGCAATCATGTCAATGCCAACCCGGCCAAAGAGAATGCGCTTAGCTTCGGCGACAAATTGGTTCCCCGGACCCACAAGAATGTTGGCTTTGGGAAGGCCAAACAGACCAAAGGTCATTGCAGCAACCCCCTGCACACCGCCCATTGCCAAGATCTTGTCAGCGCCACAAATATGCGCGGCATAGATGATCGCCGGGGCGACGCCCACGCCGGGGCGCGGTGGCGAACACGCGACGATGTGCTTGCAGCCTGCAACTTTGGCCGTTGTCACGGTCATAATCGCGCTGGCAATGTGGCTGTAGCGGCCGCCGGGCACGTAGCAGCCCGCAGCCTCGACAGGCATGGCTTTTTGTCCCGCGATCAACCCCGGCACAATCTCGACTTCAAAATCTTGCACCGTCGATTTTTGTGCCTCGGCAAAACGGCGGACATTGTCATGACTGAATTCAATGTCTCGCTTGACCTTCTCGGGAACCAAGGCCGCGGCGGCCTCGATTTCTTCGGGCGAGAGTAAGATGCTGCCTTCGTAACGGTCGAACTTGGCCGCGTATTCTAGGGCTTTGGCGTCGCCGCCGCTTTCGATGTCATTCAGGATGGCCTGCACGGTTTCGTGTACGTTGTGGGCATCGCTCGTGGCGGTCAGATCCGCCTTTTTCAAATACTCTCTGGGCATGGGATTCAGGTCCTAACGATACACTTCTGGGAGGAGGGCCGTGGAAAGCGCGGGGATGTAGGCGATCAACAAAGTCACGAGCAGCATGAAGCCCACGAACGGGATGGCCCGCACGGCGATCTTGAGGATTGATTCCCCGGTTATCCCGGACACGACGAAAAGATTGAGACCAAGCGGCGGTGTGATGAAGCCAACTCCGAGCGCCGTAATCATCATGATGCAGAACTGGATCTCGTTCATCTCGATCTGTTGAGCGAGCGGGAACAGGATCGGCGCGAGGATCACGATATTAGGCGTGGTTTCCATCACGCAGCCAGCCGCGATCAGGATCAGGATCATCATCAAGATCAGCACCCAAGGCTCTTCGCTTACCGAGGTTGCGGCGGCGACAAAGCCCTGTGGGACACCCAAAATTGCAAGCGCTTGGGCCAGCGGAAGGGAGAACGCGATGATCGGCAGGATAACGCCGTTGACCTTGGCAGAGCTTACCAGCATCGCCGGGAAGTCTGAGAACTTCAGCGTGCCGAGGATAAAGCCGATGGAAATGGTCACGACAACGGCGACTGCACCGGCCTCAGTCGGGGTCAATCTGCCCGAAAAAATACCGTAAAAGATGATGCCCGGGACAAGAAACGCATACCATCCGGATTTCAGCGACTTCCACAGATTGGTGGACCATTCGCCCACAGTCATCAACCCGCCGCCTTCATAGGCATGACGCCGGTTGACCAGTGTGTTGGTGATCAAGATTGCCAGAAGGACCAAAAGGCCGGGGATGACAGCCGCAAGGAATAGGATCGAAACATTCACACCCAGCACAAGGCCGATGATGATGTAGGCGATCGACGGTGGAATGAGAATGCCAGTGCAGGCGCCCGCCGCGACCAACGCACAGGCATAGGGCCGAGGATAGCCGCTTTCCACCAAACGATGGATGGTCATGCGCCCAACGGCAGCCGCGCCTGCCGCGTCGGACCCCGAAATGGCCGCGAACATGCCGCAGACGAGGACCGTTGCCGACCCAAACCCGCCTTTCGCCCAGCACGTTATCGCCTCAGCCACGTCGAGGAATTTTTTGGAAAGTCCAGTTCGGACCAACACGTCACCCGTGAGGATAAACAGCGGAACTGCGGTCAGCGCAAAGTGGTCGATGCCGTGAAACAGGCTTTCTCCCACGAGCGACAAGGGTAGAGCACCCGAGATCAAAAGCATCAAGATCGCGGCGGAACCGATAGCCGCCCAAACAGGAACAGCCAAAGCGAGCAAAATAACGAAAACGATGATCGGGATGTAGAAATCCCATCCCAAGATAACGGGTTGGTTCTGGAGTTGTTGCCAAAGCATGTCTCAGCCCCCCTCAATCGAACAGAGTGTCGCCTTCGTAAACAGCGCGGCCGTTACGAAGATCAGAGATATCCCGAAGGAAGGACTGGATGAGCCGGAGCATGACCAGAGCGAAGCCAAATGGCACTGCAAACAGGAACCACACTTGCGAAACCCGCAATCCGTGTGTCACCGAGCCGAATTTCCATGACAAATGCACAGCGTCCCAAGAATAACGGAGCGCGACCATGGCGACGATGAACATCACGATGTCACCGAAGATGTAGAGCAGCGTTTTGGCGGAGCGCGGCAGGTAATTCATGATCACGTCGATGCGGATGTGTCCGCGTTCCCTGACCGCCGAAGCCGCGCCAATCCATGCAAGATAGATGAAGGAATAGCGGACAATTTCTTCACCCCAGATGGACGAGTATGAAAACACCTCGCGTCTGACGACCTCGATGAACATCGTGCCCACAAGCATCACGTAGAACAACAGCAACGCCCATCTCTCGGCGTTCAGGTTCAGCGCGGAAATTATCTTGGACATAGTGTTTCCCTTTGGATTCTTGCGGTGCTGCCGCGCCACCGATCAGAAAGTCGGCGAAAATCAATGATTAGGGATGGGCACGGCCCTCGATGCTGTGAGGGCCGTGCAGTTCGTGAGTTAGGCGTCGTGGACGTAATAACGACCCATCGTGCCTGCGGCTTCTTCAAGGCGCGCAAAGGTGTCCATCGAACCAGCAAGATCAACTTTGAATTGATCCCATTCGCTGCGCTGATATCCACCAGCCGCCTGCCATTCGGCCAATTGATCATCGGAGAGCGAATGGAATTCGACGCCGTTCGCCGAAAGCTCGGACATGGCGTAAGAACGTGCGGCTGGAACTTTTGCCAAGTTTTGCGCCTGGGTGATTTCACCTGCAAACTCAATGCCTTGCTGAACATCCATTGGCAGGCTGTTGAACCACTCAAGGTTCACAGAATACACTTGGCTGTCCGGCACCGCTTGCGTGAAGGTCACGTGGCTGAGGATCTCGCCAAAACCAAAGACGTGCAACGCGCCAACCGACGGGTCAAGCGCATCAGCAACACCCTGACGGATTGCCGACGGCGTTTCGCCCCAAGCAACCGGCGTTGGGTTCGCACCAACCATACGGTAGTATTGCTGCAACATTGCTGAACCCGGAACGCGGAACTTGACGCCAGCCATGTCAGACGGCGTGATGATGGCGCTGCCACCCTGACGGACAGCCACGACACGGGGATCGATAACGATATAGAACAGCGCCTTAAAGCCAGACGCGGCGATCCTTGGATCAACCTCGGTCTTCCAGGCATCCGAGCTGGTGAGGTTCGTAAAGCGTTGGTTCGACCCGCAGAAATAGGGCAAATTGATCAGGTCGACGGCGCTGGCAAACGGTGCGAAATTCGACAATGAGTGCTGAGCAGCTTGGATCGTGCCGCTCTGAACCGACTGCGCCAAAGCACCACCGGCACCCAGCTGGCCACCTGGTGCCAGACGAACATAAACCTTACCATTTGTCATGTTCTGGATGTTTTCTTTGAGGTCCAGCTGCATGATCGGATAGCTGCGCGACGCACCCAAGACATAGGCGGTTGCCAGCGTCATAACGTGGTCTGCAGCGGCCTCGCGCTCGCGCTCCTCACCAGCAGTTTGCGCAACGGCTTCGTCTGACCACAACACACCGGCTGCACCCGCGACCACGGCTGCGGTAAAACCACCAGCCGCGCTGAGCTTTAGGAAATTTCGACGTGCGGCGGATGCCAATTCACTGTTCTTACGCTGATCTTTCATCTCTTTCCTCCCTGAGATTTTGACTTAGTTTCGGCGTCCTTTAGCGGCGCCCTCTTTTGCCTCGCACTTCAGAATGTGCGCGACGAAAAATACCGATGCGACGAAAAGCAGGATCATTTCCATAACGTTCCCCAGCAAGGGCGCGCCTGAGATGGACCCCATTGCAACATTCGCAACGAATATCACCAAGCAGACAACGGCTCCGATCAGTCCCATGGCTTTCCTCACTTCCGTCAGGCGTTGCGATTCGCCCTAAGTGTAAGCGCTTACATATAGCCATGCAAGCGCTTACATGCCACTCTGGCGCATTGCCCAACACGCAGCAATGATAGAGTAGAAGAAGCCGAGTAATCGAAAGAGCTTATGGATCACACGCCGCCATCACACGCCAAGCGACGCGCCAGCGCCCCGACACTGGCCGATGTCGCTTCGCATGCGAATGTCTCGACGGCGACCGTATCTCGGTGCCTGAATGAGCCCGAACGCGTTGTCGCAGAAACGCGCACGCGGGTTATGGCTGCCGTGGTCGAATTGGGATACGCGCCTAACTTCAATGCACGGGCCTTGGCTGCGAGAAGAACGAACACGATTGGCGTGATCATTCCGACAATGGAAAACGCCATTTTCGCGCGCGGCATTCAAGCATTTCAAGAAGAGCTTGGTAGCCATGGTTTTACCCTGCTTATTGCGTCGTCCTCCTATAGCGAGGAACTGGAAGCTGAGCAGATTCAAACTCTTGTCGCGCGCGGGGCGGACGCCCTTTTGCTTATCGGCCATCATCGCGACTCCAAAATCGTTGATCTTTTGAGGCGTCGTGAACTGCCCACGTTGGTCGCCTGGGCCTTCAATCCAGCCGCACCATTACCCTCAATCGGGTTTGACAATTGCGAAGCGATGTCCGGTCTCGGACAGCTTGTCATGCAATACGGGCACCGTAATCTGGGTTTCATCTCGGCCCACACTGCAGCGAACGACCGAGCCCGCGACCGGGTCCGAGGTGTAAAGCTTGCCATGTCCGAGGCCGGCATGG
>Ga0102812_10003551_pt1 | contig 10172 bp, 5 predicted proteins | sample ColrivemetaGS713_FD_79334 | JGI IMG/M metagenome (GOLD analysis project Ga0102812, IMG submission 79334) | Estuarine microbial communities from the Columbia River estuary - Flood tide ETM metaG S.713 | ecosystem: Environmental > Aquatic > Marine > Intertidal zone > Estuary | place: USA: Columbia...
AAGCAGATGTTGTTTTGATTGACGCCCCCTGTAGCGGATTAGGAATATTAAGAAGAAATCCAGTGGCAAAATGGCATATTAATCCAGAGAGAATGAAGGAGTTACAATCACTTCAATTTCAAATTCTTCAAAAAAATGCTGCCTTGGTTAAAAAGGGAGGCAAACTGATTTATGCAACTTGCTCTATTTTCCCATCTGAAAATAGTGAACAAATTCAAGCCTTTTTGAATAGCGAAGCTGGAAAACGCTTCACCTTAAAGAGAGAGGAAACGCTTCTAGCCCACCAAACGGGTTTTGATGGATTCTTTATAGCAGAATTGAGCGCTGAATAAACTGTGGATAAATAAGATAAAAACGCCTTTGTTTGATATACTCAATAGGATTAAAATAGATATTTTTACACTACAATTCAACGCTTATGATCCTGTTTTTTGGCGCACCTGAGACAACTATAATCGCGCTACAGACCAAAACCTCTCTTGACACTACTGCCACCGAAAAGTTATCTTGGTTATTAGACGCCCCTTGGGTAAATCAAGAAATTATTTCTGGCTTTTTTATAGGCCCTCGGGCAAGTATGATAACACCTTGGAGTACCAATGCAGTTGAAATTACCGAAAATATGGGGATTGCAGGGATAGTTAGGATAGAACAATACCATGCAACACAAAAAGATTCACCTTTTGATTCGATGCTTTTCGAAAAATACCAAAGCCTTAGTTCTCACCTTTTTGATATTAAAATTGCGCCCGAACCTATCAAGGAAATTAAGGACATAGGTGCCTATAATGATAAAGAAGGATTATCACTAAACGTTGAAGAAGTAGATTATTTGGAATCCCTTTCAAAATCAATCAATAGACCCTTAACAGATTCTGAAGTTTTTGGATTTTCACAGGTAAATTCAGAACATTGTCGGCATAAAATATTCAATGGGAATTTTATAATTGATGGAAAGGAAAAAGAAGAAAGTCTATTCAAGCTAATCAAAAAAACTTCAAAAATCCATCCCAATACGATTGTATCTGCCTACAAAGACAATGTTGCTTTTATAGAAGGTGATACCATCGAACAGTTTTCACCCAGCAAGCCTGATGTTCCAAGTAATTATCATTCAAAAGAAGTGAAAAGTATTATTTCACTTAAAGCAGAAACGCACAACTTCCCAACTACTGTAGAGCCATTTAATGGAGCTGCTACTGGATCTGGAGGTGAAATTCGTGATCGTTTGGCAGGTGGAAAAGGCTCAATACCTCTAGCAGGAACTGCGGTATACATGACCCCCTACTCTCGTGTTTCAAAAGACAGATCCTGGGAAAAAGCATTTCCAGAACGCCCCTGGCGATACCAAACACCACTTGACATCTTAATCAAGGCCTCTAATGGCGCTTCTGATTTTGGAAATAAATTTGGACAACCATTAATTGCAGGCTCAGTTTTAACCTTTGAACATCAAGAAAAAGAGCAACAATGGGGATATGATAAAGTTATTATGTTGGCAGGAGGTGTTGGAATGGGAATTGCAGATCAAGCGCTCAAGTCCAAGCCCTCTGAAGGAGATTTAATTGTGATTTTAGGCGGTGATAACTATCGCATTGGAATGGGAGGTGCTGCTGTTTCATCTGTCAATACAGGTGCTTTTGAAAATGCTATTGAATTAAATGCAGTGCAACGTTCCAATCCGGAAATGCAAAAACGAGTTGCCAATACCATCCGTGCCCTTGTAGAGACCGGAAAAAATCCAATTGTATCTATTCATGATCATGGTGCAGGTGGACATTTGAATTGTTTGTCCGAATTGGTTGAAGAAACAGGAGGAACAATCTACATAAACCAACTTCCATTGGGTGACCCTACCCTATCGGCTAAAGAAATTATTGGAAATGAATCTCAAGAACGCATGGGACTCATTATCAATCCAAAAGATCAAGCTTTATTAGAAAGAATTGCATCACGAGAAAGGGCTCCCATGTATGTTGTCGGAAAAGTTACTGAAGATCATCTATTTATATTTTTAGATGAAAAAAATGAAACTAAGCCAATCGATTTACACTTAGACGCTTTATTTGGAAGTGCTCCAAAAACAATCATGAAAGATGAACATCTAAAAGTAAACTTTGAAGAGATTAGCTATACCCCTTCCAATCTCAATGAATATTTAGAAAAAGTCCTTCGTCTCGAAGCCGTAGCTTGTAAAGATTGGCTCACCAATAAAGTAGACCGTTGTGTTAGTGGTAGAGTAGCGCAGCAACAAACGGTGGGTGAACTTCAATTGCCATTAAGTAATTGCGGGGTAGTTGCTCTAGATTACAAAGGAAAGAAAGGAATTGCCACTGCTATTGGTCATGCACCTATAGCCGCATTAATTGACCCTGCAAAGGGAAGTATATTGGCTATCGCGGAAAGTTTGACAAACATCATTTGGGCGCCCCTCTCTGAGGGATTAAAGTCTGTTAGTTTATCTGCCAACTGGATGTGGGCTTGTAACAATCCCGGAGAAGATGCGCGTCTTTATGATGCGGTAAAATCTTGTTCAGATTTTGCAATTGCTTTAGGCATAAACATACCTACAGGTAAAGATTCTCTTTCCATGAAACAAGAATATGATCACGGAAAAGTTACAGCCCCAGGGACTGTAATCATTTCTGCTGGTGCTGCTTGTTCTGATATTACAAAAGTGGTTACTCCCGATCTCAAAGAAAATGGAGGGGATTTATACTATATTGATTTATCTAAAACTGAACTCTCTCTTGGCGGCTCTGCCTTCGCTCAAACAGAAAATAAAATTGGAATTACTTCCTCAACTATCGCAGATCCTGCCTATTTTAAAAAGGCTTTCAATACCGTTCAAAAGCTTATAAATGATGATCAAATAAGTGCAGGTCACGATATCTCTTCTGGCGGGTTGATTACTACTTTGTTGGAAATGTGCTTTCCTAATTCTTGGGCTGGAATGTCCATCAATTTATCAGAAATCAAAACAAAAGATTTAATCACCTTATTATTCAATGAAAATCCAGGGATTATTCTACAATCCCCTTTAGCTCTGAATGAAACATTGGCATCTCAAGGTATCCATTGCATTAAATTGGGTTCAACAACTAAGGATCAAACCATTTCACTCAACCACCTTGAATACCAGCATACTTTTGACGTAAATAGATTGCGAGATACATGGTATTCAACTTCTACTGCCTTAGACGAAAATCAAACATCAAATGGCTTATCCAAGGAGCGTTTCAAAAATTATAAAAATCAAGCATTAAAATATCGTTTTCCTGAGGCTTTTAGTGGGGTTCCACAAAATAGAAGTGTAAACAAAAAAATTAAAGCAGCAGTAATCAGAGAACAAGGAAGCAACTCCGAACGAGAAATGGCCTACGCACTTCACCTTGCAGGTTTTGAGGTTATCGATGTACACATGACCGATTTGATAAGCGGACGTGAAACCTTAGAAGATATTCAATTCATTGCTGCCGTTGGTGGGTTTTCAAATTCTGACGTCTTAGGTTCTGCCAAAGGCTGGGCTGGTTCATTTTTATACAATGAAAAAGCAAAGAAAAGCTTAGATGCTTTTTTTGCAAGAAAAGACACCCTCTCGATTGGAGTTTGTAACGGATGTCAACTTTTTGTGAGTCTTGGTTTATTAACTCCTGAACATGACCAAAAACCAAAAATGCTCCACAATGCCTCTGGAAAATTTGAATGTCATTTTACAGCAGTAGACATTCAGGAATCTTCATCAATAATGATGAAAGGACTTGAAGGTAGTCGACTAGGGATTTGGGCGGCTCATGGGGAAGGAAAATTTCATTTCCCACAAGAAGAAAAAGCCTACCAAATACCTGCAACCTATCATTTTGATGGCTATCCTGCCAATCCAAACGGCTCAGATTACAATGCTGCCATGCTGTGTTCTCAAGATGGTCGACATTTAGTTATGATGCCACATTTGGAACGTTCTACATTTCCATGGAACTGGGGATATTATCCAAATGAAAGAAATGACAAGACAAGTCCATGGCTTATGGCATTTGAAAATGCATTTGAATGGCTAGCTGGTAAATAAATAATATGATTACTTCAAAATATTTCTTATTTTGCAAGTAAAACTTCATTATGACACCAACTAGACTCTTTGATTTTATTGAATATCAAAATGCTAATGCCCCACTTGAAAAAGCATTTACCACCAAATATAATGGCGTTTGGGAGTCTTTAAATACGCAGCAATTTTGTGATAAAGCACATCAAATAAGTTGTGCATTACTTGCATTAGGCGTTGAGTCTCAAGATAAAATTGCAATGATTTCATCCACAAACCGAACGGAGTGGAACCTTGTTGACATTGGGCTTTTAGCGATAGGAGCGGTAAATGTTCCTATTTATCCTACGATTTCATCTGAGGATTATGAATATATATTAAACCACTCAGAAAGTCAATACTGCTTTGTTTCAGATCAAGAAGTATATGATAAAGTTGTCGCAATAAAAGACAAAGTAAAGTCATTGAAAAAGATTTATAGTTTTGATTCCATTAAAGGGTGCTCAAACTGGAAAGAATTATTAAAAATGGAAACATCCTCGGATCAAGATGGTGAGTTGAAAAAAAGAAAATCAGCTGTTTTACCTTCTGATTTAGCCACTATAATATATACCTCAGGAACTACGGGAACACCCAAAGGTGTGATGCTAAGTCACGATAATGTAGTCTCAAATGTATTAGCAAGTTCAAAACGACTTCCGCTGAACATAGGAGAAGCATCTGCTTTAAGCTTTTTACCGGTTTGTCATATCTTTGAGCGTGTTATTTTATATATATACATGTACAATAGTGTTTCTGTATATTTTGCGGAATCCCTTGAAATGATTGCCGACAATTTACGTGAATTAAAACCAAACGTAATGACGGCAGTTCCTAGGTTACTTGAAAAAGTATACGACAAAATATACGCTCGAGGTGGAGAGCTTACCGGAATCAAACAAAAATTATTTTATTGGGCTGTAAATGTTGGTTTAGAATATGAGCCTTATGGACAAAATGGAGCCTGGTATGAATTTAAACTTAAAATTGCACGTAAGTTAATTCTATCCAAATGGCAAGAAGCTTTAGGAGGAAATCTAGAACTTATTGCATCAGGTAGTGCTGCACTTCAACCAAGGCTTGCCCGAATATTTACTGCAGCAGGAATGACTTTAGTAGAAGGATATGGTTTGACCGAAACCTCTCCAGTGATATCAGTTAATGATATGCGTAATAATTATTTTAAAGTTGGAAGTGTAGGACAAATAATAGATGGGGTAACAGTCAAAATTGCTGAAGATGGTGAAATACTTTGCAAAGGACCCAATGTGATGATGGGATATTATAAAGAGCCCAAAAAGACTTCTGAAGTCATGAGTAATGATTTCTTCCACACAGGTGATATAGGAGAAATTGATTCGGAAGGCTTTTTAAAAATAACCGATCGTAAAAAAGAGATGTTCAAAACTTCTGGCGGTAAATACATCGCTCCGCAAGTGCTCGAAAATCAGATGAAACAATCTTTGTTTATAGAACAAATAATGGTCGTAGGTGAAAGTAGAAAAATGCCTACAGCATTGATTCAACCTAACATAGAATATATATTACAATGGTTAGAATCTAAAGGAATCAAAACAAATTCATTAGTTGATGCCTGTAAAGAAAGTATTCTTATTGAGGCTATTCAAAATGATATTGACATACACAACAAAAAATTTGGTTCTTGGGAACAAATCAAAAGATTTGAACTTATTCCTGAGGAATGGACAATTGATGAAGGGCACTTAACCCCTACAATGAAATTAAAACGAAAAGTAGTTAAAGAAAAGTACAGTGATCTTATTGAAAAAATGTACGAATAGCTAACTTTTAAATATCCTATTAAAAAAGTGTCTGGAAATCTAGACACTTTTTTTTTAAAATAAAATCATATTACTATGCATGCATAGTAAAATTTATTACATTTGATCTGTATGAGACATGAAACTTTTGAAAGTGCACTAAGATCAACGTGGCAACTAGTAAGTAAAATGTATAGTAAAGAAGCCCTTCAATTTGACTCTACCATGGCGATGGGGTTTGCATTATTAAGCATCGATTCAGAGGGGACACCCTCCACCAACTTAGGACCTAAAATGGGAATGGAACCAACTAGTTTATCTAGGTTATTAAATGCAATGGAAGAAAGAGGATTAATAAATAGAATAAAAAATCCTAATGATGGCAGAGGAGTACTAATACACCTTACACCGGAAGGAAAAAAACATCGTGAGAACTCAAAAGCTGTCGTTTTAGATTTTAATGAAAAAATAGACCAACAACTCACACAACAACAAGTTCAACATTTTTTTGAAGTCATTGAATGCATTCGAGAAACTACTTCAAATTTTAAACATTTTAATACTACAATTACCCAAACATAAATACAACAAACATGGAATTAAAAAAAGACAATTGGATTAAAGGAGGGAGTTTTATCATTGATGATCAAACACCAGATGATATTTTTACTCCAGAAGATTTTTCTGAAGAACAACGCATGATGAAAGAAGCTGTTCAAGAGTTTATTGATCGTGAGGTATGGCCTAATAAAGATCGCTTTGAAAAAAAGGATTACGCTTTAACCGAAGAGTTAATGGAAAAAATAGGAGCCCTCGGATTCTTAGGTGTATCAGTACCCGAAGCCTATGGAGGTCTGGGGATGGATTTTGTCTCTACAATGTTGGTTTGTGATTATATCTCTGGAGCTACTGGATCTTTATCAACAGCCTTTGGTGCTCATACAGGAATTGGAACCTTACCTATCACACTTTATGGTACAGAAGAGCAAAAACAAAAATATGTCACAAAATTAGCAACAGGAGAATGGTTTGGCTCTTATTGTTTAACTGAGCCTGGTGCAGGTTCTGATGCCAACTCTGGGAAGACAAAAGCTGTTTTGTCAGATGATGGTACTCATTATTTGATATCAGGGCAGAAAATGTGGATTTCAAATGCTGGATTTGCAAGTGTTTTCATTGTATTTGCACGAATTGAAGATGATAAAAATATTACTGGCTTTATTGTTCCTAAGGATGATGCTAATGGAATCACTTTTGGAGATGAAGAAAATAAACTTGGAATTCATTCCTCTTCCACACGCCAAGTATTCTTTAGTGAGACCAAAGTACCTGTAGAAAATATGCTAGCTGGTCGTGGGGAGGGTTTTAAAATTGCCATGAATGCATTAAATGTCGGTCGTATAAAATTAGGTGTTGCCTGTTTGGATGCACAAAGAAGAATTACTTCTGCTGCTGTTCAATATGCAAATGAACGAATCCAGTTCAATACCCCTATTGCTCAATTTGGTGCAATAAAAGAAAAACTGGCACATATGGCAACTTCCTGTTATGCTGGAGAGTCTGCTTGTTATCGTGCGGCATATGATGTAGAAAAAAGAATACAATCTTTTGTAGCCGAAGGTTTGACACATCAAGAAGCTGAGTTAAAAGGAGTTGAGGATTTTGCAATTGAATGTTCCCTTTTAAAAGTAGGAGCCTCTGAAGATATACAAAATGCTGCAGACCATGGAATTCAAATAATGGGTGGAATGGGATTTTCTGCAGACATGCCTATGGAATCTGCATGGAGAGATGCAAGAATAGGAAGAATCTATGAAGGAACTAATGAAATAAACAGAATGCTTTCTGTAGGTATGCTTCTGAAAAAAGGAATGAAAGGACAATTGGACTTGATGTCGGCAGTTATGAAAGCAGCAACAAGCATAAAAGAAGATACTAATATTCCAACCGATAGAGGATCTATACTCGCTGAAGAAAGACGTTTATTGGCTAATTTCAAACAATTATTTATTGTTTTGACTGGAAATGCTGCACAAAAATATGGTGCAAAATTAGATGAACACCAACAGATACTATTGGCATTATCAGACATTTTTATTGAAATCTATTTTACAGAATCTGCAATTTTAAGAACGTTAAAAAATTGTGATCGTTCTGGAGAAAAAAGTCAACTTGTTCAAATTGCAATGACTAAAGCTTACCTATATGAAGCTTCAGATATTATTGCTAAAAAAGGGAAAGAAGTTATTATAAACATGTGTAAAGAAGACGAACAGAAACAACTTTTGGAAGTGCTTTATAAAAAACTTCAATTCAAAGAATATTCGGACATTATTGGATTAAAAACACAAATTGCAGATAAACTAATTGAGGAAAATAAGTACTGCTTCTAAGAAGATACGCTAAAAACGATATTTGAGTATTTGTTTTTTTATTACTTTACAATAAAATTTGAGATGAAAAAAAGATTCTTCATAGTCGCTTTTTTGTGCTTCCTTATTAGTACAGCACAAACAAAAAATGTCTTATACGATATTATTGATAACACCTCCTCAAAACGTTTGGAAAATGATATTCGAAAACTAGCTGATTTTGGAACACGGCACACCCTAAGCGATACCTTGTCTGAAACTCGCGGGATAGGTGCTGCAAGACGTTGGATTAAAAGTCAATTTGAAACAATTTCAAATGAATGTTCCAATTGTTTAGAAGTTTTTTATCAAAAAAACTATTTTACTCCTGAGGATGGTGATCGAATTGTAAAACCTGTTTGGATAAATAATGTTGTTGCCATTCAACGTGGAAAAACGCATCCCAATCGTTTTATAATAATGAGCGGGGATATTGATTCTAGAATCTCAGATCCAACTAATTATAAAGATGATTCTCCTGGAGCAAATGATAATGCAAGCGGGATGGCTGGAACAATTGAAGCTGCACGAGTACTTTCAAATTACACTTTTGAAAATAGTATTGTTTATGTAGGTCTTGCCGGAGAGGAGCAAGGCTTATTTGGCGGAAAAGGTTTAGCTAAATATGTCAATGCTCAAGGCTGGGAAATTATTGGAATCTTGAACAATGATATGATAGGAAATATAAAGGGGGTTGACGGAGTTATTGACAACCGAAGTTTTCGTATTTTTTCTGAGCCTGTTCCAGCAAATGAAACTGAAAAAGCAAGAAATGCACGCCGTTTCTATGGCGGTGAAGTAGATGGAATTTCAAGACAATTAGCAAGATACGTTCATAAGAATGTAAAGACTTTTATGCCCGAAATGAATCCAATGATGATATATAGATTGGATCGTTTTGGACGTGGAGGTCACCATCGCCCTTTTAATGATATAGGTTATGCAGGGATTCGAATTATGGAAGCGCACGAAAACTATGTGATGCAACATCAAGATATTAGGGTTGAAGATGGGATTGCCTATGGTGATGTAATTGAAGGTGTGGATTTTGAATATGCAAAAAAATTAACTGCCGTAAATGCAATAAATTTAGCAAGTATTGCTTGGGCACCACCTGCAGTCAAAAAACTTTCTATTGGTGGCATTGTTCAGGCAGCAGCCAAATTTAAATGGGAAAAAGTAAATGACCCAAATGTATCCGGTTATAAAATATACTGGCGTAATACAACCAGTCCAATCTGGCAAAACGAACGCTTTGTTGGGGATATAAACGAATATATTTTAGAGGGTATCGTAATCGATAATTTCTTTTTTGGAATATCAACAGTAGGAAAAAATGGCTTTGAGAGTCCCGTTGTATTTCCAAATGGAATTTTCAGAAATTAATAGTAGTTATCAATACTGATTCTTCTATAATCACCTCGTTTGTTTCTCAAGTAAGGACTAAAATCAAAAGTCAGGAAAACCTCAATTGTACTAGGAGAATAAACTGAAGATTTTGCTTGATTTTGGAAAGGGAAATTATATAACGTTCCAAACTCAAAGTTCTCATAAGCTAATGCAACAGAAAGTCCAATATTAGTAAAACCAAAATCTCCCGTTTTTTTAAATTGTTGATTTAAGCCAATAGAAAATTCTCCTAACTGCGCCTCCTGAGATAAATAAATATCAATATTTTTTCCCATCATGGATGCATTAAAAAATGAAAGTATGGTCGAGTATCTTGGAAGAAGTGGTCGGTCATATGGATTTACATCAAACTCATAGCCCCCTTGAATGGAATAACGAATAGGGAGTTTTATGTTATTATCCTCTTTGTTATAAGATATGTTAGGTTGGTTTAAATGCTTGATGCTCAATCCCATTAAATAGTTGGAGGAATGTACTATAAAAGAT
>Ga0102812_10003555_pt1 | contig 10169 bp, 4 predicted proteins | sample ColrivemetaGS713_FD_79334 | JGI IMG/M metagenome (GOLD analysis project Ga0102812, IMG submission 79334) | Estuarine microbial communities from the Columbia River estuary - Flood tide ETM metaG S.713 | ecosystem: Environmental > Aquatic > Marine > Intertidal zone > Estuary | place: USA: Columbia...
CGCGCCCAGATCCCGGCGTAACAATCGGCCTGCAATTCAAGCCGTACTGAGAGCGCATTGCTTTCAGTTTCCGACGCGCGGCTGCGCTGGGTGTTTACCTGTGAGAGCGTGCCAAGGAGGTTCTGCACATGGTGCGCAACTTCGTGGGCAATGACATAGGCATTCGCGAATTCGCCGCCCGCTTGTAACTGCTGCTCCATCACCTGAAAGAAACCAGTGTCGAGGTAAACCCGTTGATCTCCGGGGCAATAAAACGGCCCCATCGCCGATTGCGCGAGGCCACAGCCCGACGACGTGCCGCCTGAATACAGAACCAAAACCGTCTCGGAATACTCGAGGTTCGAGGCTTCGAACATCTGCCCCCAGACCTGCTCGGTTTCGGCAAGGACAGTGGCGACAAAGGCTTCTTGATCATCGTCGATCTGGTTTGGGCCACGCTGGGCGGATGTGGTTTGCGTGGTCGGAAGCCCCCCGCCCTCGCCCAAGAAGGACGAGACATCAACGCCGAAATACGCGCCGACGAGCAACACAATCAGCGTGGCCCCGATGCCCATACGGCCGCCGCCGCCACCGCGACGCGGACGCATAGCCCCGCCACCCGACTGGCGTCGATCTTCGATATTGCGACTTGTCCGACGACCGCGCCACTGCATAGGGACCTCTTGGATTGACTTAGCCTAGTGTCTACGCGGCGGCGGCAAAGTCAAACCTCAACACCGGATATTCCGCGCAGATACGAAAACGGCGCCCGCTACTGGGGCGCCATTAATCGGGTGTGCCGTGATTAGCCCTTAGGGCCAACCATATCCTCGGGCCGGACGATCCGGTCGAAGGTTTCGCCGTCAACAAAGCCCAAAGCGATTGCCTCTTCGCGCAGGGTCGTGCCGTTTTTATGCGCAGTTTTGGCGACCTTGGTAGCGTTGTCATAGCCGATGGTTGGGGCCAACGCGGTGACCAGCATCAGCGATTCCTTCATCAGCTTGTCGATGCGGGCGATGTTGGCCTGCGTGCCGACGACCATATTATCGGTGAAGGCGCTGGCGCTGTCACCCAAAAGCTGCATGGATTGCAACACGTTATAGGACATCATTGGGTTGTAGACGTTCAGCTCAAAATGCCCCTGCGAGCCCGCAAAGCCGACGGCTGCATCATTGCCCATGACATGCGCGCAGACCATTGTCAGCGCCTCAGCCTGCGTTGGGTTGACCTTGCCAGGCATGATCGAGCTGCCAGGTTCGTTTTCAGGCAGGATCAACTCGCCAAGGCCTGAGCGCGGGCCGGACCCCAAAAGGCGCATATCGTTGGCGATCTTGAACAGCGACGCCGCCACGGTTTTCAACGCGCCCGAGAACATGACCATCGCGTCATGCGCGGCCAAAGCCTCGAATTTATTCGGGGCAGTGACGAACGGCAGGCCGGTGATTTCGGCCATATTGGCGGCGACCATCTCGGACCAGCCCTTTTGCGTGTTCAACCCGGTGCCGACAGCAGTGCCGCCCTGCGCGAGCTCATAGATGTCTGGCAGACAGGTCTCGACCCGCTCGATGCCTTTTTTGACTTGATGGGCATAGCCGCCGAATTCCTGACCAAGGGTCAAGGGCGTCGCATCCTGCGTATGGGTGCGGCCGATCTTGATGATGTCTTTGAATTCCACGGATTTCGCGGCCAAGGCAGCGTGCAATTTGCGCAAGCCGGGCAGCAAGACGTCGCGCGCCTGCATGGCGATGCCGACATGCATCGCGGTCGGGAAGGTATCGTTCGAGGATTGGCCCATATTGCAGTGGTCATTCGGGTGAACCGGCTTTTTCGAGCCCATCTCGCCGCCCAGCATTTCGATAGCGCGATTCGAAATCACCTCATTGGCATTCATGTTGGACTGCGTGCCCGACCCGGTTTGCCAGACGACCAGCGGGAAGTTGTCATCAAATTTGCCGTCGATCACCTCGCTGGCGGCGGCGACGATGGCGTCGGCAATCTGCGCCTCCATGGTGCCGAGGGTCTTGTTGGCCTGCGCGCAAGCCTTTTTGACGACACCCAAAGCGCGGATGATCGGCACCGGCTGACGCTCCCAGCCGATGGGGAAATTGATGATCGAACGCTGGGTCTGTGCGCCCCAATATTTGTCAGAAGGCACGTCCAAAGGGCCAAAGCTGTCGGTTTCGGTGCGGAAATTGGGGTGGGTCGCGGTCATGGCACTCTCCAAATGTTTTGCGTTCTCTTAGCCATCGGGCACGAGAAAATCAATCGGTATACTTTGGTATGCAGGTGTGTGACTAATTGAGGCACCAAGGCTTTAATCCGTGCGAAACTTCAAGAGTTGTTGAGACAGCCAAGCAAGCGCCCTTGGGCTGTTGCCTGAATCAACCGATTGTTGCAGGCTGCTCTGGAAACCGCCGGGTCACCGATTTATGATTGCCCCGAAAGCTATAGATTTGATGAATTAGGAGACGAACCTTGACGATCGCTGGAAATTTTTCCCGTTGGCGCGCCGTCGCATTTCTGGCCGCGTTAAGTTCGGGGACCGCGACCGCCCCTGTTGCTGCGGACACGCTTGAGCCTTGGTATATGCCAGCCGCGACCCGCGCCGCGCAATTCGCTGATTTTCGCGAAGATTTTCGCCGCTCGGTGGTCGAATTTCAGCCCTTCAGGGTGGAATTGTCGGGCACTGGTGCGGATGGCACCAATCTGCGGCTGACCTCATTGAACCCGTTTGTAAATGCGTGGTTCTTGTTGGAAACCGGCGAAGGTCGGGCTGCGCGCAGTTGGCATCTTGAGAATACCGCCCCTGAATTGTTCACGGTCTCCTTGGGCGAGACCAATTCTGAATTGGTGATTGAAAGCGACGCGGGCACCGTGACATGCGCCCCGTGGGAAGGTGAGTTAGAGCGCGCGCGCGGCGAGAATCTGCCCTATTCCCCGATCTGCGAGGGGCGCTTATTTCTGCGCAGCCGAGGGTCCGGCAGTCGCACGATGCGCGAATCTGTCACGGAATTCCTGCGTGATTATGTGCCGTTCGGGGAAAACTTGATCAATCTGATCAAAGATACGCTCTATGAAGACGCCTATTTGACCAGCGCGCAAACGATGGACGAGGCCGAGGCCGGATCGGTTGTGGCCGCACTGGGTCAAGCCAATCTGCGCGACCACCGGGTGATGCGCTCGCAATTGCGGGTGGATCTGGTGGGGGCTGACAGCACGCAAATGGAGGCTGGAAGCTGGTACGCCGTACAAAACGCGCCGGGCATTTACGCCAGCGTCGTACAGCCGGGCATGGTCAGCCAAGAGGTTTTGGACGTACCCGGTGCGAACTGGCTGGACGGTGTCGAGAACCGCGCCGATGTGCATATGTTTGCCTTCGACATGAGCCGGTTTGACCTGCGCTATGAGATCGGCACCTCGCATCCCGAGGTGGATTGGTCGCCGCGCCCCTCAGGTGCGGGCCGCGACTATTCCTTGCCCGGCCCCGATGGGTTTGGCTCGGTCGATCCGCTGCAAATGACCGGCATGTTGAACCCGATTTTCATGGATCGACTGGCAGGGATATTTGCGGGCGGCTTCAAGCGTGACCACGGTGCGTGGCGGCTGACGGATTTCGCCTATTCCAACCACGGCCACCATTATGGATTCTTGGTCAATGGTGTTGTGCTGAGCCGTCTGCAACCGGGCTTGGCGACAATTTTCGTGCTCCAAGATGGCTCGGTTCATATGGCGATCTGGGGCGATGATCTGAACCCGTTGTTGCCCCATATCCGCTTTGCCCGTCAGAACGGCACCCCGGTCATTCAGCCCGACCCGGAAACCGGCGTCGGTGTGCCGGGTGCGCAAGTCCGCAGTTGGATGGGCGGCAATTGGTCCGGTTCAGCCGAGGCACAATTGCGCACCACCCGGTCGGGCCTCTGTATGCGTGAGGCCGACGGCCGCCAGATGCTGATCTACGCGGTGTTCAGCTCGGCAACGCCATCGGGCATGGCGCGCACCTTTCAGGCCTATGGCTGCGATTTCGCCATGCTGCTGGATATGAATTCGCTCGATCTGACCTATTCGGCGATTTACACGCGTGAGCCCGGTGCCGAAGAGTTCGACATTGTGCATCTGGATCGCCGAATGTCGCAAAGCGACTCGCGCCACCGTGACGGCACGCCAATGGGCCGCTTTATCGAGTTCTCTGACAATCGAGATTTCTTCTACCTTCTGCGCCGCTAAAGGGAGATTTGCATGAGACCTATCGCTTCACTGGTTCTGTCTTTCGGGCTTGCCTTGGCACCACTTGCGATGCCAACGGCCAGCTACGGGCAAACGCTGGCCCAAAACAACGAGGCCATGTTTGCCGAAATGCGTTCGGTGCGCGGGGTCTCTTCAAGTGCGATGTCCCGCATCCGCGAGATTTTCGCGGGCTCGTCATGGATCGGTCAGGGCAATCCGGCTGTCACGCGTCACCCGTTTACCCCCGCCGAGGCTGCATCGCGGCAAGGGGGCACGGTTGATAGCGTGCGGCGGCGCTATCGTAACGCGCGGTTCGAACGGATTTGCGGGCACCCTTATGAGGTTCCGCTCTATGACCCGGCGACGCAATCGCCTGAGGACGCCACCGTCTGCGCCTTCATGTTCGAATACCCCAATGTGCCGCTCGCCTACCCCGTGACATGGGTATCCGCCCGTGAATCGGCCCTGCTTTGCGCCGCCGAGGGTGCACGTATTGGCGATGCCCATGAATGGGAGGGTGCTGCTGCCGGTGCCTTGTTAGAGCCTGACTATCCGTTCCATTTGGGCAGTCAGGGTGCGATGCGGGCATGGCATAACAATCGTTACGCCAGCCAATCGAATGTCTATTCCATCGGCCAATGGCGCAGTGGCGTTTGCGCGACGGGCAGCTTCAAAAGCGGCAGTTGTAACGGCGGCAGTTTCACCGGGTGCGGGTCAAACACCTATCCCGCCGGATCTTTCCCGCAGTGCCACAGCCCGCTGGGTGTCTATGATATCGACGGCAACGCCGCCGAGCATATGAACCTGCCCCTGAATGAGAGCCAAATGGCGAGCCGAGGGTCAACCGAACTGGGCGTGACCGAGATGAAGGGCTCGTGGTTCATTTGGGATACGGTGCGCGCGCATCCGCATTGGGCGCGTTGGCGGGCTCCGTTCTGGCATGGCTCACGCGTCATGGCGCAGGGTAGCCACCGCAATTATCACCTAGGGTTCCGGTGTTTCCGCGACGTGCGTTAACCCGAACCCGTGGCGTAACAGGATTACAAGGGCGTGCCTCGGCGCGCCCTTTGTCGTTACAAGCCGTGGCTGCCGTCATAGCCATTTTCAAGCGGCGGTTGCCAGTCTTTGAGCGTTTCAGCGTCGGTCTTGAACACCTCCACCAGCAACGGGCGACAGGTGGCAGTATCCGAGGAATGCTCGGACCCGCAGTCACCACCCGGACAGGCGGATAAGACCCCCATCACATCAATTTCCGCAAAGAAATCAATATAGTCACCTTGCCGCGCCGGGCTTGCTTTCATGAAATACTGACCGGTGTCAGCCGTAAATCCGGTGCACATAAACACGTTGAGAACGTCATGCACCAACCCCTCGGCCTGCGCTTGCTCTACCCCCTGCTCGATCATGGCACGGGTCAGGTTTGAGTGGCAGCAATGATGATACTGCGCGCCGCCCGACAGCAGATGGTGCGTATAGGGGTCGCAGCGCGTTCCGATAACGTCATGCACGCGCCCGCCAAACTCATCCGTGCCATACCAAGACAAGCTGTCAGCAATGATGGTCGCCATAGGCCGCAGATACGGGAAACTGGACCACATACGGTCGCCGACATCCAAATGCGTGCCGTGCAAAGCGCGGGTTTTGCCGGAATAAAACCGCTCTGTCAGATTGTGGGCGTTAAACAGGTTCAAATCGCCGACCTGCGACCCGTCAGGGCATGAAATTCGAAAGATATGGCCCGCCGAGGCAAAGAACGCGCGCCCTTCACGCGGGGGAACCAGCACCTCAGAGGTTTTTGTCATGCCGTCGCGCGCCTGTTGATACAGGGCCAGTTGTGGCTGCGGCAATGTCTGCGGCGGATAACAAATGACGGGCGGCACGGCGCGACGCGAATCGGCATCACTCGGCGCAACTCTGTGGGGTGCCGACTGGGCTTGGGTCATGGCTGGCTCCATTGCACGACGATCCGCAGACTGCACAGGCCAGCGAACTTGCGCAAGCCCGCGAATATTGCGCCCGCATTGCCGATGTTAACTAATTTTCAAGCTGAAAGAGTGTTAACTCCCTGATACTCTCGTCAAAAGGGAACAATTCGGGCTGATGGAATGACAGACGCGAGACGGCAGGCCGATCCGGTGCCATTGGAGCATAGTCAGGCATCGACTGTGGTCATTGAGGCATTAGGCATCTTGCTGCGGTCCGCGCCCAGCGACCTATACGAGGCGATCGACACGGTTTTGGCGCAACTGGCCAAGGTAACCGGCGCGGATCGGGTTCATGTCTTGTTGAAGCTTGGGGATGATTGGACAATCACCAACGAAAGCTGCGCTCCGGGGGTCGAAACACGGTTAACGTGGTGTCACGGGCCCAAGGATCAACGCCCTGCGATCTGGCGCCAAAACCTCGATCATGGTGAGATGATCAGAATTCCGTCGGTCGCAGAAATGCCCGAAAGCCCGCTGAGCCGGCATCTGCAATCCCATGGTATTCAGTCGCAAATTGCGGTGCCCTTTCCACCAAAGGCCGCAGGGCCAGGGTTCTTGGGTCTTGAGCGTATCTCGGAACCCCTTGCGTTCTCGGATAGCGACTTGTGGCTTTTGCAGTCGCTCGTAGACGGCGTTTCTGCTGCCTTGTCGCGGCGACGCGCAGAGACACAGCTTGAAACAGCGCGCGTTGAGCAATCAGAAACCCTTGAACGGTTGCGCGCAACCTTGGCGGCAACGCCGGATTTGATGCTGGAAATCGATGACGACGGGCGATGCATTGATGTCCACTGCTCAAGGCCTGAGATATTGGCCAAGCTCCCGCAAGAATTCGTGGGTAAAACACTGGAAGAAACCCTGCCGCCAGATGTCGCGCGCCTGCAACGGCGCGGCATGGATGAGGCGCGCAAATCCGGCACCGCCACAGTAGGCCCCTATGCCTTGGTCGATGCCGACGGTCCACGGTGGTACATCCTAACAATCGCAAAACGCTCATGCCCCGGCGGGTTCATTTTCCGCGCGCAAGACGTCAGCGAAAGCCATGCACGCCACGCCGAAAACACGATGCTGGTTGAATTGGCCCGCCGGATGACAAATTTGGCGATGGTCCTCGATTCTGACCTACGAATCCGCTGGGTCAACCCGGCGCTCGAGGACCGGATTGGGCTGTCACTCGATGACATGCGCGGCCGATTACCATCTGACTTCGCGGACCCAATGATGGACCCCGACGAAGATGGGAAAATCATGGCGGCACTGGTCAATCGAACGTCATGCTCGACTGAGGTGAGCAAACACGACAAAAACGGCACCCCCTATAGCGTCGCCGTTGACGTGCAACCGATCCATACACCCGATGGCGAGTTCGAGGGGTTTATGGTTATCGAAACCGACATAACCCAGCGAAAAGCGCATGAAGCCGAACTGAAAAGCCTCGCCACTCAGGCTGAAACAGCCCGCAATAAACTGCAATCCGCCATCGAAGTTATGCCAGACGCTTTCGCGATGTTCGATGCGCAAGATCGGCTGATGGTTTTCAACGACCAGTATCGGAGTTTGTCCCCGCAATCAGCCAGCGCGATCTATCCGGGTGCTTCGTTTGACGAAATTCTGGATGCGGCCATCGATTCGGGCGAGTTCCTCGATGCCGTCGGCCAAGAAGAGGCGTGGAAGGCCCAACGCAAAGACCATCACAACCGTGCAACCGGCGAGATGGAGCTGCAATTAAGCAGTGGACGATGGATGCGCGCCTATGAACGCGCGACTCCGGATGGCGGGCGTGTCGGCTTACGCGTCGATATTACGGCGCTCAAAGAGGCCGAGCAGCGCCTCAAAGAGATCATCGATGGTGCGCAAATCGGCACTTGGGAATATGATATCTTAACAAATACCGCGGAGATCAATGAATTCTGGTCGGCGATGCTTGGATATGCCTACGAGGACCTGACCCAACTCAATTCTCAAAATTTCCCCGGCCTTATTCACCGCGACGACTATAGCCGCATGCAGGCTGGGATCGCCGCGGTGCTTGCGCAACAACAAGACCGTTTCGAGCAAGAGATCCGCCTGCGACACATTGAAGGCCACTGGGTGCATGTCTTGCTTCGCGGGCAACTGATCGGTGCCGAAAAACCGATGAGCGAACGACGGATCAGCGGTGTCGGGCTGGATCTGACCGAACGCCGCCAAGCCGAGGACCGTCTGAAAACCATTCTAGAAGCATCATCTGTTGGGACATGGCAGCTTAACAGTGAAAGCGGCGTCAATGTCATCGACGACCAATATGCCGCGATGTTGGGCTATACGGTGGACGACCTTATGCCATGGACACGTGAGCGCTTTGAGGCGCTCGTGCATCCTAAGGATGTGATCGGATTGCGCGCCGCTATGTCGGCTCTCCATGATGCTAAAAGAAACCGGATTGCCCACGAATTTCGGATGCGCCACCGAAATGGCCATTGGATCTGGGTGTTGTCCCAAACCAAGGTTACGCGCTGGCAATCCGCTGAGGAATCGGCGCTGGAATCTGGCGTGCATATTGACATCACAGAAGGCAAGAAACGCGAAGCTGCCTTGGCAAAGGCGAAAAAGGCGCTTGAGGTGGCATTGGCTGCGCAACGGGATTCGGATCAACGTTTCACCGATATCGCTTCGGTCTCTGAAGAATGGTTCTGGGAAATTGATGACATCGGGCGCATTGTCTATTTGTCCCCCGGATTCGAGCGTATCTCAGGGCTATCAGTAGAACGCATGCACGGGAAAACGCTGGCGGCGGTCGGTTTCACAGCCGGGTCAAAACGTATTACCGGCGACTGGACTGGAATCAATAATCAGGTCTCAACCCACGGTAAACTAACAGACTTTCTCTTTCGTCTGACAATTAAAAAGGGCGACATACCGATTTGGTTGCGGATTAGCGGAGCACCGATCTTTGGCGAAGACGGCGGTTTCGTAGGATATCGTGGCGTCGGGTCAAATGTCAGTGAATTTATCGCCGCCACCGAACGCTCCGAGGCTGCCAATCAAGCAAAGTCACGCTTTATCGCGACCATGAGCCACGAGCTCAGAACACCGTTAACGGGTGTGTTGGGCATGGCCGATTTATTGAGCGAAACCACCGTCTCCGAACAACAACGCGAGATGATCAATACAATTCGCGATTCCGGCGAAGGTCTCTTGGCGATCGTGAATGACATTCTTGACTTGGCAAAGATCGAAGCCGGGAAGATGACCGTTGACAGCCTCGCCTTCGCGCCCGCAGATTTGTTCCGGCGGATGCGCGCGCTCTTTGCACCGCGCGCCCATGCTGCTGGCTTAATGTTCGGTCTCGATATTTCGCCCGAATGCAGCCAGCAACGGCTTGGTGACGCCCACCGAATTCAGCAAATCTTGAACAATCTTGTTGGCAATGCCCTGAAATTTACCGCTGCGGGTGGAATCACTGTCTCGGGGGAAATCGCGCACGCCGACAAAGGCGACATCTTGGTTTTTCGGGTCACAGACACCGGCATTGGCATGTCCAAAGAGCAGTCCGAAAAGGTCTTTGGAGAGTTCGAGCAAGCTGAGGGGTCTACCGCGCGCCGATACGGCGGCACCGGCTTGGGCCTGTCGATCACGCGCCATTTGGTGTCCCTGATGGGGGGGACTATCGCGCTGGAATCCAAATTGGGAAAAGGCACCGAAGTGACCATTCGGGTGCCAATGGCGGATGCGCCGCCCTCGGTGATCGAACCCGCGCCCATCATCGCCCCCAACCCCGAGACGCTTAAAGGGCTGCGCGTTTTGGTCGCCGATGACAATCGCACCAACCGCCGCATCCTCGGTGGCCTTCTAGAGAAAATGGCTGTGCAGGTTACGATGGCAAAGGACGGCCATGAAGCGCATCAACTCTATCACCCGGGGCAATTTGATATGCTCTTGTTGGATATCTCAATGCCCGGGTTGGACGGCATCGGCGCTCTGCAGGCGATCCGCGAATGCGAG
>Ga0102812_10003559_pt1 | contig 10162 bp, 9 predicted proteins | sample ColrivemetaGS713_FD_79334 | JGI IMG/M metagenome (GOLD analysis project Ga0102812, IMG submission 79334) | Estuarine microbial communities from the Columbia River estuary - Flood tide ETM metaG S.713 | ecosystem: Environmental > Aquatic > Marine > Intertidal zone > Estuary | place: USA: Columbia...
AGTAGCGGGAGTACATTGAAAAGTACCAGTACCACTTGTCTGAACAAACTTACCACTCATGGTATTTCTGTTATTGTGTGTAATATCAACACGAATCCTTGCAATCAGTAAGTATCCGTTTGCAAGGTTTGAACTCGGTAAAGTTACAGTAGATGTGGAAGAATTATAACCGTAAGACGAACCATCGTTTCTCGCGTTAGTAGGAAACGCTCCGTTAGGTGCAGACCAACTTGTAGTCGGAAATACACTTACTGAACTACCAGTTTGTCTAAAAAGATTCGCCATGTACTAACTATTTTTTTTAAGTTAGTGCCAATAAACCCTCTGCGTTTAGGTTAATAGTAAAACTACCATTTGAGCTTGACTGGTCTGAACCAAAATCTAAATAACAAATTAAAGGGTCAGCACTTGAAGCACCGCCATTATTTTGATAAATAACAGCTCCTCTTGCTGTAATTGTAGAAGCAGACCAACTTGGATCGTCAAAATCCCACTCACCTCTATTATTAACGTTATCTTGCGTTACGGTTAATCCAGTTAAAGATTCCCCACCCGCAGTATAACCAGTACCAGTTACTTCGTTTGTTACATTTGCTCTTGTAGAATGTGCATCTTGGTCTGGAGTATATGCACTTGTAACTAACATTATTTTAAATGCATCAGTGTCAAGGTCAATAGTTCCATCCATAATATCCTTTTTAAAGGAATTGTATATTACGTCTGCCATAATTATTGTATAAAATTAATTTGTTTGCAATTTAGACATTTTTTTTTAATTATCAATTTGTAAGGTTTAAGTCAAAAGTGAGTTCTTTATTTTTATTAAAATTTACCCTTACAAAACAACCCCCTAAATATTTTGGAACCGCAATTCTTTCTACCGCCCATCCTTTACCTTCGGCAAACTCTTCTTTGTAAGTTCCAGTTTTTACGTGCATTTGATTTTGCACTATTACTTTATTTTTTTGTGTTCCTATTCTTAATCTTGGTTGCGCCATAATCCAACCATCGTGTGTGTGACCACTAAACATTAATTCGCAATCAGGCATTATTGCAGAATATCGCATTACTGATAATGTTCCTTTTGTTATTACACCTCCCCAATTTCCGTGTGAATAGCCAACGTTTAAGGTTCTTTTAGTATTTTTATAATTAAAAGAAAGTTTATAATATCCAGTATAATTTCCTAATTGTATATTAGTACCCTCTAACGTATTTACCCTTTCAACAAGTCTTTCTAATACTCTTGTTTCGTGCCTTTCACTTACGCTTGTTTCGTGGTTTCCTTCTGAAATTAAAAGTATATTTTTAGCGTATGGTCTTAAATAATTAGCGCAATCATTAATTACAACATCAAGGTAATTTGTTGCGTTATGTTCAGGTCTTACTGCTGATTTGCTACTACGTTTATCGTATTTACCTTGCATAAGACATAGCATATCTCCAGTTACAACAATAAAAGCACCAATTTCCATTGCTTTATCTAAATGACTTTTTAGCAATTCACGATTACATTTTACATTATCCCAATGCCAATCACTACTTATAAAAAAATTACATTCTTCTTTAGAATTTACCTCAAAATCAAATTTATGTAAATTTCCCTGGTACTTGTGACTTTGCTTTAATATCATTTAATCTTAAACTTAATTAACTGCTCTATTATCATATAAACAACAACACTAACTACACCACCTATCATTCCAAACGCACTAATTTTTGCAGACTTTATTTCTTGTTGCCTTTCAAGTTTATCTAACTTATCTTCATTATCACTTATTCGCTCTACAAGACCTTTTGTGTTTGTTTTTGAATCGCTTTCCAAATAACTTAATATTCTAACTACTTGAGAATCTAATTTATCTAATTTATTGTATATATTATTTTTTTCCTCTGGCGACATTTTTAATATATTTTTTCTATTTTTTTAATCTTTAATCTAAATGTTGCTCTTGTACTCCAACCTAATTGAATTTCTAACCAAATATCATTAAAAAACATATTTGCATAACTAAATCTAAAATACTTCTTATTGTTAAGATAAAAAATAATAAAACTCTTTCCTATAACACTATAAGCAAGACTTAAATATTCTCCTTTATTATCCATGTAATCACCGTTTTCATTAACATATTTTAAAACGCAAGTATTAAAAAAATTAGGTTTTATTATTTTATGGTTTTTTTGGATTAGTCCTTTTTCTTTAGTAACAATAAATGTTGGGTTATAATTAATTTTAAATAATGTGTGTAAATTCCATGCGGGATTTCTAATTGCGCACCATTTATAAGCAGTCCAAAAATTTCTTTTGTAATTGTTGCTTTGTGACCACCAATGAACATCCCAACCAAAATTATCTTCGTCGTCGTAATAAATCCACAATAGTTTTTTTCTAACTATTCTAATATCTTTTAATAGATATGCAATAGGAAATATTATTGGCGCAGTTAAAAAACCCAATAAATTTATTACCATAATAGAAATCCATTTTAACACCAAAAATATCATATTACAAATTTATAATTTTAGTTTTACATTTTGTTACGGTTTTTCCGTAATTATCATTAATCACTTAATGTTGGTTCATAAACCACTAATATACTATTTTCACATCTGTAAATTATTTGTAAACTATTATTTATATCTACTCTTTCCCCAAAATTAGTTACCCAACCATCTACGACTTGTATTCGGCAATCCATTATTTCTAAAGTGTTGCCACATAATTCTAACATTCCATAATTATCTGCAACTACAAAAACATCTTCTTCGCAACCATTACCAACCGACCAACTTTTATTCATTTCGCTTAATGTATCTGTTACATCCCAATCATTTGGTAACTGAGCAAAACTAAATATTGGTATTAATAACAGTAATTTATACATTACTTTTTAGCTTGTATGACAATCCATTCTGTACCATCAGACCACAATTTAATTCCCTCGTATGCTCTATTAATTACATAGGTTAAAGAACCATCAATAGTTTGTGAACCAGAACCATCTAAAGTCCAAGTATGGTTTGCAGTTACTGTACTATTTGTAATAAATTGTAATGTTCTGTATTGATTAGTCGTAGCACTTGGTAAGTTAAAAGTTTCGTTTCCATTACCTCCAGTAAATTTTAAATAATAAAAATCTTTCCCATCAGTAGAACTTGTACTTCCTCCAGAGCTACCAGTTTCTATTTGTGGCGTTTTTTCGTGTGCTACTGCAATTTGTCCTACATATCCATTTGGCGTACTTAATGTAGTATTAACACCATTTAATACAATACCATTACCACCTTTTATATATAATTCTGCCTCAGCTTGGTCATCATATTCTATGTAATTAGTAGCGTTCCATTGTATTTTACTTCCACCACTTCCAGCACCATTATCATCTAATAAAATATTACTTGCGTTTCCTATTTCAATGTTACCTTTAAAATAACTTGGTAAACTAACATCTGAATAAATAGAATAAGAATCTGTTGGCAAAGTCGCAGATGAATTAATAAATGTATCTTCTAAATCTAAAAGATGAAATGTATTATTTATTGTTGTTGAACTACTTATAGCTGGGTCAACTCTTATACCGTAAACCTCATTAAAAGTTGTACTTGAGCCAGTAGTTAAAAGAGCATCTATTGACGTTAATTTTGTTGCATTTTTTCTAACAAATAAATCACTTCTAAACCCCCATGCATCTGTAAGGTTTCCAGCTCCACTTTGTATTTCAACTTCATTATTTAATCCATATACTCTAAAAAGACTGCTTGTAGTATTTACATTAGTATTTATTTGCTGTCCTTTTACATTATTTCCATTTGATGAAGAATTTGCATTATAATTATTTGTAATCTGACTACTTACAACATCTCCAGAAGAATTTATATTGTTATAGGTTACTTCTATATTATTTTGATTATAAGTTTCATTAGCAGAAATACTTGTATTTAACGTTGTATTATTATCTAAAAAACTAAAAGTATTTGAAAATCCAGTAGTATAATTAGCATTGCTAATTGTAGTAGGATTTGTAAATGTTTTATTTCCACCGATTGTTTGTGCAGTTGTTAAATCAACAAAATTACCTATATCACTTGTAAGTGCTAATGTGCCACTTGCATTTGGAAACTCAAAATCTCTTGAAAGAGTTAGTAAATTATTTCTTAATGTTGCAGATGCAGTTGTACTGGATATACTAACTCCTCCGTCAGCTTGTAATATTATATCTTCATTTGTTGAATCATCAATAAAAATGTATGTTCCATTATTATTTGCGTTTACAGTATTACCTGGATATGCACCAAACCAATAAATTTCTCCAGTTCCAGCATTTCCTTGTTTCATAAAATCAGAAACATTTGAAACATCACTTGTCAAAGCTAATGTCCCACTTGTATTTGGAAAAGTAAACGTTTTATCACTTGTGTTTATTAAAGAAAAATCTAATTTACTTTGTATATTAGATTGGTTATTATAAACTAATTGACCAGAATTAAATGAAAAATATTTATTTGATTGAACTGGGTATATTCTAAATATATCAGTAGAAGTACCATTATAAAATATTTTTCCAATATTCATTGGAGTTACAAAAGATATTTCTGGAGTAAAAGTTGAATAATCACGTACAACTATATTATCATCAAATTGTTGTGATACACTAAATTGATTATCTACATCTGTTAAAGCTAAAGTTCCAGTTGCTTGTTGAAAAGTTTGAGTATAAGAAGATGTTGCTGTGTTATTATTAAAATCTAAAGCTAAACCATAATTAGAACCAAAAGCCTTTGCACTAATTCCGTCTAACTCATAATTTGTATAAAAACCAGTAGCAGTCAAATTCATTTTATCTGCCGTAATTTTATTATTATTAGGAGAAGAATTAATTTCTAATTCATCGTAATCCATTTTAGCAAATTCGTTTGTATTTGTATCTCTATAAACTTTAAAAGTTTTACCAATTCCTATTGAAGATTCTATTTCTATATTATTAGTAATAGTATTACCAACATCTGTAACATCTTGTAAATTAACATTAGAACCACTTACAAAATCAGACCACGTTGTACCATCGTATGCTCTAAAGTTATTATTTGTCGTATTCCAATATATTTGCCCTTCCATTACTCCAGTTGGGTCACTTGCAAAAGAACCTAAAATTACACCACCGTAATGTCTTGCTGGTGTTTGTGCGTTTGTTATTGTAGCAAATAAAAATGCCAACAAAAAAATTATTTTTTTCATATTAAATCTATTAGGGTTAAAATTATTATTGGTAGGACTGTCCAAAAAACATCCCACGCATCTGCGTATTTGTCAAAAAATTCTTTTCCTACTGCAAACATACCAACTACAATTAGTTGTGGAATTAATCCAATATTTAAAGCGTAAACGAAAAAGGCTATTAAGCTACCATAAAAATAATGTAGCAATTTATCTTTAGGTATTTCTGCTAATTTTAAAAATATCTTTTGTGCGTATTCTTTCATTATGTTACGATTGCTTGGTTTTGAGAATAACTTGAAATTAATTGTTTGTCACCACCATTATATGTCCAACCAACTAAAGTTACTGGGTCACCCGCATTAGTTATTTTTTTAAAGTAAACTTCATCATTTACTTCTAAAACAGAATTATTACTATTTCCACCGTCTTTTTCTACATTAGAACCCTCTATCCAACGCCAACCAAGGGTAACACCTATAATGCTTCCAATAATATCCGCTAACTCTGTTAGGTTTATTTTTCCAGTTACAACTCCATTTGTATTGTAAATTGGAATTTCTGAATTAACACCCAAAGTTTCATCTAAATCTGGAAGTTGAGGAATTAATTTTGCTTGGTTTATTATTTGTTGTATAGCGTTTGCATTTGCTATAATTTGATCTTCGTATGCTCCCATATTATTTTTAAGTTTTTAAAAGTCCAGTACCATCTAAATCAATAAATCCTGGTATATTGAAATCAATATAATCAGAACTGTATCCAGTTTGACCTTGTCTATTATTTGTATAATTAATATTAGTGTTTATCATTTCTGCTGTAATTTCATACAAGTTAGTTCCTGGAATATTTGTTGCATTAATCTCGGCATTTTTAATATATCCAACACCATTAATAAATACGTTTTCACAACTCAAAGCAATTACTAATTGCCTCATTACTTTTTTACTAACTGCATCAAAATAAAAAGCATTACCATTAGTTACACTTGAATCAACTAAATTAGACCTTAAGTCTGTAATATTTATTTTTTCATCTTGAACAGTAATTCCTTCTATTCTTAAAAAAGGTATTCTAACAAAATTTTCTATTCCAAATTTATAAAAAATATCTCTATTGTTTTTGTTGTAGTACCTTATAGATAAATGTTTTTCAATAACATCTTGAATTGCTATATTTTCACTCAAATGTTGAACTGTTCCGTTTATTGAATCTTCGTTACTAATTAAAATATCATATAATCCAATACCATAAACAGACCAATCAATAGTAAATTCATAAATTTCATAGGGTAAAATATCATAAATAGATTTTACTCTTGTTTGTGTTGGCAATCCAACATAAGTATAATCAATTACAATAACTTTTCTTTGTATTGTTGAATCAAAAGCAACGTCTTGTATTATAAATGTTCCTAAAACATCTATTGTTATTATTTGACCAATTATAGCAAAGTCTGGTAAATTACCATTTAAGTTAAATGTTCCGTTTGGCAATCCAGTTTCATCATAGGTATCACCACTTAAGAAATATAAACCTAATTTTCCTGGAGCATATTCATAATACCATGTGTCTAAATATTGAAATTTATTTAAGTTTAAAGTTTGTTTCGTAAGTGTTAGTAGTTGGTCTGCGCTTCCATCTTCAAATCTTATATAAACTTTTGGATCGTCGTAATTACTTTTAAATTGTAAAGTAATAGTATCGCAAGGTTTGTAAACATTTTCAGCACAATAAACAACATCAGATAAACTTTGATTTGCTAAACTATTATTATCGTTTCTAAAAATATTACAATCATCTACACTTTCATTTTCTGCAAATATTAAAGAATTTGCTTGTGAAATAAATAAGTAAGGGTCTCTTGTTCCGCTATCTGTAACTTCGTAATTTTTTGTTGTTACGCAATTAAAATTATCTTTTACATAAATAGTATAAGAACCATTTGCTTGACCAGTAAAAATATTACTTGTTTGATAATTTGTTCCATCTAAAGAATACTCATAAGTTAATATTGGATTTTCTAAACCTAATGGTTCAATTAAAAAACTAACAGTAGCTCCCGCAACAGAAGGAATCACACTAACTTCAATATCTGTTTCATTTAAACTTCTAATATATAAACTCGGTAAAGTTTGTTCGGGATAAAAAACACTACCAGTTGCACCAATAAGCTCAAATCTTGAAGAAACAGTTCTTACTACTGAAGTTACATAAGGATTAGAAGTATTTCCAGTTACTATCTCAACTCCATTTAATTTTATTGTTTCTGCAAGTTCATCTGTTTCAATACTTATTCTTATACTTTCGCATGGTATTAATGGTTTAGAACTAAGAATAACATTTACAATCCCTTGTTGATTTTCAGTACAATTTGTAATTGCTGAAGTGACTGAAATCATATTAGTATTATAATTTCTCCAACCTCTTTTGCAAATAAAACCATCGGGAACAATTTTTTCTATCGTTACAACGTTTAAAGAAGTTGAAACTAAAAAATTATTAGTTGCGTTATAATCTAAATTCCAATAACTCGCAAAAGTTTGTGCGGTTGCTTCTCCAGGATTAGATGTTGGTGTAATTTGTTGTGTTGGTGTTTTTCCCGCACCACTTCTAAAAAATGTATTTTCAAATTCTTCTCTGTATAATTGAAAAGTTGGAGTAGCTCCAAAACTGTATAATTCAAATTCTACAAAATTTAATGCACTTGCATTATCTAAACTAAATGTAATTTGTATTTGACTTCCCATTATATTATATTTTCATTTGCTTTTTGAACTCTCCACTTGCCTACTCCTTTAGGCTTTAAACTTAATAAATAACCAGTTTCAATATTACCGTTTTCGTTTATCCATTCTACTTTAAAATAATAATTTGGAACATCTTCCCAAGAACCATTTTCAAATATTCTTGTTTTACCAAAAACTTTATCAATTAAATCTTCATCTACTGGATGCTCAAATTCAATAATTTCTGGTAAAAATCTTGAACGTTCTAATTGATTAACAAATATATCTGTATTTTCTTGAAATTCATCTTCTCCAATAAATTGCATACTCAAAGTTGTGTTCGCTACTGAGTTAATGTATTTTATTGTTTTATCCAAATAAACTTCAAGTCCAGCTCTAACAACCCAACCGTGTCTAAATAAAATTCTTAACGGAGTAAAAATCATACTGCGAAAAGTATTTGGGGCTAATATCCCGCTTGGTTCTGCATCAAGTCTATCTTGCCATTCAACTTGCCTAAAAGAGCTGTCAAACACGCCCGTTTCATCTCTTGCAAGGTCTAAAAGCCAAACTTGATCATCGTATTCTGAATCTTCTTCTGGAAACAATTCTTGCGGTAATCTTCTTGCGAGTTCTAAACCGTATTCATCTGAACGAAGTTTAGAAATTTTATTGTATTTATTTTTACTTTTTCTTACTGGTGTAATCCAGTCTGTTTTTGTGTTAGGTTCATCTAAACCTATTTCGTTTTCGTAATCGCCTCCTTTATCGTAACCAAGATTTATTCCGCTAAAAAATAATTTAGTATCAACTTTTCTTTTTTCTTTGCTAATTTGAAAAGGTAATCTTATTGCAACGCTATTTCTGTAAAAATATTTAAGTTCCTCAACTCTTACTCTTTGGTCAAAGTTTACAGTTTCAATTCCCATTCCAACATTAAAAACATTTACAGTAGACTCTAATAGTTTTTTAAATGATAAAGTTAAAGATTTATAAGTAGAACTTTTAGAATCAAATTTGCGAATCCAAAAACCATGCATTAAACCAATCAAACCTCCGCCAAGTTTACCGTTAGAATCTAAACCATCTTGTGCGTAACCAAGTTCTGTTCTTCCAAAATATTTAGAATAAAATGAGTTCTTTCTACCACTTATGATATACATTAATCTTTCAAATGCATCGTGAACAAAAGTGAAAGTATGGTTAGAAGTTTCTAAATAAGTTTCTGTTGCACCAAATTTAATGTTATGCCTATAAAATCTTACTCTTGTATAATTACCGGTACCGCTTCTTTTCCATCTAAAAACTAAACCTTCATCAAATTCTAATGTTGGAATTGTTACTTGACCTTGAAGTCTTACAGTTGAAGTAACCCAAAAAGGAGGAATACCACTTGTTGTATTGTATAAAGTATCAACCGTAACCTCATCATAACCGCTACCGTTCCATTTATATTTAACTAAATCTAATCTTGCTAAAGTAGTAAAACCGTTTCCTTCTTTTAAGACAAATTCTATATCGTAATCAAATGTAATATTTGTTTGCCCTAAATCAACATCGCTATCAATATACCACATAGCGTCTGTTGCCTCACCACCAGTAGGATTACTTTCTGGAAAATCTCCGAATAAATTACAAGGACTATTTCTTTCATTTCCTTGCGCTACAACATTAGTATTTGCAGAAATATATCCAGTATCAGGTATTTTTCTTGATTGTGTTTCAACGCCATTTGAATCTATTGTTGGCGAATCTAAATTAAGAACTTGTTCCCCCGAAGTAACAATATCCCTTCCGTTAATTTTTATACCACCTAAATACATATCTTCTAAAACAAGATCGTCAATAGAAGTTTCCCTTTCTAATTCAAATTCATCACTTTCGTGGGTTTTAATTAGTTCAGCTAAATCATTATCGTTAAATTTAATTTCTAAAGTGGTAGCGGTGTAAACCATCGTATTAAAATCTGCAAGTGCATTATACCTTTCTACCCATTTAACTTCATACGTTCCATCATCTTGTAAAACATCTTTTGTTACTTCTTTTGTTAAAGTAAGTTTTGTGTTTATTCCGCCTAAAGTGTAAGCTTTAATAATGTAATCTTTTGCTTCATCGTAAAACTCAAGCTTGTTTGAAAACTTAGTAAAAATACCATGGTACTTTTTATTGCGTTCAAGCTCTAATTCATCATCGCGCCATCCACCAGGCTCAGATG
>Ga0102812_10003560_pt1 | contig 10160 bp, 6 predicted proteins | sample ColrivemetaGS713_FD_79334 | JGI IMG/M metagenome (GOLD analysis project Ga0102812, IMG submission 79334) | Estuarine microbial communities from the Columbia River estuary - Flood tide ETM metaG S.713 | ecosystem: Environmental > Aquatic > Marine > Intertidal zone > Estuary | place: USA: Columbia...
CAATACCAGAAAGATAAACACCAGCGCCATGATGAAAGTGGTTTCCAGGCTGCTGCTGGACGCTTTAAATTCCCGCGACTGACCCGCAAAATCGAGTTGTGCCGCGGCCGAGACCTCTTTGACGCTCTGTTCCAGAAAACTCAGAGCCTCACCCAGGCTGTATCCCGGCGCCAGACTGGCTTGGATGGTGACCGCCTTCATCTTGTTGAAGTGGTTGAGCTCGCGCGGGGCAACGGTCTCCTCGATCTGCATCAGGTTAGCCAACGAGATCATCTGTCCACTATCGCCGCGCACATAAATGTTGGTGAGATCATCAGGATTACTGCGATCTACCCCCTCGACCTGGAGGATGACATTGTATTGCTCACCGTTCTGTTTGAAGCGGGTGATCTCCCGACCGGCCATCATCGTTTCCAGCGTGCGACCGATGACATCGACGCTGCTGCCGACATCGACCACCTTGTCGCGGTTCATCTGGATCTGCAGTTCGGGCTTATTGAGCTTGAGATTGTTATCCGGCTGAGCGAAGCCGGGATTGGCATAGACCTTGGCCATCACCTGGGAGGTAATCTGTTGTAACTCTTCAAAATCCCCGCTGGTTTGGATGACAAACTCTACCGGACGGTTGACGATGCTCTGTCCTAATGAGGGTGGATTTAGCGGGAAGGACATCGTACCCGTGATGCCGCCGAACAGCTGTGGCATCAGACTTTGGGCGATCTGCTGTTGGCTACGGCTGCGCTCTTCCCAAGGCTTAAGTCCCAAGAAGCCGATGGACTGGGTGCTGCTGGGAAAGCCAACGATCATAAAATAGCGATCGCCTTCCTCTACTTTGCTAAAGATCCCCTCGACCTGGCGAGCATAGCGATCCATAAAATTAACCGAGGCACCATCCGGACCCATCGAAAAACCGATAATGGTGCCACGATCTTCAGTAGGTGCCAGTTCTTGGGGCATCGATTGATAGACTGCCCAAGAGCCATAACCTGATGCCAGAACCACGAGCCACATCAGCGGACGCGCCTTGAGGGTCAGATCTAGCAACTTGCGATAGCCGCGGGTAATACCGTTGAGAGCAGACTCGAACAGGTTGTAGATCGCACTGTGTTTCTTCTGGTGTCGCAGCATCCTTGACGACATCATCGGTGCTGCGGTCAAGGCCACAAAACCCGAGACAATTACCGCCGCGGCGAGGGTGAGGGCGAACTCGGTAAATAGCGTGCCAGTGCGCCCCGGGGTAAAGGCGACCGGAATAAACACCGCCACCAGCGACAGGGTGGTCGCGATAACAGCAAAGGCAATTTCACGACTGCCCTTAAAGGCGGCCTGGATCGGACTGAGGCCATTCTCCAGATGACGGTAGATGTTTTCGAGCATCACGATGGCATCATCGACGACTAGGCCGATCGCCAAAACCAATGCCAGTAGGGTCAGGGTGTTGATGGAGAATCCCCAGAGCTGCATCAGCGCAAAAGCCCCCACCAGTGACACAGGAATGGTGACCAGAGGGATCAGCGTTGCGCGCAGATTACGCAGGAACAGGAAAATGACCAGTACCACTAAGCCCGTGGCTTCCAACAGGGTTTTAAAGACCGAATTAATCGATTCTTTGATAAAAATAGAGGAGTCGTAGGCCACAGCCACCTGCATCCCTTCGGGAAGCAATGCTTGAATCTTGGGGAGTTCGGCGCGAATGCCGGACGATACATCCAGTGGATTGGCGGTGGACTGTTTGACTACACCCAGTGCTACCGCGCTCTGGCCTTTAAAGCGGGAGATACGGCGTTCTTCTTCCGGGCCTATTTCCACCCGCGCCACATCAGCAAGACGTATGGGATAGTTATCGTCGCTGCGAATAATGATCTGCTCAAATTCGGTGACGGAGTTGAGATCGGTCTGGCTGAGAACACTGAACTCACGCTCGACGCTCTCGATTCGCCCGGCAGGAATCTCAACATTTTGTTGCTGTAGCGCGCGCTCGACATCCTGAGGAGTGATATCAAAGGCTGCCATCCGCGAACGATCGAGCCAGATACGCATGGAGTAGCGGCGCTCGCCGAAGATCATAACGTTGGCAACCCCAGGGATGACCTGCAGCGGATCCTTGACTCGGCGGTCGGCAAAGTCGGTCACCTCCAGCGGGTCGTGGCGGTCGCTGGAAAATGCTAGCCAGATGATCGGTTGGGCATCGGCTTCCACCTTGGCCACTATGGGTTCATCAATCCCTTCTGGCAAGCGACCACGGACCCGGGCGACCCGGTCGCGGACGTCGTTGGCAGCCGAATCCGCATCGCGATCGAGCTTAAAGGTGACGGTGATCTGGCTGAGTTCAGAGCGACTGACTGAACTCATAAAATCGATCCCTTCGATGCCGGACAGCGAGTCTTCCACCTCGGCGGTGATCTGGCTCTCCATGATCGAGGCGTTGGCGCCGGGATAACGGGTCTCCACCGTCACTACCGGGACGTCAATATTGGGGTACTCGCGCACCGTGAGCCGATCATAGGCGATCAGACCCACCAGGATAATGAGCAGGTTCATTACCGTGGCGAGCACCGGACGTTTGATGCTGATATCAGGCAGAAACATTAGTGGGCCTCTCCCTGCGTTGCAGCTTTGCTCTCTGCAGCGTTAGTGTCAGCGGTTTTAGGCTGTGGAAACAGGGGGGTCACTGGCGAGCCGGGGCGTAGCTTTAATTGCCCTGCAGTAACAATGACATCATCGACTTCCAGGCCGCGGGTAATCTCGACCTGACCCTGCCGGCGTAGCCCTAGCGCTACCGGTATCATCTCAATCTTGGAGTCGATGACGCGGTAGACAAAGAACTGCTTGCCCTGGGGGATAATTGCCTGCTCGGGAATCATCAAGGCGTTGGGATTGTTACCGAGAGTCAGAGCGATATTGGCAAACAATCCTGGACGCAGGCGACCGTCAGGATTGGCGATTAACGCGCGAAGTTCCAGGCTTCGAGTTCTGACATCGACCTGCGGGGCGACAGCATAGATCTTTCCGCTAAAAGACTCGCCAGCGTAGGCATCGAGCCTTACACGGACTTCCTGGCCGGGTTTAACCTTGGCCAGATACTGTTCTGGGATACGAAACTGGACTTTGATTTGGGACGCATCCACCAATTCGACCAGATCTTGGCCGGCACTGACGTAGTCGCCGACCGCCACCTGCCGCAAGCCCACTTGGCCGCTGAAGGGTGCCGTTAGAGACATTTTTTCCAGTCTAGTATCAGTCAGACGGACTTCTGCTTGGTCAATCTTCAGTTGCGCCAGGGCTTTGTCGCGATCATGGCGTGAGCCGAGGTTGCGACTGAGTAGCTGCTCAGCCTGATCAAATTCAACCTGACTCAGATTCTGTTTCGCCTGTGCTTGCTGGCGCTCCGCCTCATAGGTTGAGGCTTCTAGGGTGAATAAGGTCTGCCCCTCCTTGACCTGCTGGCCTTCGCGAAACAGAACTGTGCCGATCCGTCCGGTCAATTCAGGCCGAAGCATGATGGATTCATTGGCTTGCAGGCTGCCTATCGCTTGCAGGGTATGAACAATAGGTTGGGCCTGCACGCGGATCACTTCAGCAGGCAGCCCCTGAGGGGCTGGGTCAGCCGCCAGCACTGACGTGCTGAGCAGCGAAGCAATCGAAAGGCTAAGGGCGGTGGTTCTAAAACGGCTCATGAACGTTCCTGTAACTCGGTCGTGGTAGTGAGTTTGAATATTGATAAAGCGGTTATTGGGTATCAGCGAGTGGACGGAAATAGTTATCCAGTAGTTGGCTGACGACCAAACGTAAAGGTGCTGTAGATTGGGTGACCTTCATGCGTAAGATCGCGCCTTGCCAGGCGCTAAAAAATAGCGAAGCGAGATCGTCTGCGGAGATATCCTTGCGCACCGTGCCTTCGGCTTGGGCGATCTGCATATCATCACGAATACAGCTCAGCACCTGCTGGCCGGAGCGCTGAATAGCGTCCCGAAAATAGGGGCTGCTATTGGCTAACTCACCACTGAGATTGGCCAGTAGGCAGCCAGTCATGGGCTGTTGCGCTTCGTACTCATCAATAATAATACCTAGGGCACGACGTATCTGACTCAGTTTGTCGAGGCCGGGTTGTTTAAATTCGGTTTCCCAGCGATCAAACTGCAGTGCGTGATAGTGGTTGATGATCTCGACCGCGAAATGCTCTTTGGATTCAAAATAATGGTAAAAGGAGCCTTTGGGGATGCCGGCGGCCTCTAGAATCTGTTTCAAACCGGTACAGTTATAGCCTAGATTGTTGAACAGGCTGTAACCCTGTTCCAGAATATGTTCACGGGTATTATCGCTTTTACGAGGCGTCATCATGGGGTGGCTCTGGTTGTCGTGTCGGCGTTGTTATGCCTTATGTCTGATCGGTAATGTCTTAGAATAGATCAAGACTAAAATAGACCAGTCGTCTAGTTGTGCGATTCTATTAGACCAGTCGTCTAGCTGTCAACGGATCTTCGCTTATTCGTATGCCAAGTCGATAGATGGCAGTGGCGACGCTTGAATCAGCCCGAGTATTAGTGAGTCGGGTTTTAACGAACGAGATTATTAATAGGAGTCGGAATGACCATTCCCTTATGGTGTTTGTTTGCCGCGACGATTTGGGTGGTGCTGACCAAGGTGCCGATGAACATTCTGATGGCACGGACGGAAGCTTATGATAATCACCATCCTCGCCTGAAACAGCTGCAGCTGCAGCCGGGTGCCGTGCATCGCGCATGGGCGGCGCACCAAAATATGCTCGAGGCTTATCCGATGTTCGCAGCAGCGGTGCTGGTGTCTGAATGGGTCGGTGGCAGCCATCTATGGGCTACGGTTTTGTGTATCAGCTACCTGATACTGCGGTTACTGTATCAGATCTGTTATTTGTTGGATTGGGCGACACTGCGCTCCCTAAGCTGGGGGTTGAGTTATTTCTGTGTTTTGGGGTTGTTATTAGCTCCAGTGTTGGGGCATTCGGTGCCTCTATAGATTTAGGTCAACGTTGCTCTGTTTATGTTTGCTAACGACTGTTGTACATTTATTTCTTTGTCGGATGCGACAGGTGTTTCACACTCCATCCCGCAGCTTTTGGATTAGGATTCCCAGGAGAGTTTCATGGAACGAAATTTTTCGTACGATTATACCCAGTCTCCCCCTCGGACTAATACGCCCCCCCCATCATCCGCACGGCTGCAACGTCAGCGGGGCAGTATTGTCTATCTGGCTGAATCGCTGGGAACAGGGCTTATTGAAACAGCTGGGCAGCAACTGCCTTTTCGATTAATCGATGTGATTGGCAGCCAATTTCCGCAAACAGGTGACGCGGTTAGTTTTGGATTGTTTCCCGTGGAAGAGGGACATAGGGCTATCCAGGTGGTGTTGGATAGTTCTCCGCAATTTATTCCCGGACAGGGTTCTTTACGTGACTGTTATCAGGCGCAAGCACAACAGCGCTCTGCCCGGGTCGCGCAGCAGCAAGCACTTCGCTCAAAAAGCTCTACAGGTGATGCGCTGGAGGTGCAGTTAAAATATCTTCGCTGTGATGAGTGCCAGAAACTGGTGCAGCCTAAATTGGTGCGAAAAAAAAATCTTCTGGGCTTAGGGGTTGGGCACTGGTCGAATTTTTGTCCGTACTGTAAAAGCGCTCTGGATGACACCGCACCTTTTATGTGGCGCCACCCGGTAGTGCTGATGGTATTGCTTGCGGCGCTTATTAGTTGGTGGCGTTGGTAGGATATACCTTCCGCGGATCGGACTGACGCTAAGCGTTTTTCTTTATTCTACGTTGCTATCGGTATAGCGGCGCTATATTTTGTTTCTTAATCGTTTCAATAATCCCCGAATCGCTACGCTGCAAACCGAGCGTCGCTAGCTGGAGTACGGATATGTCTAACCTGTATCGATCTTTTTATATTAATGGTCAGTGGCAGCCGGGTCAGGGATCTGTATTTCGCCCTGTGATCAATCCTGCGACAGAGGCGGTCATTGCTGAAGTGGTTGATGGTACAGTCGAAGATGTTGATGCAGCCGTCAAGGCCGCGCGCCAGGCATTTTCTGGCTGGTCTAAAACGCCCGCTGCTGAGCGTGAACGTCTGATCAGCGCATTGAAAGACGCTCTGAAAATTCGCGCCGAACTGTTAGCCGAGACCATCTCGGCAGAGATGGGGATGCCGCTGGCGATGGCCAGAAGCTGGCAGGTATCGGGGCCATTGTACGCGCTGGGACTGTATGCCAAGCGCGCCCATCTGATGGATGAAGTGGAAGAGGTGGGTAGCGCGGTTATTGTTAAGGAACCGGTAGGCGTCTGCGGTTTTATTACTCCCTGGAACGTGCCCCTAGGGCAACTGATTGGCAAAGTCGCGCCAGCACTCGCGGCGGGCTGCACGATGGTACTCAAACCCAGCGAGATCACGCCTTTGCACGCCTTTATCGTCGCCGAAGCGATCGATGAGGTGGGCTTCCCTGCAGGGGTGTTTAACCTAGTGTGCGGTGATGGCCCCGTGGTGGGAGAGGCGATCTGTACCCATCCGGATGTCGATATGGTCTCCTTTACCGGATCGACGCGGGCCGGTGTGCGGATCGCGGAACTGGCCGCGCCCAGCGTGAAAAGGGTGTGTCAGGAGCTCGGCGGAAAGTCGCCATTGCTGATTACCGAGGATGCAGATCTCGGCGCCGCAGTCCGGTTCGGTGTCAACGATGTGATGGTCAACTCAGGTCAGGTCTGCTGCGCCTTAACCCGAATGCTGATTCCCCGGAGCCGTTATGACGAGGCTGTTGCGCTGGCTAAAACCGCAGCTGAATCCCTACACCAGGGGGACCCGACCGATCCCGATGCCTATCTGGGGCCGCTCAGTTCGCAGCTGCATTACCAACGTGTGCGACAGATGATCAGTGCAGGTATAGATGAAGGCGCGACGCTAGTATGTGGTGGCTTGGAGCCTCCTGAGGGTGTCGACAAAGGCTTTTATGTGCGGCCTACCATTTTTACCAACGTCAATAATCAGATGACTATCGCTCGCCAGGAAGTGTTTGGACCGGTACTGTGCATGATTCCCTACGATGGCATCGAACAGGGCATTCAGATCGCCAACGATACCCCTTATGGATTGGCCGCAGCGGTCTGGGCTGGCAATAAAAAACAGGGGCTGCTACTGGCGCGACAGTTGCGTGCCGGTCAGGTCAGCGTTAATGGCGGTGACTGGAACTATGAGGTGCCTTTTGGCGGCTATAAACAGTCCGGTAATGGTCGCGAGTGGGGTGACGAGGGACTTCGAGAATATATTGAATTAAAAGCGATCCGTTGCTGAGATTGTCGAACGCTACTGAGGTTGCTGGCTGCTGCTGAGGAGTGCCTTCGCATAGGGCGGAATAGCTGATTGGACAGGCCGAAGTTATACAAGCAGATAGATTATTAAAATTAGATCATGCTAATATTGCTGATCCCATCTGACCCCTATAAGGATTCGCCATGAACACGCAACTCGTTAGTCATCCCATCAGCAAGGCTTCGCTGGGTCTCTGTTTAGCGTTTGCTGCGACGACCGCTTTGGCTGCAGATCAACAATCATTAGATGCCAGCGCCAAGCAGGCTATCAAGGCACTGGGAGGTGCTCTGATGACGGAGATCCAGGGTGCGATGAAAAAAGAGGGGCCGCTAGGTGCGATATCCACCTGTAACTCCCAGGCGTTACCCCTAACCGCACAGATCAGTAAGGAGCAGGGGATGGAGGTGTCCCGGACCGCCTTGCGAATTCGCAACCCTGGAAATCAAGCCGATAGCTGGGAGCTATCGGTGATGCAACAGTTCCAAGAACGTCAGGCTAAGGGTGAAGCGTTACCCGGTATGAGCTTTAGCGAAATTGTCGAGCAGGATGGCCAGCAGGTTTACCGAATGATGCAAGCGATCCCAACCCAGAAGGCTTGTCTGACCTGTCATGGCGGCGAACTGGCGCCTGAGCTGGCACAGAAACTTAATGCCCTCTACCCCTTGGATAAAGCCGTGGGTTTCGCTGAAGGTGATCTTCGCGGTGCGTTCAGTGTGCGCAAGGCGCTCTAAACGCAGATCAGGAGGGTTGGCAGGCAACAAAAAAGCGTCCGTTGACCAAACACATACCTTTTGAGCATTATTCAGGAGGTCTATTAGGGTGAGGCTAGATGGTCGCTAACCCTGAAGAATGGTGTTGCTCTAGTGACGCTGGCCAACGTTCTGGCCAGCGTCTCCTGTTGCGATAAGTACTAAACCGCTCACGCGGTAGAGGCTGCTACCTGTAAGTCCTGCATTAACGGTAATTCCCCCAGAAGATCGGTAGAACGTCAGTAGGATTGGTTAGCTGAAACTGAAGTAAGAGTGCTGATTACTCTGAGAGTGCCTCGAATTGATGCTAAGAGGTACGGCCTCGGTTTTTAACATGCTTGATAGACTGTTATATCAACCTTAGATGTATATTAAGATGTTGTTTATTCAATCTTTTGTTAGCTCGTCAAAGAAGGACTTTGTGTTCCCCCAAGCGTTTTTAGTGGCTTCAGTTGTTCTGTCAGCACCTACCTTTACCAAACAGGCAGCTTTTGTTCCCGCACACTTGGTTTTACAGCCTGCTTCAGCCCCAGAGCCCTCATCAGTCAGATGCTTGACCGAACAGGTTTTTGTGCATATTTGGTAGTCTAAATCACAATCTGCATAAGCCTTGAGTGGTGTGATCACAGCCAAGGCCAGTGCCGATAGGGTAAGAATAAATTTGGTCAATTTTAACTCTCCAGTACATCGTCAATATTATCTTATGATCTCATAACTTGGTGATGGTTCAATCACCGTTTTTGCCAGTGAAGCAGTCCTCAATAGGTGTTTGCTTAGGTGTGCCGCATAGAAGGCGGCTAGTGTTGGAGCAAGTTATCGACCCAAGTCGGCTCGAAAGTATGGTCACTAGATGCGACAGAGCAGATATCATCAAGCCGTGCTATTCGCTTCAACTATGCGAACACCCATGCGGACATCAAGCTACCGGGATTGCCTGACCGCAGCTGCCGGAATAATGCTATCGGATTGGCTCTGAGAGCACATCAATCCTTTCCATTTACCAAAACCACAGGAGCAAACACGGGTCTTGCTATCCTCAGCATTTGGCAAAAGCAGAACCTCCGACAAGTACTAAATCGCCATGATCGTTGCCCGGAGTAAGCTACAACGGATTGGTAACGCTGTACCGATTCTGTATTCGGTAGACTTTACCCATAAAGCTGAAGCCTAAGTATGTTTGTATTTACTTACACCCCACCGCTTAGTGGGGACCTCTTGTTGATATCCGGCTTAAGCAGGTCGGGGCGATCCTGCTGCCCCCCTGAGCCACGTCAACCCGAGGTTTCTCATGTCTAACATTCCGCAACTACCCCCGCAGGCTCGTTTCTATTCTCCGCAGGGGCCACCAGCCGCCGAGAATCAACCCTCCGTCAAGGCAACACCTGCAGTACTGCATAACCCACTATTAGACACACAACAGACCAACCTACCCCCTTCCGACACTCTGGCTTCTTCACGCCAGTTCACCACTGCGCCACAAATCCAGATCAACAAGGGCGCTCTCAACAATCCCAAGCGCCTCACAACAGCCGTTGTCTATTGCGAAGCGAACTTCGGTGCCATCGACGGTAAGACCGCCAACGGCCTAGTCCGACACTCAGAAAAATACGAAATACTATCGGTCATTGATAGTGAGAAAGCGGGGCAGGATGCCGGTATGGTGCTTGATGAAGAACCGAACGCGATCCCCATCTGCCGCGACCTGGCTGATGCTCTGTCCCGGTATGATGCAGTGCCCGACTTTTTCATCTTCGGGATGGCGCCGTCTAGCGGCATGCTATCGGCAGATGAGCGCAGCCTGATGCTTGAAGCTATCGATCTGGGTATGAATATTGTCAACGGCCTGCACGAGTTTCTGAACGACGATCCGGAGTTTGTCGCCGCAAGTCGCGCTAATAATGTGACGATCCTTGATGTCCGAAGACCTCGTGCGAAGAAAGATCTTCGGACGTTCAGCGGCCGTATCAACGAGGTAACCTGCCCGCGTATCGCCGTGCTGGGTACAGACTGCGCCATCGGTAAGCGCACCACAGCGACAATCCTTACTCAGGCCTTGCGCGATCGCGGTATGAACGTGGTA
>Ga0102812_10003562_pt1 | contig 10156 bp, 2 predicted proteins | sample ColrivemetaGS713_FD_79334 | JGI IMG/M metagenome (GOLD analysis project Ga0102812, IMG submission 79334) | Estuarine microbial communities from the Columbia River estuary - Flood tide ETM metaG S.713 | ecosystem: Environmental > Aquatic > Marine > Intertidal zone > Estuary | place: USA: Columbia...
CATCACCACATCATTTGACATTTTTTGAGATCTGAGGACTGAGGAGAAGTGGCCTTGGAATACAATTTTCATTGGCAATCACGCGACACTTAAATTCTACTATTCTTTACTGGTACTATCTACTTACAAATTCCACCGTACAAACATACTGGAAAGCAAGTCTTAAAATCGAGTCGACGCCGTCAGACCGAGCCCCCGCCGCCGTTGGACAAGCCAGCAGCAGCTTCGGCAATAGACAAATATCACTATTCAACATATTCGGCAGGTCTGTGCCTATCGTCTTGGAGGCGGACTCATCTCCCCGACGGTCAAAACAACCCATCAATACTACAGCTTTTCGCAAGGTTTTGCATCGGATCTACGTAGCCTGGATACCGTAACCTACGTCCATCCCCATCAATTTTGGTTGATGTGGAGCGCAACAATTGCATCGCTGTCGAACAAAACGAATTCATCTGCTGCCATGCCATCTCTTCAAGGGACGGACGGTGAGGAGAAATCTTCTGCAAGCCGTGCCACCTCGAATGAGTTGCGGCGCGCTGAAATGGAGCGGAAAAAGGAAGAGGAGGAGAAGGCCGCGTCCGACCGGGCGGGTCGAGATGAGAGGGAGAAGGAGGAGAGGAGGTTGGCGAGGGACGCGAGGCTAGCAGAGAAGGAGGCCAGTGAGCAACGTCAGCAAACGGCACGGGATGCGGATGAGTCTGTCCCTGGCTCAGCCACGGCACGTGATAAACGCACCAAAAATAAGAAGAAGAACGTGCGAAGCAGGGAGGAGGACGAAGATGACGTCAACGGAGGCAAACGCCATGACGACAAGTTCTCGCCGATGAAGCAGGGGCACTCTCCACCGAGAGGACGCGCACGCTCGCGATCTCGCTCTCGTGGAGGCAGTCCTGCTGGGAGGTCAGCTCCCCGCGGACGCAGGCGGTCTGGGGGGGCAGAGAGCATCTCGTCGACTTCTCCCGACATGTCTCTATCGGGCGTTAGCACGAGCAGCAAAATAAGCAAAAAAGGGGGGAAGAAGAAACAAGCGTCAAGGGGGAACGGCAGGCCTCGCAGCAGGTCTGGTTCAATCCTCAGGAACAGTGCTGACAAGACACCGAAATCGAGTACATCGAACACGAACACTTCGGGGACCAAGGCGAAGGCACCATCTACAACCTCGTCTGGTCGTAATGTCAACTGGGGGCCCAATCAAAGCCGAGAGATTCCACGCACAGGGAGAGGAGGGAGAGGAGATGGAGCAGAAGTGGGGGGGGATAAGGGAAAGGGCGACGGGGGAAATAGCAACAAGCGCAATAAGCAAGACAAGGTGGAGAAACCTCCGCCTCCTCCAGAGTACAACGGAAAGGGTTTCGTCACCTTGACCTTTTTCGTTCCTGCGGGCACAAAGGCAGATGAAGTGTCTGGACTATGGGAGAACGCAGTGGACAAATGCCTTTTCAAATTCCACGAAATAGACAAGAGCGTATGCATCCTTCAGGGGGACCCGTCCATCGCTTCGGGTGGCACCACTAAACGTGTTTACGGCAAGGCGGATTTCCCGCTGTTATGGATGGGATGGAAACCGTGGATACGCCACGAGAATCCGCGGCTGTTTGACATGAATGCTCTGGCGGACAAGCCCAGGCGTATTGAATCCACCTGTCTGATGGGCTTCGGTGTAGCGGACGATGAGGTTCGGGAGTTTTTGTCGGACATCACGACCGACTTGAAATGCACCAAGGGCCTGCGCGGGGTGCAGGTGAACTTCCAATACCAGGAGTTTCAGGCGTGGCACGTCAAACACTGTTTGACGCTGCTACATGGCCCCACGGCCTGCCCCATGTCCAACTACGCACTACTCGGCGGCACATTGCTATCGGAGCTGGAGAAGAAGCTGGTGACCATTCAACCACATATTTACCCGCCTTCGGTCCACTCTGGCCAATTCCCAAAGCTGGAATGCCGACTTGACTGGTGTAGGTCGGGCACCTTCACTAAGGGTGTCGTAGGGGAGGACAGGTCTCATCGCAAGATCCCTATCTTTACCTACGAGGCCAGCGATGAAGATCGAATCATGGCGGTTGTGATGGAGTGCAAAAGGCTCGAGGGGGAGAAGAAAACCTTTGGGCAGAAAGCTTTTTGGCAACAACTTCCCGATAAACCAGACGACCAACAGAAGAAAACGATGGATAACTACATCTTCGATCAGGGCGCGCTCCAGAAGTCCTGTGGGAATTCGTGTATGTATGGGCTCACCAACCCCGACTACCCAGTCACGATCGAGTTCGAGCCAGGTTACGATGGCGTCGTCCCTGACTCACCAGGAGCGCTTTCGGTTCGGGATATTCTTGGGAAGGTGTGGCATCTCCAAGAAAGGGTGTTCCAGTCCATTCTACTGGGATGGGACGGATCCTACCGCGCCTTCTTCTACAACTCTGGGGTGTGCCAGGAACAGGGTCTGGAGATCTCTTCTGATGCGGCATCATGGTTGAAAGTCTACCTGCTGCGACGTGGAGTCAAGCTGCGTTGCGTCAGAAAACTCATCAATCGCAGCTTCACGCAAGAGGCAGCAACCTGTGCTGGTCATGCCGACTACGATCACGACACGGGCAAGGTGATTTCGGGCAATGAGGTGCGCCGCCAACAGCACGCCCAATCCTTCTACTCCGGATCAATCAATCGCGAGGCCGCCATGACTCCTTCCGAGCTGGAGGAGGCCAGGAATGCCGCGCACATCAGATCGGAACTAGCTAAGGCCAACGCAGCACTTCCAGAGCTGGGCGAGGGAGATTTCGGCGCATTCGCCTTCGGCGACGACATGAGTGTTCGCACTCTGACCAAAGACTCGTCCAAGAAGAAGAAGGTCCAGCCGAGTGGCCTCTCGCAAGCCTCTTCTTATCGCCCTGAGGCGAACTCCACCCACTCGTTCGCTGGCGCCACTCCGGGGTTTGAGAACCTGGATGGCAGCGACGATGAGGAATTATCAGATGCGGAGGACAACATGGAATTTGACATGGAGGGGATGAATTCAGGCAAGGGTGAGGATGACATGGAGGAGGACAGCAACGAGGGTGAGGAGGAGGGTGAGAACAGGAGCATGGCAACCAACGACGTGCAGGACGACGGCACGGAGAATTTTGAGGATGCAAATTACTCCCTCGGCGACGACGACGGGAGCACAATCAACCCAACAAATCTCGATGGGGCGTTCGCCCACCAAGGCGAAGCGGCTGGAGACGAGATGGGAAGGGGTGGAGGAGAAGATATATCTCCAGATGCATTTCAGCAGTCTTTCTGTAACGTGGGAGGGACGCAGGCTGAGAGACGGGCAGTATTGGCAAGAATGTTGGCCGAATTAGAAGTTGAAGAGACGGATCCTCCACAAGGGGCCGGCGGCGCCGAGGAGATGGACTCTGAGGCGCAGAGCGCTTCACCTGGTGCCGGGGGTGGCGAGGGTGAGGACGCCCCCGCTTCTACTGCCAAATCAGCACACAACGACGACGACGACGCGCCTGGTGGCACGCCGCCCGTGGTGGGCGCCAATTCTACTGCATCCAATGCCGACGAGGCTAACACGAATAATGCGACGGACTCCGCCGCCAGTACGAGCCATGAGCCACCTGAGTGTCAGGTCGGCCAGGAACTACCCCCCCCAAGCGGGGGTGAGGCTCAAGAAACTGGTGATAGGCGCGATGTTCCGTCCGATCCAGGATAAGTCGCCGCCGCCCCCCTTCTAGGACCACCAGTAGAAGGGGGGGAACGGCAAACAATGGTGGCGGGGGTACCAGCGGGATGTCGAGGCGCCGACATTCCGACCAGCGCGCGCATGATCACAGACGCGCGCAACAACGACGAGCGTCCATGGGGCTGAGAGGCCCCGGGGGGAGGGGGAGGGTTGGTAGTACAAGGGGGACAGGACGGGGGAGACCAGAATTGGTCAGGGAAATTATGGATCGAAAAATGGCGGAGATGAAGAAGGGAGTCTCTTCGGGGGATGTTGCCAAATGGGCGAGAGAAATTGAGGAAGCTAAGGAGTACCTACGTGAATGTGATCCCAATCTGGCAGGGCTGGAGGACCAACAAATCGAGAAACGGCTGTCGCGATACGACGTCAAACCTTTGGGGAGCCTAGAGACGCAAAAACCGGAGGGGTATCGGCGATTCATGTCGACTCAGCTAAACGGGACGGCCACGAAGGCGATAAGGGACGTGAAAATTGAACAGACAACAAACCTGATCAATCGATACGATGTGGACATGCTGTCGTACCAGGAACATGGCCTCAACATGGGCTTTTTCCCTTCGTCACAGACCTTTGACTCTTTCTTTGAAGCTGAGGTGAAACTACGCTCCATCACAGGCCACAACACCCATGAAAATCCGGATACGCCTCACCAGCAAGGCGGCACAGGCCTACTGGCGGTCAATGAAATCTCAGAGTACATCAAGAAGGCAGGCTGCACAGACTGGAGAGGCCTGGGGCGCTGGAGCTCGTATGTCCTGTCTAGCTCTCCAGACCATCGCACCCGCGTCATCTCGGCTTACTGCGTGGGCAAACATAAAACTGAGGGGCCAGGGCGCGTCTATCAGCAGCATCTGCGTCACATCATGTCTAACGACGATATCCCGCTCGACATGTCACCTTATGATCTCTTTTGTGAGGACCTGGTGAAGCAACTCCAAGTTTGGAATGATCAAGGCGACCAACTGATCCTCATGATGGACGCCAATGATCATGTGATACGCGGTCACCTCGCTCGCTGGCTTACTGACCACGAGACAGGGCTTGATCTAGTCGAAATTTCGCACAAAGCCTGGGGTGACACTGAGCCAAACACACATGTCGACGGCAGCCAGCCCATCGACGGCGTCTGGGCTTCTAGATCATTGGAGATAGGCGGTTTCAAGATCCTCTCCTTTGGTGAAAGCGTTGGAGATCACAGAACAATGATTTTTGACGTCAGCACTCGCTCGCTCATCGGGGTTTTTGAACACAGCATCACCAGAGCAGAGTGCCGCAGGCTAAACACCAAAACGTCGAGTCTGCCTCGTTATACGGAGATACTTGAGCGTATGATGGATATTCATCGCATGGAGCAACGTCTGGATGCTGTAGTCGACGCGATAGTCAACGACTGCCCAACTCCAGCCCAGAAAGCTAAGATGGAGTCTCTGGATAGGCAGATGGTGGAGCTGCAGAAGTGTGCTGAGCGTCGCTGCCGGAAGATTATCAAGCCTGACATGGAGTTCAGCCCCCAGGTCAAGCTCTGGCAGGAGAGAATGTGGGCCTACAAGGCCCTCATCAGGTGGAAGAAGGGCAACCCCTGCAACCAAACCAACATCATTCGGATGGCGATTCGCCGTGAAATCTGCGATGATCCGCGCCAAATGACCCTGGAGCAAATGCAGGCGGGAGAGGCGTACGCTCGTAACAGGAAACGACTGCTTCGCGATCTGGCGCCCGGCCTTCGCAAAGTCCATTTGCGCAATTGCCTGATGAGAGCCGAGCATGCCAAGGACGAGACAAAGGCCAAGGGTATCAAAGCAAAGATGGAGCGGGAAGGCCAAAAGAAAATGTGGTACTTCATCAACCGCTCGCAGAAGGATCTTCGCAGTGGTGCTTTCCACGTCGTCGAGCGTGTAGTTGATGGGGTTGTTCAGGAATCGACTGATCAGGAGGAGACAGAGCAATTTATTTTTGATGAAGCTGAAATGCGTTTCCAATTGGCCGCCGAAGCTCCCATTGAAAGTACCAAGCTCATCGAGCAACTGGGATACCTTGGGGACTCAGAGATTGCAAAGCAACTGATCGAGGGCCGCTACGAGATCCCGGATGAGTTGGATGATGCGACTGCGCTTCTGCTTCAGGAGATAGGCAGAGTTGGGGTCCAACTGACCAATGGCGACATCACCATCACCATAACTCCAGAAGAGTTCCAACACTTCTGGAAGCGGGTCCGCGAAGGGACGGCCTCGTCCTACTCGGGCATCCATTACGGTCACTACAAGGCGGCTGCCCACTCGGACAAGATCTCAAATTTTCTGGCTAAGAAGATCACTCTCATCTCAAGAACGGGGGTCCCTCCAGAACGCTGGAGCTATGGTCTGACGGTGATGCTCGAAAAGATCGCGGGCATTTCGCTGGTGAACAAGCTTAGGGCTATCCTTCTCATGGAAGCAGACTTCAACATGCACAACAAGCTTCTCTTTGGGAAGCGTATGCTGGACAACGCCAGGGCGAACGGGATCATTCCACCCGAGCAGTACAGCGAACAGCAGTCGACGGCGGAGGATGGCTCTTGGGACAAGATCCTTCAGTCCGATCTCTCTCGCCAGATGAGGACACCGCTGGCCATCATTTCTGCGGACGCAGGGAATTGCTACGACCGCATCCACCATGCCATAATCGCGCTCGTCTTCAGGGCCCTGTGCATGTCAGTGGGAACCATCGCGGCCATGCTTCTCTCCATTCAACTGATGAAGTTCTATTTACGCACGGGGTGGGGTGAATCCCAGCGGTTTATCGGCGGTGATATCTGGCGCATCCTTCATGGCTTATGCCAGGGGAATGGGGCGGCGCCCGCTGGCTGGCTTGCTCTCAGCTCACTTCTCGTCTGGATACAGAAAAGGCAGGGCTACGGGGCCAAAGTTCAGTCCCCTATTACTCGCGTTTGGTTGGATATAATGGGGGTTCTGTATGTGGACGACACAGACCTGTTGATCATGGACGTATGCCTAAAGTCGCCGTATGATCTCTGGCAGCAGTCCCAGGACGCCACAACTTCGTGGGGCAAGCTGCTTCTGGCAACGGGTGGAGTTCTTAAGCCCCCCAAATGCTTTTATTATTTCCTGAACTATGAGTGGCAGGATGACGGCTCCTGGGAGATGTGTGAAATGGCGGACCTGCCTCCCTTGACGGTACCACTGCCTGACGGGACTGATCAGGAGATCAAGCAGCTGCCAATCGACGAATCTGCCAAAACTCTCGGAGTGTGGACGAACCCTGCAGGAGACTGTCTGAAGCAGCTGGAAGTCATCCAGGAGAAGCTGGAGACCTGGACAAACAGACTGACAGCTGGAAAGCTGCCCGCCAAATGGGCCTGGGTTAGTTATTTCCAGCAGCTCTGGGCGGGGCTACGATATGGTCTTGGGACGAACTCTTCGCCGGTAGAAGATCTCGAGGGTGCGGAGGACGAAGGTGGCATCCTACGCAAAACCTACAGGAAAATGCTTCCCTTCCTTGGAGTCAACCGCAATATTAAGAGTCAGTGGCGGCATCTCCACTCTTCTTTCGGCGGGATAGGTCTGCGCAAGCTCCTGGTTGAGGTAGTCATCGCTCGGGTGAATCTCTTCCTTCAACACTACAAGACTCAGTCATCTCTCGGGACCAAACTGACCATTTCGCTTGAATGTCTTCAGCTTGAGGCGGGTTTCAACTGCTGTCCTCTCTCGATGCCCTTCGAACCAATGGGTCCGCTCACCACTCATTGCTGGTGCCGCTCTTTCTGGCAGAGCCTTGACCACTTCGGTTTCCAGGTCCAGATAGACTACCCCGAAATGCCACTGCCCCGCCACCGAGATGAACTTATCATCGCGCTCTTTCAGAGGGCTGGGGTGACAACAGAGGTGCTTCGTAGTCTGAACCGATGCAGGATAGTCTGGGGTATGCTTTTTCTGTCCGACATCACCGCGGCGAATGGGCGCCAGCTCGAGCGAAAGTTCCTGGGGCCCCCCACGACCTGGGCGCGGCCTGAAACTGAGCTCGAATTTTCGGAAGAGCGTCCAACGACTGATGATTGGGCAGAGTGGGCGGAGTTTTGGAAACAATTCACTCTCCAGGGGCTGTACCTTGAGACCCCTCTTGGCGATTGGGTGGCTCCCACGCATCGCAGCTGGGCGTGGACGTATGACGAGGCCAACGATATCGTGGAGCACACGACCCCCGAGGGGATGCAGTATTTCCTTCCCATGGGCGGACACCGCACTCGAGCTGAACGAATCTATGTTCTCGCCGGGTCGTATGACGACGAGCGCCAACCCTGCGGCTCACCCTGCTCAGTGACTCAGCTCGACGGTGATTCCATCCAATTTCACTCGAAGGGGCCGTCACTGGCAGTGGGACCAACGCAACCCTCCGACTTCCTGTCGTTCCTTCAGCAATGGGGTGGAGAGTGGATGTGGGAGAATGTGCACAACGAGGGGCAAAACCTCGCGTGGGTGGTGGACGCTATGACCAACGGGACAGCCATCTGGGTCACAGATGGCTCCTATCATCGCGACGCAGCTCCGCAGGTGAGCGGGGCTGGGTGGCTGGTATACTGCACCAAGCGCAAGCGCAAACTCTACGGATCCTTCTTTGAGCGCTCGCCCAAGGCGGGCTCATATAGAGGGGAACTGCTTGGGCTTCTGGCCATCCACACCCTCATCGCCGCTCTTGAGCAGTTCTACTCACTTCCGGCCACCACTAACAAAGTGTGTTGCGACAACCAGGGGGCGCTGTACAAGTCCAAACAACGGCGGCGGCGCATTCCAGTGGGCGCCTCCCAGGCTGATATCAAACGTGCTTTTCGGAACGTGACTAATGGCCTCAAGGCCACTCTCGTCTATGAATGGGTCGAGTCGCATCAGGATCGATACAAGCTGTGGTGGCAACTCCCAATAGAACAACAGCTCAACTGCCTTTGCGACGATCTGGCGAAGGCGGCTGTCCGCTCCAGCATATCGGCTGATAGACGGCGGCTGCAACAGCAACTTCCCCAGGAAAGCGCAGCGGTTTTCATCGCTGGGATGAAACAAACCTCTGATGTCTCAAAGGATGTGCGATACCAGCTGAGTCTGGTCGACGCCAGACGATTCTACACATCGCCCATCGGAGACAGGATGCCTAATGGGCGACGACGCAAAGGGGGCCTTGGCTGGTCTGCCCAGTCGTTCGATGCAGTGGACTGGGCCGTGTTAGACGCTGTCCTGGATAAGAAGGGGCAGATGTATCGCGAATGGCTGGCGAAGCAATGCTCGGGCTTTTGTGGCACCCAACACATGGTTTCTCTCTGGGACTCCGCGCGGGACGGCAAGTGCCCGGACTGCGGTCAGGAAGAGCGCGCCATCCATCTCAATCTCTGCCCGGATCCTGACCGCGTCCGCCTTCAGGGAGACATGGCTGACGAACTCGAGGGATGGCTGCGCAAGAACTTCTGCCACCGTGAACTCGCTTACTGTCTGCCTCGCTACATCAAACTGCGGGGCACCAGGCGGCTCAGTGAGTTTCCCAACCTCTCGCCGGAAATGCGTAAGGTTGCGGCCAGCCAGGACCTCATCCCCTGGACGTCTTTCATGGAGGGCAAGCTGTCCAAGGAGATCTTCCTTCTACAAAACCGCACTCTGGTCAACTCGCCGTCGCGCCTGGACATCTCGGCCTGGGCAAAGAAACTGGTCTCTCAGATCCTGCAGATGTCTCATGCCCAGTGGGTCTTTCGCAACGTCTCACTGCACGACGAGCGTGATGGCTATCTTCGCGACCAGAAGCGGGAGCAGGTCCTGGCCGAGGTAGACAGGCTCTCTACGGTCGATCCAGCCTCGCTACCAGAGAGTCAGCGCTATCTGCTTGAGATCGACTTCTCCTCTCCCAGCGACAGCAACGATTTGGTGAAACAATCCTACTGGCTTTATGCGATGCGAGCAGCGATGAAGGCGGGCAGGCGCGCGCGTGGGCGGCGCCGCAGGGCAACAGCGAGGGAATTAAGGACTGCAACGGCGGTGGCGACGGCCAGACGGCGAAGGGGCGTGGTGCCAGGAGCCACAGCCACCTGGGTACAAACACTGCAGGAGCAGGGGGTGCTCCCGCTTCCATCACGGCGGAGACTACGCAGCTCGAGCATATCCAACGCGGGGCGATCCTCCTCCAATATCCTTCTGGAGGGAGATGACAACAAACGTCGGCGACCAGATTGAGGCAGTTAGTCCATGGGGGACTGACAAACGTGTATGTGGTTGCACTTACTCAACCTCTTTCCGACCAAAGGCGGGCGCCTTTGGATTGAAGAGTTTAACATGAGCTTCGCTCACGTTATTCTGTCGCCTCGACCCCCGAGAGGGGGTGCCACAAACTTTTGGTCGCGGCCTTGTTGTGCAAAACATGACAATGGAAAAGACCTCGCGTATGGACGATCTC
>Ga0102812_10003564_pt1 | contig 10151 bp, 15 predicted proteins | sample ColrivemetaGS713_FD_79334 | JGI IMG/M metagenome (GOLD analysis project Ga0102812, IMG submission 79334) | Estuarine microbial communities from the Columbia River estuary - Flood tide ETM metaG S.713 | ecosystem: Environmental > Aquatic > Marine > Intertidal zone > Estuary | place: USA...
AAGGCTGCTTGGCAAGAAAATAAAGATATGCAGCCAGGAAGTAATTTTAAGAAAGAAATGGATGATGCAGATAAGAAGACTCTTTGGGGCATTGGTGGTTTGGGTGGTCTCCTGCTCCTCCTCCTACTCTAATGGTATAGTATCCGGTACTACAAATAATGCTGCAGCCAGTGGTTTAAATTGGAGTATGAGTGGCATATTGCCAAGTGAAACGGGTCTTATTGTAAACGGAATGATCTATAGATATACCGCAGAAAAAATAACAGAAGATGATATGAAAGTGCATATTCGTAATGAAGATACTTTATCTGATGGATATATTTTTTCTAATACCGATAATTGGAGTGGCGGCCCGGGAGGAACAATAAATAAAGTTGTACCTATAGATAGAATTTCTGGAACACGATTTGGTGATGGAGAAATATCAATTGAGGGTAGTGGTAATATAAAAGACCCTACTGTGGTATATAGTTATCAATTTGATCCGTGTGCTGTAGTCTTAAGTGATCCAAGTTGCCCTGGGTATGCAGAAGCTTTAGCCGCATTATTAGCAGAGCAGGCGCTTTTAAATCCTATTGAAACGGAAATAGAAAATCCCTATGATAATAAAGAAGTTCAAAATATATTAGACAGTGAAGTAGAAATTAAAGAAGAATTTAAAACAACCGAAAATGCCGAAAGTGAAGAAGAAAACAGTTTAGACACTAATAGTGAAATGCTTGATAAATATGCCGGACAGTTAGATTTGATGGAAGCATATAGTGTACAAGAGCAGGGTTTAAATCAATATTACATTGTGAATATACCAGGTGGAATATATGAAGAAACGATAAAATTAGAACCTAACCAATTAGCTGATAATAATCGTGCACTAAGAAATTTTTCATCGGATACACTACATCGTAGAATAGTTAGATCACAATATGAATAAATAGTAATAGAAAATAATAAATAGGAACAAAAAAAATGTTCAGAATAATTTTAACTTTAAGTGCTGTTTTAGGTATGACAAGTATCGTCTTTGCTGAGAATGTCCCGATTACGGGTACTGTAGAATCCAAGTGTTCTGTATCAACTGAAGTTGATGGTGTGTATGGTACACCCCAGCCATATAAACTAAGTACAGCAACTTCTGATGGCGGTGTTCTACCTAAGATCAGATTTGATACTTCACAAGCCGGTTATTATCTAGCAAGAATTACCGTGCCATCAAGCTTTTCTTCAAGTCCGAGTTTAAGTGATACTGTTGAATGGACTGGTTCAACTTCAGTAGAGTCTATGAGCGATACTGGTATGTCTGGCTATGAAGCAGCAAAAGTAACTTATGGCAATACAACTGACTATGATTTAACGGTAGCTGGTTCTGTTTGGATTAATGTGTCCTCAACTGCAACATACGGTGTTGACACATCTATGCCACAAGGTGAATACACTGCAATCGTAGTTGCAGAGTGCATAGCTCAATAATTAATTAGAAAAGTTTATTATGAAGTATATTATATTATTTCTTGCATTATTTGTAAGCCCAGTTTATTCACATGAGATGACTCCAACATATCCAGTTTTTGATCAATCATATGTTTCTGGTCTATCTAAAACTAGTGTTAAATTATTTAATCGGCGTGATGATGTTAGATTTTATAAAATAGATGTTTATGATAGAGAATGGAATAAAGTACAATTTGCAACTGAGAATCAATTAGTTATCGTAAATTATCTTGAAACTAAAACTATAGATATTTATGTGAGAAATAGAGATAGAATAAAAATCGAGTTTATTTGTACTGAATCTAAACTCGTGAAAGGTGAAGTGAAATCTACTGGAGTGTCTTCTAGGATATGTTCCAGAATAAAGAGAGATTAAATGTGAGATTATTTTTTATTATATTATTATTTTTAGGTGGAGTTGCCTATGCTGATTCCTCTTCTTTGAATCTAGCCATACCTAATGCATCTCAAGGTTACGGTAATGATAGAATTAAAGCTGGCGACTTGGATTGTACCAATTCAATAGGCTCGGCATCTTCTTTTGAATTTGGTGTTACGGGCATTATACAAAGAGAAGATGACCCTTTTAGTCAAGACTATGGTACGGGTAGAGCTGGAGATGTTGGAGTATATGGTAGAATAGTTATACCGATTGGTGGACCCAAAGAAAGAATAAATTGTAATGATCTTTATGAACTTGAGTTAAGAAAAAAGAAATTAGAAGTTATGAAACTTGAAAGAGAATTGCAACAGTTAAGAGAATTGCAGTTTGAGAATTAGGAGATAAAAATGGTGGACGAACCCGAAGGTAAGTTTGAAATGGCAATAAGAGTTTTAGGAAACGAATTAGTTGCTATTAAGATGGTAGTAGATGATTTTAAAATGAAATGGGTAGTTATAGGATTATTTGCAATGCTTGCAATTCTATGGGCTGGATCTGAATTTGGTCCAGCATTAATGCAAACATTTAACTAGGTGTTTAGATGGCAGAAATCGAGTTTGGTGGATTAAAATTTTCTGGTGGTAAAATGGTTGCTGTTCTTACAGCACTATCCACTCTTGGTGGAGCTGCCTGGGGAGGGTTTGAAATCTATAAAGATTATATGGATATGAAAGAAATTATCCAAAATATCGATATAGATGAAATTCAATCAGCAAATGCTCTACAATTACAAAAACTTGAAGATGCAATAAGCTATACACAAGATATCAAAGTTGATATTAAAGCCGATATTAATAGACTTGAAGTTTTAATTACAGCAATTGAAACTAAAACAAATAATGTTAAAATACGTGTAGATGATCAGATGACAACTATGGATGCTACAGTAAGAAATCTAAAGAATGACGTATATACAAAACTTGATACTTTTGAAGAAAGATTAAGAACGACATTAAAAGATAATCAAAAAACAATGTCTAATATTCGTAGTGATATAGCAACTCAACTAGATACATCGCAAGAAAGACAACGCATTGCTTTAGCCGAAAATCAGAATACAATGGCAGATATGCGTGATAATATTAATACTCAATTAGAATTATCTGAAAATAGAATTAAAGATACACAATCAAGTATAGATGATGTACTTGAAGGTATTAGAAACGAAATGAATCAGCTGCAAAAAGATGTTACCAAGAGCATACGTGAAGTTGAATCAACTATAAGAGAATCCGAAAAAGATGTTCGTGATACTATGAGACAAACTGAGTCAAGAATAGATGAAGATATGCGAATATTGGATAAAGATATTAGAGAAACTTTGCAAGAAGCATTAGATAACCCGTTAGCAGAATGATACACGATATTCGCCCAGACTGGCATAATCATATAATGGAGAGTAAAATGAGTATGAGACCAATTTTAATTAAAGCTTTTAGATCGCACGCCCAAGGTCATATTGACAAGCATGTGGCTAATGTTGAAGTATATCTTCACAATCCTGTAGGCGTAGGAGAACACCCTGATATTATGGAAGCCATTGAAACCGAAATGGAAGAAGTAGCAAAATATCACGATATGTTAGAAATGTTGGATAAGTATTTTGATGATCCAAGTAACGGAAACCGCTAAAGAATATCTTAAAAGAATAGGTAAACCCAACGTATCTTTGACCGTAAAAGGTGGAGGATGCGCTGGGTTTCAGTACGAATGGGGTATCACAGATAAAGAACCTACTATAGAAAATTTGTGGTTAGATCCATTAGCCGAGATGTTTGTTTTCGGCTGTACTGTAGATTATGTAGAAGAACTTGGCGGTTCTTACTTAAAAGTTGTAAATCCTAATGCTACAGCTTCTTGTGGTTGTGGAGAAAGTTTTGGGGTTTAAAGTGTTTTTCTATATAAATATAGAAAAGAATTAATTATTAAGGATTAGAAATGGCAACTTATTCGTCAATTAGATCAGCTATTGATTTAACTGCTGTTGATCAGAATATTATTCCAAATGTTGACAGTTCATATAATCTCGGAAGCCCGACTCATAAATGGAAAGACATGTATCTTTCTGGTGGTACTTTACATATAGGCGGCGTTGTGATTAAGGAAGATGCTGCTAATCCTGGAAAAATTAAATTTGAAGATTCGGCAGGCACTAGTGCATTTGCTGCTGGTGGTGGCATAGAAAAAGATTACAGATATAATGGAATTTTATATCCTCAAAACGGATCTGCAAAATTATACATATCATCTGCTGTAACACTAAATGAAATAATTGCTAATATTGAAGCGGGTCCAGTTGGAAATGATCTAGGTCTTAGAATAAATAAAAACGGTGTATCAGCTACTACCATTACTATTACTGATGGTACAACTAGCGCAACTACTACACCAAATGTCTCTTTTGTATCTGGAGACTATATTACAGTAGATATAACTTCTGTCGGTGGAACCACTGCTGGAGCTAATCTTCATATGGTATTAAAATTTAGTTAGGAAAATATAAATGTATATAAAATATACACCCGCAGTTACTGTTCGAAGCAACGGTGTTGTTAGAGACATAACAAGAGCAATTACTTCTGGTAGTGTTTCCAATCATGAATTTAGTGACGGAATTGCTAATAATAACACTATTGAAGGTAATACATCCACCGGCTGGACATTAGACTCGAGAGATACAATTTCTAGTGACGCGACACCAGGAATAAATGATCAAAAGTATAGAATTTATAATACTACAGCTGTTAGTGGAGTAAAGAAGGCTGTTTCATTAAAACAGAATGGTAACCATACAAACTCCGGGGTATACAATTCTGATCTTAGTAGCACTGCTTCAGGTGGTTTAGGAATATTTCCTTTAATGGCATATGAAAGTACTGAAGAATTAGAATGTCACGGGTATGCCGGTACTAGTACAGCATATAAACCATATAATACTTATAATCCTGGAACTAGTGGTTCAGATAGAACACTTCATGTTTTTGCAAATCAAAAGTATATTGTTCAGGCAGGTTATGGATGGAAAAATACACCTATTATACAGGGGTATATCGAAGTTGATAAAACAGGGATGCACCATAAATGGGAAGCAACTACTGGAAGAACATCGCCGTCAGCTATATATTTTAGACTTTCTGGTTCGGCTCAAATACCATTTTATGATGTTCACTATGGGTTTCATTCAGGACAATCTTCTGCTGATTATAATATTACAAATATGGCTGAAATGGTTTATAACGGAGCATTAAATAGAGCATATAAGAATGTTTCCTGGGGTATTGAAAATGAAGACTTTTCCGGCAAAGCGATGATTGATGATGGAACATCTACAGGAACTGCAACTGGTACTATAACTAAGTTTGATTGGCCTAATAACAGTTATCATACGATAAAATCTTATAATTTTTATAATCATTCTGCTTGGATGGATGTAAGAGCAATGCATGAATGGGCTACTGACATATCAGGAAATCCGTTTATGGCACCAAATAATTATTATTTGGATGCTGCAGGAACAAAACATATTCCATTATTTCCTCTTTTACTAGATGCAAGTTTTTATGTACCTGGGTCTCTTTATAACCTTTCAAAATATTGTCCTATTTATTATACACTACCTATGCAGGGTAATTTTGGAGACACAATGACTATAGGATCTGACAAGTATATCTACTTAGGGACGTCAGTAAGCTCTGGCGCCAGCGCGCCTCTAGGATTTTTTATGAAGGTTGAATAGTGGCAGAGTTAAACGATAGTGCCGGATCTCCTTTTGCGAATGTATTTTTTGCAACTATGGATTCAGATTACACCAGTATAATTCAAATTAATGATCTACAACCAGATACTGTGACAATAGTTGAGCCTCCGCCTTTGGCTTCAGGACAAATTGGAAATCTCGGAGAATATAATATAAAAGATACTTGGGGTAGAACATGGCAGAGTTAAACGATAGTGCCGGATCTCCTTTTGCGAATGTATTTTATGTTCATCAAGATTCCGCTCAACTAGACATTTTTCAATCAAAAACTGCAGATAATCATCCAATATTAGATGCCTGGGTAGGAGAATATAGGGATGGCGTCAAAAAAGGAGAGAGTTGGTAATGATTATTGAGAAAAGTGTAGTAAAGTATAGAAAAGAACTTGAATGGCATACAGGGTTTGAAACTCTTTTAAATGCCATAAGTCATATATGGGTATTATTTACTGTGAAACAATCAGACGGTGGTCCAGAAATTGCAAATTTTACAAAAGTTTATAAACTTCACATACGTAATACTGGTGATCATATATTAGAAGAAAATATAACCGAAGAAATTATGTTAGGTTGGATTAAAAATCAAATTGATAATGACGATTCTATGGAACATGCTATGGTATTACTAGAAGCAAATAGCGTGGAAGAAGGCCATAATACAATTGTGAATATGAGTTAATCTCTAATTATTCCTATCGGACAATCTTGCCAATCCCATATCCAATGACGTTCTTTCATCGATAATATTTCTGGATGCTGATAAACGCATACTCGCACTAAAGTTGACGGTGGTTGATTATCAATATAGATCATTGTAAGTGTAGTAAAAACCAGTGGCCAGATTACCACCAACCAGCGCCAAGACCAGTTAAGAATGTTCCACCACCAACAATTCCAAATCCTAATGTTATTAAGAATATGAGAAGTAAACCTTCAAAAAATGCCGCTCTTTTTTCTTGTTGTTTATAAATGGTTTCTTCACGTTCTTTTTTAATTGAACGTCTCAGCTCAACCATTTCTCTCCAGGTTCCAAAACCAAAACGAACATTTAATAGGTCTTGAAGTTGCTTTTCTTGCTCTTCAAGTTTCTTTTTGTGTATGAGTATTTCAAGAGCCTCTTGCTCAACCGAACCACCACTAAATAATTTAGTAAATATAGGCGGATTCTTTCTTTGAGACTCTGCTCTGCTTAAATCTGCTGCGGCGCCATACCACTTTCCTAATTGACCAACTACATCCTCTATTTCTCGTCCTGCTGCGACAAGTTTTTTCACTCCATTGAAAGCAGCCGTTGCAGCACTAATTGCTGTAATCGGATCAATCATTTTTTAAAAATTTAACCTCTCTAATTATTAACCTTCTAGTGATTTTGTTGGTGGTGTAAAGTTTGCGGTGTAGCGAGCGTAATTACCTACTCTAAAATCTTGAATATAACCAGTAATAAAAGCATTAGGATCTGGCGAGTTGGTATGCATACCCGCTCCAATAATAAATGTTCCAGAGCTACTAAAATTAGTAGAGTTAGATACAGGTGTGCCACTAGAAGTTCCGTTTATGTATATTGTTAATGTACCACTATTTCTTACTAAGGCGCAATGATTCCAAGTATTTTGAATAGTAAAAGAGCCAGTAGTTATTAAAGCACTACCAGACCAAACTCTAAGTGTGTCAGTGCCAATCCTAGTAAAAGTAAAGCCATCAGTAGAAATATATGAAGACCTACCATCCCATATACCTCTGTTGGTATTGGCAGTAGTTTCGTAAAGCCAACATTCTACAGTAAAATCCCCAGTACCAATATTTAAATCACTTATAGTCGGCCCTAGGATGTAATCTCCAGTTCCATCAAAATACATCGATTTAGTATCAGCAAACTTAACTTGAGTGGTTGAACCAGTGATATTACCAACCAGATTTAGATTAGAACCTTGAGATTTATCTATGATCGAAGCATCTGTACCTTTAATATGTAATAAAGAGTTAGTAGATGACATTGGCTCAGTGGGTGGTGTGAAGTTAGATGTATAAAGTGCCGTTCCCTTGGTAGTTTTTATATCAGATAAAAATGCTGTAAGAAGTTCTGAACCTCCATTATTATTACCTATACTCATAGGTCCATAGGTAAGATTGTTAGAACTGGTTCCTGAAACTTGTTGGATTCCGTCTACGAATTGACGAAGTGTGCTTCCGCTTCTTGTAAAAGCAATGTGATGCCACTGATTTAACTTTATAACTCCTGCTGCTGTACTTGCAACATGCGCTCCTGTATAGAAATACATATATCCAGAATTATGTATGCCCCAAACAAACTCATTTACACTAGTTGATGCCCCGTTTCTTTGTGAAACTATGCTTTGCCATGTGGCACCCGTTGCTGTTCTATAAATCCAACCCTCCAGTGTAAAATCTCCAGTACCAAACGTATCTGTATTATTAGAGGCCACCAAATAATCACCAGTACCATCAAAATATACCGACCCACCGTGATCGGCTGCATCGTATTCTAAGTAGTCATAGGGCGAGAATGGTTTTGTAGTGGGGTCGCCGTTTACTGTGATAGAGTGATTGTTAGTCGATCCGTCAGCAATGTATGGCAGGTGACATGTAAGAAGTGAAGTATTAGTAACCGCTTCTAAAGGATCCGTAGGCCCACCAGAAGCCGGCGTGATTGCAGTACCAACTACTGCCCTTACATCCCTTATATAACCGCCAAATTGAGAGGTTACTGTATATGTGCGCGCAACACCGATACCTAAATTTGTATCAGTAAAGTTTGCTGAAGAACTGTAAGTACCCCCAGAAGTACCGTCTAAGTAGATGGTTATAACGCCAGAGCTTCTAACGAGAGAAATATGATGCCATTTTTTAGCTGTGCAAGTTTGCGAAGAAGTTATTTGAAATCCGTTATTAGTATAGAGATATGGCGCTCCTGTTGACGTTACACCTAAAGCTAAGCCTGTCGCAGAAGAACCTGTCGCCCGATCATCATAAATTACGTTGTAGTCTTTTAAACTATCTAACCAGACCCAAGCTTCTACAGTAAAATTGCCATTGCCCAAAGCTGTGCCTGTTAGTTCAAGCCAATCCCCAGACCCATCAAAGTAAGTGCTATATCCACCACTCCGATAAGGGCTAAACGTACCCGCGTGGGCATCTCCATTTACGGTTATCGTATGATTGTTTGTTGACGCATCAGTGATGTTATTATTATCGGACGTACCAGTTGCTGTCGCTAATAAAGTCGTATGGTTACTATTAGCAATTATAGTAATAAAGCTCAAGGTAAATGATGAAACATAAGGTAAAATATTCACCCCATCACTTGCTCTAAAAGTGATAGATCCGGTTAGTTCAGCGCCTTCTCCAACTTCAGAAACTGTCTTTGGAGTAATCGTAAATACACTGGAATCTTGGCTAATAGTTGCCATAGAATCCATAGATCCACTAGTCACGTAATTATAAGAAATAGATAATCCATCCGGATCACTAGCTGCAAGCGTAATAACTGTCGCATCTTGCGGGCTATCTGCATCTAACTCATATGAAGCTGCTGGCTGTCCGCCAGAGTCCCATGTAGGACTTGCATTAATAAGGGCTATTCTATACCAGCCTGATCCGTTCCAAATATAAAGATTATTATTAATGACTCTCTGATCCCCAACAGTATTGCCTACTGCAGTTAAATCTTCCGTTGTAGCTACTTGTTCGATTGTGGATATATCATCGGAAAGTCGGTCGGCTTTAATCTGACCGCTACCTGCTATTAACTGGCTAAAAAGTCTGGACTTACTTGGCATAAGGATTCTCTCATTTACATCATAGTTGATACTATTTATAAAAAAAAATTAATAAAATGCATTTTAGGGGTTTACAAGGTATAATTAATAATATATAATGTTTACATATTAAATGAGAAAGAATCGGAGATAACTATGATGACTCACAAAGTAAAAGAAATGATTGAATTCCTAGGCGAGAACGGTATTCGTGTCTCACCAACATTTAGCAGCTATTCTGAAGAAGTGCAGCTTAAAGTATTAAATAAAATGATTCGTGAATTAGTGGCATAAGGAGATATATAATGGCACATGAAGTAGAAACAATGGCATACGCTGGAGCACTACCTTGGCACGGTCTTGGAGTACCAGTAAGTAATGATTTAACACCAGCACAGATGCAGCAAAAGGCTGGTCTTGACTGGGAAGTTGAAAAAGTTGATGCTTATATAAATGTTGGTGGAGAACAAATACCTACAGGACAACAAGCTCTTATTCGTACTAGTGATAACACTATTCTTACAAATGTCGGAGAAAACTGGAATCCAGTACAAAACTCTGAAGCGTTTAATTTCTTTTCAGATTATGTAATGGCTGGAGATATGGAAATGCATACAGCTGGTTCATTAAAGAATGGACAGATTGTATGGGCTTTGGCTAAAGTAAAAGAATCATTTGATGTATTCGGC
>Ga0102812_10003565_pt1 | contig 10149 bp, 7 predicted proteins | sample ColrivemetaGS713_FD_79334 | JGI IMG/M metagenome (GOLD analysis project Ga0102812, IMG submission 79334) | Estuarine microbial communities from the Columbia River estuary - Flood tide ETM metaG S.713 | ecosystem: Environmental > Aquatic > Marine > Intertidal zone > Estuary | place: USA: Columbia...
AAAAGCTGGGTGGCCAATAGTAGCAAACGCAGTATTAAGTCCAAAATCAGGATTGGCCTGGAAGAAGTAGACTTGCTCCTGGAACGGGAGCATTTTTCGGAAGCAGGTAAACGGCTGGCACACTTGGAACGCCTTTGTAGCCAGTATGGCTTCACCTTGTATCATTATGAAGTAAGGGAGCGTTTACACGAAATCCAGCACCTCGAGCTCGATTTTTCTGACCCAGACGCCAATCAGCACTACGAAGAACTGGTGCATTTGCAAAGAGTGCTTCACCAAAAGCAACAACTATCTGCAATTCAGCAAAAGCTGGAAGACTGGAACTCCTTCACGCCCGAACGGCACAAGGTATTGCAGGACTTGAAAAAAACATTGGAGGTCCTGAAGGCAGAATACATGGACCTGAGCAGTTGGATGGCCTGGATGCAAAATATGACGATTTGTGTTGAGCTGCTTGGCGATGAGCAAACGGCGACCAATTATCGGGAGCAAATCATGGAGGTGTATGAACAGGATCCTTCCCTTAAAGAAAATCTGCCACTGGGTTACCTGACGGCATTGAAGCACGCTGCTAGTCCGGCAAGGCGCTTGCTCCCCATCAAGCATGTCGAAGATATAGCACTACAGGCCAGGCATTTGATTGCTCGTTATCCTCAGTACTCTCCGCACTACATCTATTTTTTGTGGGCCCGGGCCCGAGCAAATTATCAACATAAAAAATGGGATCGACTCATTGAGGGCCTGGCTTACGAGACCAAACTGCATCTGGAAGCATACCAGCTGGGGGGATTTCGTACCGCTTTGAAAATCTACGTAGTACTGGCGGTGGCCTACATGCTAAAAGGCAAGTATTTGGAGGCAGAAAAGTATTTCACTGCTTACCGCAAAAGCAGGATGGCCAAGGACGAAACCTTGAATCATTGTGTCGATTTGTTAGAACTGATTATGTGGGTAGAAGCGGACAACCAGGAGCGACTCAGGCAGCGAATTGTTTATTGTAAAAGGAAGCAAAAAAAGAGAGAACAAGAAGGTTATTCCTTGCTCTATAATTTTCATCTAGAACTGTTTTCTAATATAAATAAAACACCTTTCTCTAAGGATGAGCTTACCGCAAATGCACTACTAGAGGTGGCTAACTATCCTTTTGATCCTATCCTTTATTACTATTCCTTTTTTCACATCGAACGATGGTTGCAGGCTACCGCTACGCGTCAATCGTGGCTGGCTATAATTTAGGTATAAGGCAAAAAAAAGGCACCCAGCCAAAAGACTGGGTGCAAAAAGTAGTCTGTAATACCGTGCTTATTTATATGATCCCTGAAATCTTTATTAGAGATTGGGACTGTTGTATCTTGTTTTACGTAACAAAGATAAGTTGTATAGGAAATAATGAAAGACTTGATTGCTTAAAAGTTAATGTTTTAATTGAAGAACGCATCACTTAAGTTGACTTCTGCCTCCAAATCCCAATTGGCCCTTAATGTTTCTAGGGGGCGGATGACGACGCGTTCAGGTTGTTGCTTAGTCAGGTAATTCCCGGTGTCCCATTGTTGGTTTTGGTTCGTGTCTTCAATGATTTCCAGGAGGTATTCTCCGGGAGGGAGTCCTTTGAATTGGCGATCATACGAGCGCTCGCCGCTCAGCGAGAATACGGCTACCGGAGGCTTGCCTTTGATGAGCAAGCGTACGAAGTAGTGCTGCGTGGTATCCGTGGTCGTAAAGGATACACGGAGGTTCCCAAGCCTTTTGGGGTCTCCTCCTGTCCATCTTTTGGAGAGGGTATCCGTGTTGGTTACGCCCCAATAATCAGTAACGGCACCTGGATAGAGGGAAAGTTCGTAGGCCGCCCCTGTTTGCCAATTGCTTTGTAAGAGCAGCTGGCTGTATTTGGAAGTATCCTGCTGCCACTGGAAATCCATTTTCTCCACCAGCGTATCCTGCCGCAAATAGACGAGAGCAGTGTCCAGGCTTTGAACTGGCCGATTAAAGCTCAGGGTCAGCGATTGTCCGGGCGTTATTTGAGCAGGTGCCCCAACCAATGATTTTAAAGCCATGGCGGGCAGCTTTTGTGGCGCAGCACTGGCTGGTGCAGTCGGGACGAGGATGGTGTCAGAAAGTAAGGTGTCGCTATTGACATAAAGCGGCCACCGGAGCTCGGCTTTATGCCAAAAGAGCAGCGAGTCCTTTTCCATATCCGCAAGGTAAGGTTCGTCGCTGCGCAAGCTTAGATCCTGTAAGGGCAGCCGGTTAAAAACCAACTTCAATCGTCCCCAGACGGATGAATCAACCTCTGCTACTTTTAATGGAATCTTTTCCTGAAACAGGCGCAAGTTGATGGGGAAAACGGTATCCGCACCGATGGAGATCGGTGCTGCTAAAAAAGCAATTTCCTCGGAGGCCTGGTTATAGCGGTAATTGGCATCTCCGTCTTTGAGGGCGGCGATTTTGTAATTGCCGGCCCGCAGGTTGGATAAGAAAAACGCCCCCTGCTTATCGGTGCGACCAAAATAGAAGGGTTTTTCGGTGCGGAAGACAGAGTCCGCAAGATTTTCGTACAACATTACCAGTGCGTTCTCAACGGGCTCGGAGGTATAGGCATCAAAGACCTGCCCCCGGATTTTTAGCGAATCAATGTAAGGCCCCGTGGAAAAAACAAAGCGCAAATCCTCCGCAGGGTTGCTTTCCGTGAGGTCTTTTACGGCTTCGCCAAACTGAATAACGTAGGTGACATTGCTCCGGAGGGTATCCTGGTCGCCGAAATCTACGATTACACTTTTGCCTTTAAGGCTGACTTTATATCCCTGTAAAGGCGGGGAAATGACCACCTGTTGATTGGCCTTGTCCAGTTTGACCCATTCGTCGAACGTGAGCTGGATAGTAGAAGGGTAGAAGTTCGTTTGGAGATTGAGTGTTGAGCGAGCAGAATCAATCCGGGGAGGCTGTTCATCACGCGGGCCACCCGTAGGAGCAATGGGGTTGGCGCATTGCCAGGAGGCAATTGCTAAGAAAAATAGCAGTAGCAAGGTTAAATGCCGATTGGGGCGAGCGTTTTGCCAAAAAGGGAATGAATTATTCATGTCGCAAAAATACATAAGTATTTTGACGGAAATAAATCCAGCAACTTTCTCTGGAGATTTTTGAAAATTTCCACACAACTTTCTTTCAGTCAGTTGTTTAGGGAATTTTAAAAAATCGAAAGTTGCTAGACTTATTTTTTTTCCGTCCCTAAGACTGGCGCAAAAACGATCAAAAATATATTGGTAAATTTTCTTTAACGCTTAATTTACCAGTTCCACGTCCATCCAACTTGTACATTTCCGAGGATATTATTGTCTGGAAGGTCATCGAGGTGGAGGTAACGAAGATTTAGGCTACCTGAATCGTTGAAGTCGAGGCCAACTCCCAGCATGATGGTCGCGGAGGGGGCTACATTGCTGTTGATAACGCCCCCTGCAGTTTCGGGGTTGGCAAACCAAAAACCTTGTTGTGGGCGGCACATATTTACTCCGAAGAAGCCTCCTGCCTCGAGGGTACAACTCCCTATTCGGTAGCCTGCTAACAAGGGTAAACCAATGCGGTATTGTTTTTCAATGGTTAAGGTGGCAGGGTCTGCCATGGTGGTAGCACGATTGTACTCAATACCTAAAGAAAGGAAAGTGTTTTCTTCTGTACTGATCATGCGTCGCTTGGATTTGTACTTGATCAGGGTGTTCCCATCGGTACAATTGAAGGACAAACTGGCCAAACGGGAGGATATTTGCTGGGCTACCGAAGGGCAACGCACCAACATTATCAAAAGGAAAACAGCACAAATTTTAGTGATTACCGGCATTTTTGTTGTTTTGGCTATCTTTAAGTGTGACCGGTGGTTGATTTTTTTGTCCAAACTTCTGAAAAGTTACAGATAACTTTATTATTATTGAGACGAGTAGAACGAAGAAGGTAACGGCACCTAGTGACTTTTATTATCAGGTTCTGTCTCAAGAATAATATAAGATGCTAAATCTTTCATTTTTTACCTAAAAAATCAATTAGATATGTCTTTACAAGACAAGTACCGTCCTGTTTTAAACCTTGGCGAAGAACTGGGCATCCAGGAGGGTTATGTTGAAGAAACAGATGGCCGCCTGAAAATGGGTGGTGTAGCTGCAAATCAGTACCACAAAAACCTGCTTTGGGATAAAATCAAAGAAGTTGCTGGCGACAACCCAAGCGATTTGATAGCCGACATCAAAGTTGCCCAAACGGATCACTTTGCTAAGCACACCGTGAAAAGTGGTGATACACTAGGTAAAATCGCTAAGCAGTACTACGGCAAGGCTGGTGCTTACATGACCATCTTCAATGCCAATACGGACATCCTGAAGAATCCTGATGTGATTCACCCTGATCAGGAATTGACGATTCCGTTTCCTGCTTAAGATTATCTAATCTTAACCCGGAGGGCTTAGTGGTTAAAACTACTAAGCCCTTTTTAGTATTCTTACTATCTTGCACTTTGCCTGATCTACCCCTCAATAACCGTTACTATACTATCGGCGAAGTTGCCGAGATGTTCGAGGTTTCCAAATCACTCATCCGATTTTGGGAAAACGAGTTTGATTTCCTACGTCCGCACAAAAACAGTAAGGGCGATCGCCGGTTTACACCGAAAAACATCGAACAGTTTTCGTTGATTCACGCCCTGGTCAAAGAACGTGGCTTCACCCTTGATGGGGCCAAGCACGAAATTATCCGTCAGCAGCAATTCGACAAAGAAAAAGCCGAAGCGCTGTCATCCTTGCGCAATCTGCGCTCTTTTCTGCTGGAGATCAAGCAAGACCTGGAAGAGACATAAGCTTTTAGTAGAGAGATGCGGCGCGAAGCGCCCCGTTACCCTAATCGCTCTCGCAATAACTGGTTGACTTTCTTGGGGTCGGCTTTCCCTTGGGAAATCTTCATCACTTCGCCCATGAAAAAGCCGATGAGGCCCTTTTTGCCGCTTTGATAGGCTTTTACCTTATCTGGAAAAGCAGCCACCGCTGTTTCGACCCAATTACTCATCTCGTCTTCATCATCCGATTGTAGCCAATTATTGGTCTGGGCAAGGCTTGCTGCAGACTGATCAGGAGCCGCTACCATGGCCGGGAATAACTCTTGATAAGCGATGGAGTTACTCACTTTTCCATCCTCGATCAAGGTGATAAATTCGGACAGTTGATGACTAGAAAGCGGGAATTCCGCAAGGGTTTTTCCCTCCTCCTTTGCCCAGGGCATAATTTTATTAATCATCAAATTAGCCGCTGCGTCGTAATGCGTCGTCGCCTGTACCAGCGTCAGAAAGAAGTGGGCAGGTTCTGGTTCTGCGGTTAGCAAGTCGGCATTGTATTCCGAAAGCTGATACTCCGCGATCAGCCGTTGGTGCACCTCCTTGGGCAGTGCGGGCATTGCTTTTTTGATGGCAGCCACCTGTTCCTCCGTTAAAACAACTGGTGGCAGATCGGGCTCTGGAAAGTAGCGGTAATCGTGCGCATCTTCCTTAGAGCGCAGCGGACTGGTGACGCCGGTGACCGGATCAAAATTCAAGGTTTGCTGCTCCACGGTGCCTCCAGCTTCCACGATTTTCTGCTGGCGTTGGACCTCGTATTGGATGGCTTTGCGCGCGTAGCGCATGGAGTTAAGGTTTTTGATTTCACAACGATTGCCATAATAATCGGCTCCCAGCGGACGAATGGAAACGTTACAGTCACAGCGCATGCTTCCTTCCTGCATATTACCGTCGGAGATGTTGAGATAACGTACTAACTGACGCATAGTAGTCATCAGTGCATCCACCTCCGCAGCGGAACGCAAGTCGGGCTCCGTTACGATTTCCAGTAGGGGAGTGCCCGCCCGGTTCAGGTCAATGTAGCTGTAGGGATCATCACTGTCGTGCATCGATTTACCCGCGTCTTCTTCCATGTGTACATGGTGGATACGGATGGTCTTGGGCTGGCCTTCTACCATCACTTCAATTTCACCGCCCACGCAGACGGGTTGCGCATCCTGGGTGATCTGGTAGCCTTTGGGGAGATCGGCGTAGAAGTAATTCTTACGATCAAAAGTATTCCTGAGGTTGATTTTACTGCCCAGGGCCAGGGCCAGGCGTACCGCATAATTCAACTGTTCTTTGTTGAGGCGGGGGAGCGTACCAGGATGCCCCAGGGAAATGGCACTTACCTGGGTATTGGGAGCACTGCCAAATTGGATGCTGTCGCTACAAAATGCTTTGCTTTGGGTGCTAAGCTGAACGTGTATTTCTAAGCCGATAACCGTTTCGTAGGTCATGATATTCGTAGATGTTATCGTGAAGACAACAGCAGTTCTCACTTTAGAAAACAATTAGTCGAAGAGGTCCTGAGACACGGAGGTTTTAAAGGGCATCTCTAAAAAAAAACTCCGTGTCTTAGTGTCTCCGTGGCTAGGAAAAGTCAAAGTGAGAATTGCTGTAAAGACACCAGCTTTCGGTCTAAGCCCAAAGCTCAGACCAAAGGTAATTGGGAAATTGGCTTTGCCCAAAAAACGGACCTTTATAGTGCGCTTTTTTTACAGTGGCTAGTGGTCTGGCAAGTTGAATTATGCGGGTTGATGCTTGGTGATTTGTGCATTGCGCTTGGTAGGGTCGTGCTCGCTCACGCTCGTCCCGAAGCCTCGGGACAGCTACCGCCGACGCAGTCGGCACCACCGTGAGTGCTAGCGAACACTACCGGCCCGGCGTGAAAATGTAAACCCCAAGCATTTGAAACTCGAAAAATTCAACTTGTCGCACCACTTAGTAAAGCAAGGCCGACACTAAAATGGTGAGAATTAAAGCGATAGCGAACGTGACCGCATAGAAAAAGTTGAGTATAGAAAATTTAATAAAAGTCTTGAATCTGGACTGCTGGTAGACGCGCCGCAGCGCCATGAAAAAGTAAACCTCCGTAGAGAGAAGCCCCAAGCCCCAGATGGTGTTTATTTGCTCGTTAAAGGCAGGAATACTGTCCATCACTAAAAGTGCAACCAACATTAAAAAAAGGAAGGCGTGGGTATGAAACGAAAAAATGAGGTGTTCAACGTAGTAAAAGGAACGCCTTACGTAAAAAAGCTTTAGATACAACGCCAAAATGGGCATCATCAGGAGCATCATCCACACCGTTTGGTTGAGGATGTAATTGCCCAGGTTTTCTCCTTGTACCCGCAGGCGAATGTTTTGCTTTAGAATAAGCCGGTCCCAGAATGTTTCTACCTGATAAAGGCTAAACAGGGAGTCGATAGAAAACGCACCCAAGTCTTTTTTGTCAATTTTAAAGCCAGAGAGAAAATCGTCTTCCCCGTTCCAATGAACATGAACGCCGATATCCAGAGAGTCTTCCGTATTTTGGTACATGAGTACTTCCAGGCTATCCAGCGGAGGATGGTACTCCTTCCCAAATTGATTTTTCACCACGAGGGTATTGGAATCCAGCTTTTCCAAAAATTGGCGGTAGTGGATGTCGGAGCTGAAGTTGTCGTCTATGTCCAGAAATAATTCATCGGTAAACTCTGATTCCAGCCAGCTGATACTAAAAATAGCGATCAAGGCAAAAGTAAAGAACAGCCGCATTGGGCGGATGTAGCGCTGTTGGTGCCCCTTGAAAAAGGCAATGGTCAATTTTCCGGGTACAAATAAAGCAAGAAGGGTCCGCCAGATTTTAGCGTCGAGGTTGAGGGTATTGGAGAGGAAATCCCCGATCAGCTCTATAAGGGTGACCTTACCGTCGGTGTACTTCTGGCCACAGTGAGAACAGTACTGCCCAAAGCGCGGCAGTGGGTAGTAACAGTCGGGGCAGGTACGAAAATCCTGCCCCGACGGACTATTTTCTGGCTTAGATGCCATTTTCCTCGATCTCCAGGATCGCGGCTACGTGGGCGTCGGCAATCTGCTGGCGCACGCTGTCCTTCATCAGTTCCAGGGCTTCCTTTTTGTTGTTGTAGAAGCCATTTTCCGTGAGTACAGCCGTCATCATGGTTTTACGCAAAACGTAAAATTGACTGTCTGGCCTAGACTTGAGGTGACGATTGCTAAAGCCGGTGGCTTCTACGATATGGCGCTGGAAAACACTGGCCAGGCGCTGGCCTTTTTTGCTGCCGTGATAAAACCAGGTTTCTATCCCTTTGATGCTGTCGGCTGCCCAGTGCTGGCTGCTTCTGGCAGGGCCGGCATTAGCGTGTACAGAAACGAAGATTTTGGGGAGATCGGATTGCTTGCTATTGGCGCGATCTACTCGGCCTTGTAGGAAGTTATCCGTGTTGACCTCAGGCACGACATTGAAATACTTGACTCCTTCCGCTTCCAGTTTGGCAATAATTCGCTTGACGATATCGCGATTGAACTCGTATTCGAAAAACTGCGTTTCGCCATCATCAAAAATGGGGCTTCGCTTACCGGCGGTTTTGCTGCCGTGGCCATTGTCCAGGCACCATAGGTAGCGGGGCTGACGGCCAGTGGGTGGGGCAGGCGTTGGTGTGGGTGCCGGCGCAGGTGTGGGCGCTGGTTCGGGCTCCGGCTCCGGCTCCGGTTCGGGCGCTACGGGCTCATTACCAGCAGGATTGTCCTCGAAGATATTTTCGTCGAAATCCTTATCAGGTTCTCCGGGGAGAATAATGACTTCTTCCATCTCGTGCGCGACGATGATGACGGTGTCGGGCTGGAGTTCAGAAGCATCTTGTGGCTGTCCTGCTACGGGAGGAGGTAGGGAAGGGCGTGAAGGCGTTGGCCGACTACTTCCGGTTGCCGACCCAGGACTACCGGTAGTAGCGGAGGAATCACCAGACTTATTAGTGCCGAAAAGGGAGGAGAAAAACCGCCCCAGGGCGGCGAACAATTTTCCGAACATGATTGGGCTTATTAGTTATAATCCAAAGGTAATAAAATTAGCTAGTAGGTCTGTTTGAAAAACAATTTTGTCTTCCGATGGTTTGTTTTCTCTTTTTTAGGGGCCGTGCCTTCTCCCGTCCCGACTTTTCTAGTCGGGACGGGATCGGCACCGGGCTATCCGCCGCTCCTTCACGCAGGGTATGAAACCCTGCCCTACGGAGCGGCTTCTATCCCTCGTCCTTGGGCCATCCTGGCCCCGCGCTTCAGGCTACGCCTTGCGCGCTGATATGATCATCTCTGATCTATCGGGAGGCACGCCTAGCACTTTATTTGTTTGGCGTCGGCTTCGATATGTACGTAAAATTCTGTTTTGCGTCAGACAAATACCTGCGTTGGGCAAATGCGTGAATTTGCCCTGTACGGCGCCCTCCCCTTATAATCCTCCCCCTATGCTTCAAAAAAAAACTGATGTGTCCTCCAGTGCCTTATGTGGTTCAAAACTAAAAACAACCCCTTATATGGCCCTTATAATCCCTTATATGGTTCAAAAAAAAACCGTCCAGCGTCGGCGTCAGCTTTGTTAAAGGAAAGCCTACCTACAAATCCTTCAACAACCCCTGCTGCCGCTGGCTGAAATTGAAAGCCTCAAAGAGGGTTAGCGATAGGGCACTTTCCAGGTCACCGTATTTGTTTTCGTAATCCAACTTGCTGCGTCGGATGACTTCGCGGGCTTCTTCTACGCCGTAGATGTGGGTAATCTCACATTTGGGAGCTTCGCCGGGGAGTTGCTTGTAGGTGAGGAAATAATGCTTGAGGCGATCTAAAACAGTAGCGGGCAGGTCAGTAATATCGCGCCAGTTGGAGTATACTTCGTCCTTGGCCATGACGGCAATGATTTTATCGTCGGCCTCGCCACCGTCGAGCATGCGGAAACCGCCGATAGGGACGGCATTGACGATGATGTTACCGTGGGTCACCTCCCGTTCGGTCAACACACAAATATCCAGGGGGTCATCATCTCCGACGATGTCTTTCCTGCCGGTTTTTTCCATACAGTAAGCAGCTACTTCGTCCTTACAGTACGTCTGTGGGATGAAGCCGTAGAGCGCCGGAACGATGTTGGAGAACTTCTGAGGGCGGTCAATCATCAGGAAGCCCGACTTTTTGTCGACTTCGTACTTTACCGTATCGGAGGGAATCACTTCGATGAAAGAAGTCACCGTTTTAGGAGAATCCGGGTGGGTGTCAATACCATGCCAGGGGTGCGAAGTATAACGCAGCCCGATCATTTG
>Ga0102812_10003574_pt1 | contig 10139 bp, 7 predicted proteins | sample ColrivemetaGS713_FD_79334 | JGI IMG/M metagenome (GOLD analysis project Ga0102812, IMG submission 79334) | Estuarine microbial communities from the Columbia River estuary - Flood tide ETM metaG S.713 | ecosystem: Environmental > Aquatic > Marine > Intertidal zone > Estuary | place: USA: Columbia...
AAGCGGCTGGAAAACAAAGATTTTAGTCTGGCTCACGGCATGATCCCGCTGGGATCCTGCACCATGAAGCTCAATGCTACCGCGCAGATGATTCCCGTCACCTGGGCGGAATTTTCCAACATCCATCCCTTTGCGCCGCGTGATCAGGTGCAGGGCTACATGCAGATGATCGATGAGCTGGAAGCGATGCTGGTCGATATCACCGGTTACGATAAAGTATCGATGCAGCCTAACTCCGGTGCTCAGGGTGAGTATGCGGGGTTGTTGGCGATTCGTAAGTATCAGCAGAGTATCGGTGAGGAATATCGTGATATCTGCCTGATTCCTAGCTCTGCGCATGGCACCAATCCGGCGTCGGCGGCGATGGCTGCCTTGAGCGTGGTGGTGGTGGAGTGTGATGCCAAGGGTAATGTCGATATTGCTGATCTGACCGCTAAGGCGGAGCTGCATAAAGAGCGCCTGTCCTGCCTGATGATCACCTATCCCTCGACCCACGGTGTCTTCGAGGAGGGGGTCAGATCAATCTGCGATATCGTTCATGCTAACGGTGGCCAGGTCTATATGGACGGCGCCAACATGAATGCCCAGGTGGGTATCTCCAAGCCGGGCTTGTTTGGCTCCGATGTATCGCATCTTAACTTGCATAAAACCTTCGCGATTCCGCACGGCGGCGGTGGCCCGGGCATGGGGCCGATCGGGGTCAAGAGCCACTTGGCGCCATTTTTGCCCAACCATGTTGTCAGTCCGATTGATGGACCTAAGGCCGAAATGGGTGCTGTATCAGCGACGCCTTTTGGTAGTGCTTCGATTTTGACCATCTCCTGGGCCTACTGCGTATTGTTGGGGAGGGAGGGGCTACAGCGCAGCACCGAAGTTGCTATCTTGAATGCCAATTACCTGACCCAAAAGCTTTCCGAGCACTATCCGGTACTCTACCGTGGGCGTAACAACCGTGTTGCTCACGAGTGCATCATCGATATTCGTCCTATTAAAGAACAGTGCGGGATTACCGAGGAAGATATTGCCAAGCGGCTAATGGATTTTGGATTCCATGCACCGACCATGTCGTTCCCTGTTCCTGGGACGTTGATGATCGAGCCTACCGAGTCCGAATCGAAAGTTGAGCTGGATCGCTTTATCGAAGCGATGGTCACCATACGTGCAGAGATTCATCAGGTTGAGAGCGGCGCTATCGATGCCAAGAACAATCCGCTGAAGCGAGCGCCTCACACCCAGGCGGATATCGTTGAGGGCGAGTGGGATCGACCCTATAGCCGCGAGCAGGCCGTTTTTCCTGTGGCGAGTTTAAAACACAACAAGTTCTGGCCCACGGTGAATCGAATCGACAACGTCTACGGTGATCGGAATCTGTTCTGTAGCTGCCCAGCGGTAGAGGACTATCGCTAATTGGGTGGGCTGAACGGCTAGTCAGTCGCCAGTCTCGGCAGTGCCCGGTGAGCCCGTGTCGGTGTGTTTAAACGGCAGGTGTTCACGGGCCTGCGCTATGTAGGCTGCGATATGCTGGCGTTCTTGAATAAGCGCTTGCTGCACAGCTCGATGCAATCCCGGATGTCTGATCCAGTGCAGTGACGTGGTGCGAATGGGTTCAAAGCCACGCACCAGTTTGTGCTCACCCTGAGTGCCGGGATCGAAGCGCTGCAATTGCTTCTCGATGGCAAACTCGATGCCCTGATAGTAGCAAGCCTCAAAGTGCAGACAGTCAATCTCAGGCTTGCCTCCCCACCAGCGCCCATATAGGCATTCTTGATCGAATAAAAACAGTGCCGCACCAACCGGTTGCTGTTGCTGCTCCGCCACGACCAGCAGTAAATTTTCGCTAAGATCTGCTTGAATGCGTTGGAAGAAATCCCAATTCAGATAGGCGGTCTGGCCTCGTTGTTGGTAAGTCTGTTGATAGAATCTAAAAAAATCGCGTAGCTGTTCCAGCTCCAAAGTCTTGCCGCTGAGTCTGCGCATCGTCACTCCTTGTTCGGCAACGCGACGACGTTCTCGACGGATGGACTTGCGTTTGCGTGAACTAAAGCGTTCTAGAAAGTGATCGAAATCCCGGTAGCCGGCATTGCGCCAGTGAAACTGACAGTCATGGCGCTCAATGAGTGTTTCAGGTTCCGACCAATGACTGAGGATCAATTCGCGACAGGGTTGATCGGCAAACAACAGGTGCCAGCCTGAGGCTTGCTGAAGCCGCGCTTGTTTAGATAGTGATTGCAATAGCAACGGGATTGATGACGCTGGGCTGTCGGCCCTGATCCCCAGTCGAGGTCCGATGCTAGGGGTAAAGGGCAGGGCGGTGATCAGCTTAGGGTAGTAGGGAATCCCTGCCTGGTGGCTGGCGTTAGCCCAGCTCCAGTCGAACACATACTCCCCGTAGGAATGCTGCTTCAAGTACAGCGGTAGCGCCGCTATCGGTTGCCCGTCGTCACTCTCTAGAAGCAGGTGTTGTGAACCCCAGCCGCTGTCAGGTGTTACGCTGCGGCTCTGCTCCATTGCCGCCAAGAACGGATGGCTGATTAGCGGCTGCGATCCAAATAGCTGCTGCCAGTGCTGGGCGTTGACCTGCTGGAGTTGTTTAATAACCTGAATACGGGGCACAGATTCATTCTCAAAGGGGAGATCGCACAAGCATAGATCGTCATCAAAGAATACACTCGCTTATACTGAGGGTTGAGTCCGAGTTAAGGTGGAGTGAACAGCTTGAAGACCATTTTAGAGTGAAAGGAGTTGAGTATGATGGAAGTAAACGCCAGTGCAAATATTGATTATGACCCTGATCGCGAGCTGGATCCTCAGTTACAACCCTATCAACTGCACCCCCAGTTGGCGAAGGACTGCATACTGCTAGGACAGTTTGTACTCTGCGATCTGCTATTGATGAATGATGCTAACTATCCCTGGTTTATTTTAGTGCCCAGGCGGGCTGATGTGAGCGAAATTTATCATCTGTCGTTGCAGGATCAGCAGCAGTTTATGGTGGAGTCGAGCGTGCTGGCATCCAATCTGGTTGATATCTTCAATGCCGATAAAATGAATATAGCGGCGCTAGGTAATGTCGTGCCACAGCTGCATATTCATCATGTGGTCCGTTATCAAAAAGATCCTGCCTGGCCTGCGCCGATATGGGGTCGGGCAGCGGCGTTGCCCTATAGTGCAACACAACTAGAGGCGTTGTGCGAAAGGGTAAATACGCTGCTGGATAACTGCGCAGATTATCAGCCCGTGCTTGGCTGAACCTTTAAGGGCTGTAGTGTCCGTCAACCTGAAACAGCTTCGCCTAGTAGTTCTTCAAAGGAGGGAGCTAAAGGTTGATGGCTCAGATCGATGCTTATGCGGATGCAGAAGTGTTGTTGCGAGTCTCGCTGCAGCTCCAAGGTTCCGTTCATGGCGTTAACACGCTCCACGATACCTGTCAGGCCATAGCCAGGTGACTGCTCTAGCTGTTGATTATCAAAACCGATGCCGTTATCGATGATATCGAGTATCAGGCGCTGCGGGTGTAGGTCAGGAGGAAGCAGCTGTAAACGTAGCCAGGCTCGATGGGCTTGGCTGTGTTTGAGAATATTGGTCAACCCCTCCTGGATAATTCTGAAGATATGAATGGCGATATGATCGGCTAGCTCAGCCGGTGCTGACGGCAGGTCAGTCGTCACTAGGATGCCATTTTTCTCCAGATCGGCTAACGCTGGCATATGCCGGATTGCTTCAAAAAGCCCTAAATCATTCAGTGGCATTGGCCGTAAAGAGAGAATTCTTTTGTAGACCACGTCTGACATCTCTTTGGCATTTTGGTGGATCGAGTCAGCGCAGATATAGGCCTGTTCGCCAGCAGTGCTTGATTTTTTGATCAGATAGGAGTCGGTGTTGATGACGGCCAGCGGTTGTCCGAGTTCATCATGTAGTTCTTGGGCCAGGTGTTTACGTTCCTGCTCCTGCAGATTGAATAGTTGGTGCAGTAGTTTTCTGTTACGGCGAATTAAATGCTGTTGCTCGTTGTGTGAGCGTTGCAGCAGATAGGTTTTTTCGGTGAGTTTCTGTTCGTTGGTTTGCAGCTCGGTCAGCATGTTCGCCACTTCGTGGCTTAGCTGTTGGAACTCGGTGATAAGTCCTGAGTTGAATACCGATTGCCCATGACTCTGGCGCTGAGCCGCCAGTTTGCGAAGCCGATGCAGCGGGGTAAGAGCCAGCTTCAAGGTCAGCCAGACGATGAAGATGATACAGGTGATGGCCAGTAATAGGATCCCCGATGTCTGTAAAATCATCCCGCGTTGTAATCGGATCTGCACATCGGTATGGATTACGCTGACTAGCCGCAGATTGTTAACCTCTTCGTGCGCGAAGGCCACTTCCTTGCTCATCGAAACAATATCGTTGTGCTTGAATTTAAACAGCTTTCCTGGCTGGGTGCTGGCTTGCTCTAAAGCAAAGTGCTGGGGTGTATCAATGGTGGCGCTAGAGGCGATCATCTGGTTCTCATAGGTAATGCCAATAGCGACAGTCTGTTCAGGATTAGCATTAATAACTTGGTTAAGTAAGGAGAAATTCTGGTTCAGAATGATCCCTGCGTAAAAGTATCCGAGTACTGCACCGCTATCGGCTACCAGGGGGGCGCGGGTTTGTAATAGCAGCAGAGGTAGCTTTTGAGTCTGTAGTTTAGCGAGATGCCAATCGTATAGATTAGAATCGAATTGCTGAATCAGTGCTTGGCAGTCAATGGTTTCAGAGAACCAGGGTTTAAGACTAGTACGGCACTCGGTTCCTTGCGGGTTGCTGAGAAACATAATGTCAGCAGCAATTGTCTGCTTTTGTTGATCTATCAGAGTCTTGATTCTAGTTTCGATGCTGTCAAAAGAGTCCCTCTTGGTTAAAGCAGTGGCCTCTTCCTGTAGTAGCACCATTGTTAAGGTGTTGGAGATCAGTTCAAGTCGACCGTCTAATACGGTTTTGAAGAGAGCGTGGGTCTGCGTAACACTATTACTGATCTCCTGGTCAATAATTTGGTTAGAGAGACGGTATTGACTCCACAGATTGGCTCCCACAATAGCGCAAAAGGCCATCAATATGGCGCCGCCTAGCAAGGTGAATAATGATATTTGGCGCTTGTGAATAGATGAAGATGGGGTCACGCGATCAGCCTTCATTAATTCGAGTATCTAAACGCAGTAGCGGAGAATGCTTTGATTTGTTCAGCACTATGCTCCCGGGTTACGACTTTGAAGCGTCCCGAATAAATCTGCGGCACAGGGCGGCCTATCTGGTCATTGGCGATCGCTTCGGCGATAGCAATCGCCGTATCGTCATTCATACGCATAACGGTGAGCGCCATGTCCCCATTTTTTATCGCTTGTAGTTCAGATTCTCCTCCTCCCCAGCCATTAACGATAATCTGGCCTTTAAGGCCCTTTTCATTAATGGCAGCAATGGCCCCTAAGGCGACGTCGGTAGCACAAGCGAAAATAACGTTGAGCTCTGGGCTGTCGGTGAGCATTTGTAATGCAGCGGTGCGTGAGGTGGCTACGTCTGAATGGGTGTAATAGCTGGCGATCAGGTGTTCGCCGCGATTCTGTAGCAGGTTGATAAAGGTCCCTCCACGCATTTGGCTGACATAACCGGGTGTTCTGTATAGCAGAGCAATCGATCGGGATTGAGGGTCAGTAAGTTTGAACAATTCTTCGGCTAATAATGTGGTGCCTGCACTGTGGTCAAACCCGCTATAAAAGAAAGGTTGGTGTGACTTCCATTCATTTAATGGGGTGGTGATGTTGAGAAGGATGATCTTGGGGCGCTCACGGGTTAAAAGGGGTTCAATGAGCCGTTTTTTACTTGGGTTATCCAGCGTGAGAATCAGGTAATCAGGATCAGCCTTTAAGGCTTCACTAACCGATTGTTGCTGGGCTTCGATACTGGCGTCGGCAAGGTGGGGACGATCAATAAACTGGTGTTCAAACCCCAATTTATCGAGACGAAGTCTTAGGGCTCGCATGTTACGGCGCCAGTAGTCTGACTGCTGCACACCCGGATATACCGCGGCAATCTTCACTGGTTTAAGCTGAAAGCTATTGAGAGGCAGAGCCTCAGACTCGACCTGAACGGAGAATCTATCCATCAACGCAACTTGCTCGGGATTATCCCGAAGATATTTTTCAATAGATATATATCTACTGCCGGTGTCCGCTAGGGCTATGCTAGCGGCAGCTGTTACGATAAGAACCAGAATGGGTTTAATGATTAGTCGCGATGTATGTGCGGCAATAGCCCAGCTAAAGGTCATGGTGACACCTTTTCTCAAATCCTTATGATAGGCACGCAATGGTAACCTTTGCAGAGCCTGTTGTCTTGTAACGTTGAGGTAGCGTTGGTCACGGTGCTTCTGTAAGGATTGGAAATTAAAAATGGTATTGATTTGATGTCAGAGGAGTGGTTATGGATGCAGATTTTTGGCATCAACGCTGGCAACAGCAACAGATAGGGTTTCATCAGCAGCAGGTTAATCCCTTATTGCGGCGCAGCTGGTCATCGCTGGGTTTACCCCAGGGTTCCCCTGTACTGGTGCCGCTATGTGGAAAATCACTGGATATGCTGTGGTTGCTGGATCAGGGCCATCCGGTGGCGGGGGTAGAGCTCAGCCAGGTGGCGGTCGATAGCTTCTTCTCTGAAAACCACTTGTCACCTCAGGCATGCCAGCAGGGGAGGTTATCGGGTTGGCGGGTGGATGATCTGACACTGTTGTGTGGCGATTTTTTTGCGTTAACGCCGGAGTCTGATGCTGCCGCGGGATTTGCAGCGATCTATGACCGTGCGGCCTTGATTGCGCTGCCGCCTGCAATGCGAGATGCCTATATTGATAAGCTGGTCAGCCTGTTACGTCCTGATGGACAAATACTACTGATCACTCTGGAATACCCTCCTGAAGAGCGCGAAGGGCCGCCGTTTTCTATTCCTGAAGCGGAGGTTTTTGCGCGCTACTCGGCGCATTTCCAGATTGAAAAGCTGGCCAGTGAAACCCTTACGCGGGAAAGCGAAGATTCAAGTCGGCGCGGTCTGTTAGGTTCTCAAGAGACGGTTTATCGACTGCAGCGCCGCTAATACGGTGTGGCTTAAAGTCAGCAGCATTTAACTTCGTTTCACTATCACAGGGGTAATGGCTCAATGGGGCTGTTCCCTGGAGGGGCACCGGTTATAATCGCCGGTTTGTGTCGTCCCAGTGAGAGTTGGTTAGCAATGCCTATTTATGAATACCAGTGTGGTGAATGCGGTCATCGGCTTGAAGCCCTACAAAAGATGAGCGAGCAGCCACTCCAAGACTGTCCTGCTTGCACTAAACCGGCTTTGAATAAGTTGATTTCAGCGGCGGGGTTTCGGCTTTCTGGAGCCGGTTGGTATGAAACGGATTCCAAAACGGGTGCCAAGAAGAACTTGACCGGCGGTGGTGCGTCAGCCAATTCGGCCACAACGGAGAGTTCTGCTGCAACCGTTACCACGACGCCAGCCGCTGCTAAATCTGATGGTGCCGCTGCTACCGCACCGAGCGTCCAATCCAAGACATCATCCAGCACTGCGCCCAACAAGGCTGCGGCGAATTAGTGAGCTTGCTAGGTTTAGCGCTTTCCACGAGACCCAAGGGTGTCGTTATTGCCAGAGTGAATTTTTAGTCGTTCAGTGATGTCGCTGAGCGTGAGAGTCATTTTTTAGTATTTAGCTAACAGGAACAAATTATGCGCAGCCATTATTGTGGCGTTTTGAATGAGTCATTGATCGATCAAACAGTCACTCTGAGCGGCTGGGTGCATCGCCGTCGGGATCATGGCGGGGTTATTTTTTTAGACCTGCGTGATCGTGAGGGGATCGTCCAGGTGGTATTTGATCCCGATACCGGCGCCCATTTTAGCCTGGCCGATAGCGTGCGCAGTGAATACGTGATTCAGGTTACCGGTCGGGTTCGTGCCCGCCCACAGGGTACTGAAAACGCAGAGATGCCCACCGGTCAGATCGAACTGCTGGGTAAAGAGCTGGTTATCCTTAACAAAGCCGACACGCCTCCGTTTCAGCTCGATGAGCACCAGAACGTGGGCGAAGATGTCCGCCTGAAATACCGTTACGTGGATCTGCGTCGCCCAGAGATGCTGAATAAGCTTCGATTCCGTTCCAAAGTCACTAATTATCTGCGTAACTATCTGGACGATAATGGCTTTCTGGATATTGAAACGCCGATTTTAACCCGTGCCACGCCCGAGGGTGCCCGTGATTATCTGGTGCCTAGCCGTACCCATCAGGGTAGCTTTTTTGCGTTGCCACAGTCGCCGCAGCTGTTTAAACAGCTGTTGATGGTGGCGGGTATGGATCGTTACTACCAGATCGCCAAGTGTTTCCGTGATGAAGACCTGCGTGCCGATCGTCAGCCTGAATTTACCCAGATTGATATCGAGACCAGCTTCCTGAGTGAAGAACAGATCATGGAGATCACCGAGAAGATGATCCGTGGGTTGTTCCTTAAGTTGCTAAACGTGGATCTGGGTGAGTTTCCAAGAATGCCTTATGCCGAGGCGATGCAGCGTTATGGTTCGGATAAACCTGATTTGCGCATCCCGCTGGAGCTGATTGAGGTCAAAGACCTGATGGCTACAGTCGACTTCAAAGTGTTTGCAGGCCCTGCCAAAGACCCCAAAGGCCGAGTTACGGCATTAAAGATTCCAGGCGGCGCGACGCTGACCCGCAAGCAGATCGATGACTACACCAAGTTTGTCAGTACCTACGGTGCCCGTGGTCTGGCCTGGATCAAGGTGAACGAGCTGGCCAAGGGTGTTGAAGGCTTGCAGTCGCCGATCGTTAAGTTCCTAGGTGATGAGGTGTCTCTGCAGTTGATGGAGCGCGTCGAGGCTCAGGATGGCGATATCGTGTTCTTCGGTGCCGATAAGGGCAAGATCGTTTCTGAAGCTCTCGGCGCACTGCGTTGCAAGATTGGTGAAGATCTGAATCTGTATCAGCAGCAATGGGCACCTTTATGGGTGGTTGACTTCCCGATGTTCGAAGAGACCAGCGATGGTTCACTCACCGCGATCCATCACCCCTTCACTGCGCCATCCTGTACTCCGGAGGAACTCAGTGCGCATCCAGAAACCGCTCTGTCACGCGCCTACGATATGGTGCTCAATGGCTGCGAACTGGGTGGCGGATCTATCCGTATCCATCAGCAGTCAATGCAGGAAGTGGTATTCGGAATCCTCAATATCAGCCCCGCCGAGCAGCGTGAGAAATTTGGCTTCCTGCTGGATGCGCTGAAGTTTGGCGCACCTCCCCACGGTGGTTTGGCCTTCGGTCTGGACCGTCTAGTGATGCTGATGACCGGCTCTACCTCCATTCGTGAAGTGATCGCTTTCCCGAAAACTCAGAGTGCTGCCTGTGTGATGACAGCCGCTCCGGGCGAGGCTAGCGTGGCGCAGTAGAATGAGCTGAGCATCCGGGTACGTAAGCCACAATCGGCCGAATAGGTCTGTCTCGCTCATCCCGTGGCGACGATGAGTAGTTGTTGACGAGTGAGAGCCGACTCTTTTCAAAACCGTGCCTGGCGACAGACACGGTTTTTTTACGCCTCTGGTTGTTGTAAAGATGATGTATAGCGGCGATCTTATAAGGTATTAAACGATGAAACTATACAGTGACGAATTGGTTGAATTAGCGAATCAGGCGTGGATATTGAATATGGCGCTTGCCGAACTGCACCAATTTAGTACCAGCCTCGACAGTCATATTGGCGCTCATCCGGCCACTAGTCAGGCGCTGGTCGTCGCTAGAGGCGAAAATCTGGTCAGTGCGTTGCAGCGCTTGGGTACTCGTCTAGACGCGTTGCTCAGTAAATGGCAGCGGCGAATAGCCCAGGAAACGCCGCAGCTTGAGGCGCCGGTGCTTGAGCCAGTGGCCTGGGGGTATCGGTTGGTTCTCCCCGAATCCATTCGCTGCCCTTTACAGGTGCGTGATTTAGGAGAGATGACGATGACGGAGGCTGAGACATTGGCAGCTTCTGATTCGAAGGCTTTTTATACATACCAGGCTTGTCAACGAGGCTTGACGGGAGAGCAGGTTCCCCGGGGGATTGTGACTGCTTTTAGTGGTGTTGATCTTAATAC
>Ga0102812_10003576_pt1 | contig 10138 bp, 10 predicted proteins | sample ColrivemetaGS713_FD_79334 | JGI IMG/M metagenome (GOLD analysis project Ga0102812, IMG submission 79334) | Estuarine microbial communities from the Columbia River estuary - Flood tide ETM metaG S.713 | ecosystem: Environmental > Aquatic > Marine > Intertidal zone > Estuary | place: USA...
CCAGTTTAGCAATCCCTCCCGTGGCAATGGAAACATCATTTTTGGCAACGGGGTAGAGTTTGTCTCCGTTGGCTACGATAGCCGGGATGTTCTGCTTACGGAGTAGGTTGACGGTTTTGTTGATGTCGTGGTTCCAGTCAAAACCTTCATCGTCCAGGAAGACCATCGCACTCACATCATCACAGTCGTCGAGGTCGAGGGCACTTACCGATACGGCTCGCAAATCGGCATCAAGGATATAATGGGCAGAATTGGCTGTGCCAAGATAAGCCACCCGTCCACTCTTCACCTTTTGGGCCAGAAACATCTTGGCCATCATACCCGAGGTGACCACTTCTTCAGGAAGAATACCCGGCAGCCCCTGGTGGGCGAAACGCTCGGCTTGCTGTTCCGGGCTGCGCGACGCATCATTGGTGAGGATTCTGATAATCTTTCCCCGTCGGCGTAGTTCGTTGATATTGGCTTCTACTCCGGGAATGAGGCCCCGATGGTTCTTGACTACACCGTAAGAATCTAAAAAAATGGCTTTGAAGCTGTCCGCAATATCTAGGAAAGAAACTTTGTCCATGTCTAATTTTTGATGCGTTAATCTTTGTTTGTCAAGTCACTTTGACTAAAGGGCCAAGGTCCGTAAGATCTTCTCGGCGGAAAACACGCGTTCGATATTTGGTAAATGTTGCTCAAACGCTTCACGTTGAAGCTGCGTTGCAATGGATTTTCGGAAGAAATAATTCCCTTCGCGTACCACGTAATTCAGCAGGAAGAAACGATAAGCTTCCTGTAAAAATAACACCTCTGGCTCCGTAAGTGGGTAGGCTTTATGGTAATGTTGTAAAAACAGTAGAAAACGATCTTCCATTAGGGGGTCCACATTATAGGTGAATACCGTTCGGTCCCCTACGTTGGAAACAATTCGGCTGATGAAATAAAAATCAACGATCCGGGAGCTCATCCGAAACCAGTCGTAATCCCAGCGGGAATAAAACTTGCCGTTGGCCGAAACCGAAAAATTGCCAATGTTCCAGTCGACAAAAACGGGAATTTTCTCAAAACCGTGGACATTGATTTTGTAGGTATTGTTCAGGAAAAGGTCGCATTGTTGCTTAATGTCATCCGCATATTGTGGAAACTCTTCGTCGACTACCTGTAACAATTGATTGACGTCGGTTGTCATGTTTTTTGAGGTAATCGGCAGGGTATGACGGATCAGACTGCAGCTTTTGTGAAACTCGGCAAACTCTTTGCCCAGCAGGGCGATATCCTTGTCTTCCAAACGACGGGGCAGGCTTTTCTTGATCTTGATGGGGCGGAAGAAGACCACCCAGGCATCAATGATATCATTCTGGAAACGGTGAAAAAACAGTTGGTTTCCTTTCATCAAAGAACGCGAAAGAAAATTTTCGTAACGAACGGGCAGGTTGTTTGAAAGCGCATTAATAATGGTATGATCTTCTACAAAATGCTCGTACTTCCCGAAGTAAGAAAGCTTTGCGATGATGTTGTTTCCATCTTCTAGGCGAATTTTGTAAACGTGGTTGGTTGATACCATGGCACTGATATCGGTAATGCGCTTGATGGGGCGGGTACTGTCGTAGGCCATCCAGGCGTAACGAATAATAGTCAGGAAATCCATAAATTGTGGTAAGGGCTAATTTTTGCGAAAGATAGCAAGAATGATGGGAAAGGATTCACTAAGTATTTGAGCTAAAATAAGATGATCCAATTTGTTTCTAGGCTTAGCAAGAAAAAGAACACAACTTCCCTTTAGTCAGTTGCTTATCTTTTTTTGCTAAGCCCAAATTGGATCACCTTATTTTTATACGCTCACTAACAAAATTCCCTGTCAGACGTTTACCGATAAAAATCCTTAATTATGAAGTATGCATTAACGACGCTGCTCTTGCTGATCAGCCTGGTATTCACCTACGCACAATCTCCGGTAGGCATTTGGAAAACCATCGATGATAATTCAGGTAAAGCCAGGTCTAAAGTAGAAATCTACGAAAGAAACGGTAAATTGTACGGCAAAATCACAGATCTACTGCTGAAGCCAGACGATACGCTCTGTGAGGCTTGCGAAGGCGACAAGAAAAATAAGCCTGTCGTAGGAATGGTCATCCTGGAAGACCTGGAAGTATACCGGGACTATTGGAAAAACGGGACGATCCTGGACCCGGAGTCTGGTAGTACCTATGGCTGTAGTATCTGGTTTGAAGACGGGGAGACGGACAAGCTACAAGTGCGAGGCAAACATTGGACCGGACTTTATCGCACGCAAGTGTGGTACCGGGAGTAAATAGATGAGGTGTTTTAGCTATTGGTCACGATCACTACCCCTTAGAGAATAGTGACCAATGGCTAACAACCAATCCTTTAACAAAAAAATATCTACCTAACAAACAATAAGGCCTACCTTTTCCTAGTTTTAGTATAAATTTTTTCAACGCCATAAATGCCTTTCATGAAGCAAAATTTTACACCTGAAGATTTAGTGGCTTATCTGTATACAGAAATCAGTATAGCCCAACGATTGACCATCCAGGATGCGCTGCGTCGTGACCCGGTATTGTCTCTAGAATTAGAACAACTACGTATGAGTAAACGTCAGTTTCCCAAAGTGAAATTTACGGCACCAAAGCGTAGCCTGCAAAGTATTATGAACTACAGCCGTTCTACAGCTTTGGAAGGACAGATATAACACCATCCAATTGTTTAATGCTTGTAACGAAGCTAAGGGACGGAAAAAATAAGTCTAGTAACTTTCGATTTTTTAAAATTTTCTAAACAACTGACTGAAAGCCTGCCTGCCTTGCGGCGAGCAGGCAGAAAAGTTGTGTGGAAATTTTCAAAAATCTCCAGAGAAAGTGAATAGGCTTATTTTCGTCAAAATACTTAGAAATCCCGAGTCTTGCCCAGCGCAAGGTTCGGGATTCTTGTTTTTTCTAAAAATGGATAGAATAATAAAAAGAAAGGGAGTAATGAACTTTTCATTACTCCCCCGTCCTATCCTATTAAAACCGATGGTCCCGGAAGTTGTGATAATGGTGTAGTGTATAAGACTACGGCAGGACAATCAGTTTCATAGAAGTGTTTTGATCGTTATGCTCTGTTGCTGAAATGTTTTATTTCGACAATTAAGCTTTGGCAAACATAATGTAACAAAATGACTGCGTCGCACCAGTTTATAAGGTGGTCATAGTTTAGGGTTTAAAAGTGGCACTTTGGAAAGTGGTACTTTTAAAAACTTGATTAAGAGTAGTTTATGAATTGTCGTGCTGGCGGAGATATTCGCGAGGGGTGAGGCCGGTTTGTTTCTTGAAAGCCCGGTTGAAAGCTGTTTTGGAATTAAAGCCCGCTTCGAGGGCCAGGCTCAGTATGGTGCGTTCGTGATGATCGCCTTTTTCGATCCGTTCTTGGAAACTTTTGATCCGGTGGCTGTTGATGTAGTCGAAGAAATTTTTCCCAAATTGATCATTGATTAATTTCGAGAGATGGTGGCTTGGTGTTTTGGCAAGATCGGCCAACTCTCCTAAGCTGAGACCAGGATTGAGATAGGGGCGTTGCTCTTCCATCAGTGCTTCCAATAAGCGAAATTCGTCCTCAGCGGATGTCACTGCCGAGGAAGAAGATCCGGGTATCGATAAAGGGACGGCGACCGAACTGGCCGTTACCTCAATGGTAGGGGTTGGTGCAGGCTCGGGGAGATTTAACTGAGCACTACGGAAAATCTGTGGCTGACGCATAGCGTAATAGCCCATAGTGTAAGCCCCAATCGCAAGAATGATCCAGGTGGCATCGGTCATGAGCTCAGTGATAGGTGTCCAGTTGAAGCCTAGCCAAAGTCCGGCAGCTCCCACCAGGTAAGTGCTTAGCCAAACGATAAGGCACAAGGTGTGAATGTAAAATACGGTTCGCAGAAAGCTGAGGATGGGCAATCCATCGGCAGCATAATTGGTGTTCAATTGCTGGAGAAACAGTCGGCTGCGTAGCCAGTAAAAAATACTAAAAAGAAGGCCAACAGCCGCTACACTATTGAAAATCGGGCGAAGTTGGAGATTGACGACCTGGGTGATAAAATCAAAATTGGTTTTGAAAATCTGTGGCAGATAGAACAAAAAGACCAAGGCCAGCGGGAGGAAATGCCAGAACCAGCGCCAGCGGTAGGGAGCATTAGGGGTAAGCGAGCGGAGGTAAAGCCAGAAAAGAGGCCCGTAGGTAAAATAAATCAAATCGGGCAGCAGGATGATTTTGGGGTAACGCTGGAAAATATCCCGATCAAAAGCACCGATACGCGCCAGAAAAGTGATGGCTAAGGCGATAATGAGAAAAGACAAAATACGGTTGGTACGGCGGTGTCGCTCTTTGAAACTGTTGATAGCGATGACGAGTAAAATCCCCTGGAGTGCCGCCAGGAGCAGCACCATTGCGTACCAGTTGATCCGATTCCCCGATAGGTCCTCCCAGTTGGCTACTTCAAGCTGGAGGAGGTCTTTTTTGTTGTCTTTGGCGTAGTTGAAAAGGCGGTTGGGGCGTGCCAGCCCATTTTCCCGACTTTCGATGGTATTCCAGCTTCCTCTGCTGATCTTAAACTCAGTGATGTTGGTACGGATAGGGATGGTGGTTCGGAAATGCCCATTGGAATCGCGTTCCATTTTAAAGTCTGGATCACCCGGGGACCAGCCGTTAAAGGAACCCACAACGTAAAGAGAAGCATCGATGGGCGTGTTCTCAGGCAGGCTGATAATCTTGATGGGCAAAGTATCCTGGTAAGGGATTTCCTCTTTTTGGTCTTCCCAACCGTATATGGTGATGCGGAGAGTGTCTTTTTGCTTGCCGGTATTGGTATAAAACTGATTAGGAATGGGCTCACTGACGACACCGCCCTCTACTGTAGTCCAGGAGCCACGCGTAATTTTGAATTCGAAATCCGGCATGGGCGTGAGAAAATTATATTGCCAGCGCCCATCATTGTTTTTTTTAAAACGGAAATTCTGATCCTTAGGATTCCAGTCATTAAAACTTCCTGCCAGGTAAATACTGTCTTCTTTTGGGGTGTATTCCGGTACCTGCTCAATTATAACCGTCAGCTGTGCCACCACGCTAAGGGGAAGCAAGCAAAGACCGATAACCGCGATGCGTACAAGTATTTTCCGCATTCTAAAGGATTGCTATGTCAGGAAGTTTCCGACGCTGGCAAAGATAAACTGATTTCAAGGACTTGTAAAGACTCAGCTCAAAAAGGCAAACAAGAGTTGTACAAAAAGAATTTTAGTAATTAACACTATGGGAAGGATTAAGGTGTAGCCCAGTGTCGGTAATTTATTGCCAGCCTGATGCAGGGCGTGTTCCAGAATGGCGGGTTGGGTCGCTACCATGCCGGTAAGCAAACCGAAAGGTATTTTCAGCCAGCGGTAACCCAGCCAAAGGGTAATAAATGCAGTGCCGGTGGCAATGACTGTTCCCGCCAGGAAGAGCCACCCACCCCCGCCAGCCAAAATGGTGTTGAGGAAAGTATGCCCCGACCGGATACCAATACTGGCCAATAGCAAGATGAGGCCCAGTTGCCTAAGGACGAGATTGGCCCCAAAGGGGAGGGTCCAGACAATCGGGCCAGTACGCCGCAAGGCACCTAATATTAAGGCTACAATCAATGGTCCTCCGGCAAAGCCGAGGTTGAAGGAAACTCCCCCAGGGAGCGTAAAGGTTACCATGCCCAGTAACAAGCCCAAGGCCATACCAGAGCCAAAAGACAGCAGGTTGATATGGTTGAGCGCTTCGTAGCTGTTGCCAAATAGTTTTTTCAGTTCATCAAAATCCGAACGTCGGGCGACGAGCAAGACGCGATCTCCAAGCTCAAGCACAGTATTGCCACTGGCCAGCAAATCCACATCGCCGCGTTGGACCCTGGTAATGATGGTGGAGAATTTTTCGGCCAGGTTGAGCGAGGCAATTTTCTCGCCCGCAATTTTTGGATTGGAGACAAACAAGCGGCGAACATCGTAGGAACTGCGGTCGTAGGAAAGCTCTTTAACGTCGGCCCTGCCCAAGAGCGTGGTTGCTTCGTCAATGACCTGGCTGTTTCCCACGAGGACAATGCGATCACCCAACTGCATGCGAGTGTCCATGTTGGGAAGCTCGTCGATGCCGCTCCGCTGCATCCGGCCGAAGACAAGCTGGCGCTTGAAGTGCTTGAAAACAGTACGAATGGTCTTGCCTTCCATCGCCGGATTGGTGATGACGATGGTCTTTCTGGTAATGTTTTCACTGGTGAAGAGGCCACCAGCCTGTAGGGCCGCCTCCTGTTGGTAGTCGATCTTGAGCCACTTTTGCATGATGTTGATGGCAAACATGACACCAAGAACCCCCATCGGATAGGAGAGGGAATAGCCTACTACGGCTGCATTGGCCATGGCTTCTTGTAATTCGGCGGGTTGCGAAAGTTGGATAAGATCCAGCAACCCGGCGAGGGACGCGGTATTGGTAGAACTACCAGCGAGCAACCCGGCAGCCGTAGCCGGATCAAGGTCAAAAAGGAAGTACATGGCAATGGTGATCAATGCAGAGAGCACCAGCATGACGATGATGAAGGCAAAATTACGCAGCCCCTGGGCCCGAAACGTAGAAAAGAAGCTGGGACCACTACTGAGGCCGATGGTGTAGACAAACATGGAAAGCCCCAAGACGATAATAATATCAGGCACCGCCAGCCCTGGATCTATTGCCCCAAAAGCGAGGCCCGCAAAGAGCACGGCCGCCACACCGAGCTTGGCGCCACGGATAGGAATATTGCCGATCCAGTAGCCAATGGCCGAGACGACAAAAAGCAATAATACAGGTGACGATTTGAAGGCTTCAATCATGGGGCAAAGGTAGGTTTTTTTGAAACCACCTTTTGGAGGATTTTTTCTAAAGGGACTTCCCTTGCACCTTGATTTGAACCATATAAGGGATTATAAGGACATATAATTTTCTCTTTTTTGGTTCAAAGAGAAACTGTTTGCTGCTATTTGTCCAGGAATTGCCGGGTGTAGCGGTAGGCTCGCCAATGAGTGAGGGCTTCGCCGAGGCCTAATACGATTAGGCCACCCAGGAAGATGAGGTTGCGGCTGAGTTCAACTCCCACGGTATACATATCGTAGAAACTGCGGATGATCAGTACTTCTACCAGGATGATGAGGGCTGAAAGACCAAACATCAGGATGGCCATGGCGCGGGTAGTGGTATTAATGGAGGTGTTTTGCTGGCGGAGGGTTTTCTGAAGGAGCAGGGAAGCCAGGGCGTGTTTGGGGTTGATGCGGAGGAGCTCCCGGACAACGTGCTCCGCCTTAGCTGGTTCGATGGTTTGCACGAAGGCAGCGGCTTTACGGAAAAGCAATTGTTCGAAGAGGTGTTGCTTGTGGAGCTGCTCTTGGTGGTACGATTCGTCGAGCGATACCAGGATTGCCTGATCGACGACGGCAAGAAATTGCCGGTATTCTCCAACCTCAAAGAGGGCATTGGTGAAGGCGATGAGAAGTTCGTAATGCTGATCGTCGTCCAGCTTGGCAATCTGCGCCTCCCACTGCTCGTAATAACGAATAATAGCGTGATAATTCTTCGGCTCGATGGCCAAAAAATCACGGTACAAACGCGTGTAGATGGTCGGACGGATCTGCATGGTAAATGTATTACCTGTCTAAATGGTGTAAATCGGCAATTGTTCAGAAATTTCAGAAGAATTAATGTGTTTTGATTGTCACTTTTTAAAGGTTGGTCTCTAATGCTATTGAAGCGGTACCATGCCCAAGGGGAGATCTTGCGCCAGGGGTGGGAGCCAGGCCCCAGCGGGGCCGCCCGACGGGAGGAGGGCCGAACGAATAGTGAGTGGCGGACGACCCGGCCCGAAGCTCCAGCGGAGGGAGGCGCCCAGTAAATGGAGAAGAGATACGGGGTAATTGTACTCCCCCCCCTTGAAGTAGAAGGTACAGTGATTGGGATTTTTCAAAACTATCGAAATTTGATAGCATTCATAACGAATTGACTCCTTCCTGAAATAGGAACAAAAACCGAGAACGCAGTGAGCACCAACCGTAAGTTCCGAGACATCGGAACGAACACCTCCGCACTCCCGAGCAATCGGGAGAGCACTCCCGCGAACCTAGTAAAGCACCCATGTGAGTGCTAGCCCCATCGGGATGCCTATGGCACGAACGTGTCCTCTAAAATTTTTATGCGATATTTTGACTGTTTTTCAAGGAGTTATGAAGGTAGGGGTGTAATTTTTTTTGAAGAAAGCTTCTTTTTTGTGAGAAAGGGTATTACCTTTGCACGGCTTTTGAAAGAGGTGTTACGTCCTTAGCTCAGGGTAAGGAAAAGTGGTAGTTCAGAAAAAGCCCAATATTTAACAACAATAAAGTCATTTATAGTGAACACATTAAGCTATAAAACACAGCCGGCAAAGCCTTCAACGGTAGATCGTAAGTGGCACATCATCGACGCAGAGGGGATGATTGTAGGCCGTATGGCTACCACGATTGCTTCCGTACTGCGTGGTAAGCATAAGCCCGATTTCACGCCGCATTTCGACAATGGGGATTACGTGATCGTGATCAACGCGGACAAGGTTCGTTTTACTGGCCAGAAAATGGATCAGAAGATTTACCTACGTCACACAGGTTACCCAGGTGGCCAGCGTGCAACCAAAGCGAAAGAACTGCTGGTGAAGAAGCCATTTGCGATTGTGGAAACAGCCGTAAGAGGTATGTTGCCTAAGACCAAGCTTGGTCGTGCGCAATTCAAGAAACTGTTCGTATACGCTGGTGGTACGCATCCTCACGAAGCGCAGCAGCCAAAAGCGCTCGAACTTTAAATAATAGAACGTAAATTTTCTACGATAATATGGAAATGATCAATACGATCGGGAGAAGGAAAGCAGCTGTTGCCCGCATTTATTTGACGCAGGGCACTGGTGTTGTTACCATTAATGGTAAGACTTTGACCGAATACTTTCCCCAATCTCATATTCAACACAAAGTGCTTGATCCATTTAGCACTGTTGAGATTGACAGCAAGATCTACGATATCAAGGTAAACGTAGATGGTGGTGGCTATAAAGGACAAGCGGAAGCTATCCGTATGGCGATTGCCCGGGCATTGGTGAAGCTCAACGAAGACTTCCGCAAGGCGCTTAAGGACCAGAAGTTCCTGATGCGAGATGCGCGCGTAGTAGAACGTAAGAAGTACGGTAAGCCTAAGGCACGTAAGAGCTTCCAGTTCTCTAAGCGTTAATATTTGGTGTTTTGGAAAACAGCTTTTTTTGTTTTTCAGAAAACTAAAATGATTAGATGATGAGTACTGGCCGCTGCCTGTGAGGCAAGCAGGTGCTCAAAAAAATCAAAAATTAATAATGGAAAAGCCTAATTATAAAGAGTTGCTCGCGTCTGGTGTACACTTCGGGCACCTCAAGAAGAAGTGGAACCCTAAGATGTCTCCCTATATCTTCGCGGAACGCAAAGGAATTCACCTGATTGATTTGAACCGTACCATCGAATGTTTGGAGCGTGCGGGACAAGCGGCTCGTCAGATGGCCAAAGCGGGTAAGAAAGTATTATTCGTAGCCACTAAGAAGCAAGCGCGCGAGATTGTTGCTGAAGCAGCACGCAGCTTAGACATGCCATTCGTAACCGATCGTTGGTTGGGAGGTATGATGACCAACTTTGCTACTATTCGTCGTTCTGTACGTAAAATGCAGAACATCGAGCGGATGCTGGCTGATGGTTCTTTGAGCAGCATTACCAAGAAGGAGCGCCTGACGCTGACGCGTGAACACGCTAAGCTGGACAAAGTGTTAGGTGGTATTGCCAACCTGAACCGCACTCCTTCAGCGATGTTCATCGTGGATATTCACCACGAGCACATTGCGATTGCGGAAGCCCACAAACTGGGGGTACGGACGATTGGTATTGTAGATACCAATTCTGACCCTAATCAGGTGGATTACCCAATCCCAGGTAACGACGATGCTTCCAAGTCAATCGCTATTATCACCAACTACATCACTGAAATGATCAAGTTGGGACAGCAAGAGCGTAAGTCTGAAAAGGCAGAGAAAGAGAAAGCTTAATCAACTGGCTGTTCTCAAACTCTTAACTTCTTAAAA
>Ga0102812_10003578_pt1 | contig 10135 bp, 7 predicted proteins | sample ColrivemetaGS713_FD_79334 | JGI IMG/M metagenome (GOLD analysis project Ga0102812, IMG submission 79334) | Estuarine microbial communities from the Columbia River estuary - Flood tide ETM metaG S.713 | ecosystem: Environmental > Aquatic > Marine > Intertidal zone > Estuary | place: USA: Columbia...
AAGCAGGAGACTGCATACGATATAAATATGATATTTTCTTGATGACCCACTACAAAATCGGAGATAGTGTTTTTGCACCATTCCATGTAGGTTTCACCTTTATTAGAACTATTGCTTAGTAAAAGCAACTTCATTACTTAGTCGGTGCTTTTTTAACGTCTATTAGTTCAACCACAAAGCTTAATGCACTATTTGGCTCTATGCCGCTTCTTGGATCTGGCTCTAAGCCATAAGCTAAGTCAGGGCTAATATAAACTTCCCAAAGACTGCCTTTAGGCATTGCTTTAAGTGCTTTAGTCCATCCAGGAATTACTCTGTTTACATTAAATGTTCTTGGCTCGCCATCTTCACTTGTCGTGTCAAATATCTTTCCATCGATAAACGTGCCCGTGTATAAAACAGTAACATCATCTCCATCAACTGGCTGAGCACCTGTACCTTCTTTTATTACTTTGTAATACAAGCCTTTTTCAAGCTCTTTTACGCCTTCTTCTTTTGCTTTTCCAGCCAACCAAGCTTCAGCAGCTTCTTTTTGTGGTGCAAATTCATTTTCCTTATCTGCTAAACGTTGTACATCTAATTCTTGGAAATAGCCTCTTAAAAAAGTACCTCTTGCCATTTCATCAATGTAAACAGAATCTTCGTTTAAACTTACTTTAACAGCAGTTGCAAACATTTCATAATTTAGGTCTTTATTACCCATAGATTTTAACCAAGCACCGTACTCTATACCTAGCATATAACTAGCAGAATCAAGAGAATTTGTGAATGTTGGTTGAGCTTTGCTATCAAAGCTTGGAGCTGAATTACAAGCAACTATTGTACTTGCAATTAATCCGATGTAAAGGATTTTTTTCATTGTGTTTATTAAATTTCGATTGTAAGTCCTGTGTATAATTCTTTTCTTCTTTCTTTTAAAGAAGCATCTTCAATATAACTATCAAAGTCTGTTTTCTTGTCTACTATGCCGTTTGGTCCCACTTCTATTACCCTGTTCGCAATGGTTTCCACAAACTGATGATCGTGGGATGTAAATAAAACGGTTCCTTTATAATCTTGTAAACTATTATTAAATGCAATAATCGACTCCAAATCTAAGTGATTTAAAGGTTCATCCAACATTAACATATTGGGGTTTGCTAGCATTAATCGGCTAATCATGCAACGCACTTTTTCTCCTCCACTAAGCACATTACATTGCTTTAGTGCCTGATCTCCGCTAAATAGCATTTTACCTAAAAAGCCTCTAATAAATGTTTCGTCTTTCTCTTCAGAATATTGCCTTAACCAATCTACCAAACTTAGTTTCGATTGAAAAAACTCTTCATTATCGGTAGGTAAATAGGCAGGGCTTATGGTTACTCCCCACTCAATACTTCCACTGTCTGGTTTAATATGACCGTTTAATACTTCGTATAGTTTAGTTGTAACAATGCCATGTTGCGAGTATAAAAACACTTTATCGCCCTTGGCCAAACTAAAGCTTACATCCTTAAAATAAGGAGCTAAACTTAAATGACTTACGTTCAATATTTGATCTCCAGCCTCGCGTTCTTGAATAAAAATAATTGCTGGATATTTTCTGCTTGAAGGTTTTATTTCATCCAAGTTAAGATTCTCCAACATCTTTTTTCTAGACGTTGCTTGTTTCGATTTTTTTACATTGGCACTAAAACGAGCAATAAATTCTTGTAACTCCTTTTTACGCTCCTCCGCTTTTTTGTTTTGCTGTTGTTGCTGCCTCAGAGCTAATTGAGAACTCTCGTACCAGAAAGTGTAGTTACCTCCAAATAGGTTTACTTTACTAAAATCTATATCTACAACTTGCGTACAAACAGAATCTAAAAAGTGTCTATCGTGCGAAACAACAATTACTAAATTTGGAAAATTAAGAATAAAATTCTCTAACCAATTTACGGTTTCTATGTCTAAATCATTGGTAGGCTCATCCATTACCAATATGTCTGGGTTACCAAAAAGTGTTTGAGCAAGTAACACACGTACTTTTTCGTTGTTACTTAAATCTTTCATAAGCATGTGGTGCTTATCATCTTTTATGCCCAAACCACCCAATAACTCACCAGCTTCACTTTCGGCCATCCAGCCATTCATTTCAGCAAACTTTTCTTCTAACTCCGAAGCCTTGTGTCCATCTTCTTCGTTAAAATCTTCCTTCATGTATAGCTCATCCTTTTCTTGCATAATGGCGTACATTTTTTTATGCCCCATCATTACGGTATGAATAACCGGATGATCATCAAACTCGTAGTGATCTTGCTTAAGCACAGCCATACGTTTTCCGGGCTCTATTGAAACGTGCCCAGTAGTAGACTCCATTTCGCCGGTAAGAATTTTTAGAAAGGTTGATTTTCCTGCACCATTAGCTCCGATAATACCAAAACAATTGTTGGTATTAAACTTGATATTTACTTCATCAAAAAGAACTCTTTTTCCAAATCGGAGGGATAAATCGCTAACTGTAATCATACTTTTAAAAGGGCTGCAATATTAGGGGTTTATATTGATTATTTTAGCAACATTTTAGTTAAAGAACCTAGAAAACATTGGAAAGTTGCGACAATCATTCTTAAGTTATCAGTAGTGCCGATTAAATTGATTAACCACTGTCTACAGTTACTTAATTTTTTTCATGTCAACTCGGTTGAATTCCTCACTAAACTAGCGTTTTTAATTGGGATGAAAAAAAACAATGCCAAATCTAAATAAATTTAAAAAGGCCTAAATTAATCCTACTAAAACCGGTTAGGCTTTCATTAATTTTTTTAGGATTGACCAAATACAAAGCTCCGTTTGGAAGATAAAATAAAATTCTACTACTTCTTTTAGGCCATATGATCTTGTAAAACCGGAATATCAAAAAACGAAAGACTTGCTATTATTAAGCTAACCACTTAGTAACTTGGCATCTACCAATTCTTAGATAGCAATTGCACAGCATTTTTATAAATTTATTTGCATATCTTTGCATTGATTTAGTGATTTAAGGCGTAATTCTTTTGATTTTTTTATCCGACGTCTTTACCTTGTTTCCTATCTCATTTATTTTAATTTTTTATATACACATGAACATTTTTGTAGCAAGTTTGCCTTTTAGTGCAGACGACGACGACTTGAGAAACCTTTTCGAACCATTTGGAGAAGTTACCTCAGCTAAAGTAATTTTTGACCGCGAAAGAAACAGATCTAAAGGTTTTGGATTTGTAGAGATGAGCGACAATGCAGCAGGCAAACAAGCCATTAACGACCTAAACGACTCTGAGTTTGAAGGACGTCCACTAGTGGTAAAACAAGCCGAAGCTAGACCAGAGCGATCTGAAAGACCAGAAAGAAGAGACAGAAGATACTAAAATATATTTCTTTTTATTCTACAAAACCCGAAGCTTTGCTCTCGGGTTTTTTTATGTCTGCCGGTTAGCAACTTCTTTAAAATATCCATCTAACGTTTCGGCAACTTTATCCCAGCTAAATCTAGTTTGGGCAATTTTCAAGCCCTTCTCCCCTACTTGCTTCCTTGCCTCTTTGTCTTCAAGTAAATTAGTAAGCTCTAAAATAAACTTATCTTTTTCCTTAGCTAACACAACGCCTTCTCCACTTTTAATTTGTAAACCCTCAAAACCGATATGGGTACAAACTACAGGCACTCCCATGGCCATGGCTTCTAATACTTTATTTTGTGTACCCGCTCCAAATCTTAAAGGTGCAACAACCACGCTGGCTTGTGCATACAAATCTTTTAAATCTGGCACAAAACCTGTAACCTCTATCCTATCACTCGCTAATTTTTTAACTGATTCTAATGGGCGTTGACCTGCAATTACAAATTTTGTGTCAGGATATTTACTGGCTACTTGGGGCCAAATTTCCTTTGCAAAATACTGTACTGCATCCACATTAGGTGCATAATCCATATTGCCTGTAAATAAAACGGTATGATTGTGCGAATAATCGTGCCCTAATCCTACATCAAATGTAGAAAGGTCTACACCGTTTAATAGAATATCAATATTGTCTGTTTTATGCAGTTTCTCCAAATAAGCTTTATCCTCTGCAGAGCAAACCAAGGTTTTGTCGTAGTGCTTTACAACCTGCTCTGCTTGCACTAATCTCCCAATCTCTATTCTATCTATTAACCTGTTAATCAGCGGTCTTTCCGTTTCGTTTCTTCTTTTAAAATACAGAGAAAAGGCATCGGGTAAATCTAAAATTTTAGGAATAGCAAGTTTCTTGGTGTATTGGCTCATACGCAAATGCTGGGTATGCACTACGTCTATTTTATATTGGTTTACCGCAAAATCTACCATCTTTTGCATTTTGGCACTTTTAAAATAAAGCACTTGCAACGGAGTTTTAGTAAATAAGGCAAAAACACCGTTTAAAACCGATCTCCATTTTGGGAGATAAACCAGTTCAATTTCCTTAAAGAAAGGCTCTATGTCTTTAAAATATTGAAGTTCGCTCCTCTGCTCATAAAACGTTACAAGATACAAATCGTGTTTCTCGGATAATCTTTTAGTAAGATTAAATATCTTTAACTTATCGCCCCTAAAAGGCGGATAAGGAAATCTATTTGCTACAAAAAGAATTTTCAAGACTGCAAATAAACTTATTTTTAGTTGGGCTATCCGCAAAAAGATATGATTTTAAGGTTGAATAGTTTTATCTCCAGAAAATCCTTAAATGATGGTCTTTACCCACTTTTCTTACCTAATTTTTAAATAATGGAGAACAAAGCAACAAATAAATTGGTGCTCAATTCTTAAAAATCTATTTTCGATGCTTATGTCGAAAATCAAACTATTTGCCCTCTTAGGTTTTTTGAGTTTTTCTATTCTTTGCCAAGCTCAAGATACCCTTAAAGTAAAGACTTTTAACTACGGAAGTGCCACGCGAGACACAGTAATTCGCTTCCCAGATACTGGTGAAAGTTTTGAGAAGATATTGATGTTGTACAATATGCGGTGTAAAGACAATTTAGTGTCCGATGGTAGCAACAGAAACAAAGGCTGCGGTGAATGGGATTACAGCTGCAACACCTATTTGGTAGATAGCAATAAAATCGACTCTCTAATTTCTAGCACCAATGAATATGCCATTGATGGCTTTTCGGGAACAACTTATAATTACTCAAACAGTGCACTAAAGGATTATTACAGAAACACTGCGATTAAAACCACAGTAAATACTTCAAATAATAGAGATACGGTGCAAGTCGGAAACGGAAAATTTGCAAATCCCCTTGCAATACCGGGTTTACCTAGGCAAAACGCTGCACGATTCCAACATTTGTTCACTGCACAAGAACTTACAGCTGCTGGCCTAACGGCAGGTGAAATTTGGGGCATTGCGGTAAATGCCTTAAACATAGTAATGGTTAATGATTTACGCGTTAATGTAAAACATGAAACGAGAAATAACCTAAATCTTAATGAATTATCACTTGAAGGCTTTACCAATGTTTACAGTTCCGCTCATACTTTTTCCGTAGGTGAGAATAACTTACAATTTCATACACCATTTAGTTGGGATGGCACTTCTAACATTCTTTTAGAATTTACAGCTTCCAAATTTGCAACTTTTCAAGATTTAATGATTGAAAGTACTAGCCAAGACACCACAAGAAGCATTGCCGCACTGGGCGGAAGCAATATCTTATTCGATGGAACGAATTACGCGGAATCTATAAGCTTTGAAGGCATTCTAGGTTCGCAAAATAGAACGTGTGAAGCTTGGGTAAAAACAACCGGTGCAAACCAAGAAATTTGCGGTTGGGGAAAAAATGCCAGTGGTGAAAAATGGGTGTTTAGAACCAACACTGATGGCTCTTTGCGGGTAGAGGTAAATGGAGGTGGTATAAACGCAACAACACCTGTAAACGATGGTAAATGGCATCACGTAGCATGCGTTTTAGATGGCACAAAGGTTTCTGATATTAACCTATATCTAGACGGAAAACTAGAAACTATAAGTGCAACTACAGACTTCAATATTAACACTGCTGCAGATATTAAACTAAGAATAAGCAGAGGCATAAACGATCGCTATTTTGTTGGTGGAATAGATGAAGTGCGAATTTGGGATGTAGCCTTAACGCAGGCTGAACTTCAAGAATTGATGAACAAGCAATCGCTTCCGACTGATTCTAACTTTTCTAACCTGCAAGCGTATTACAAGTTTGATGGCCAAAACGGTTGGGAACTGAAAGACAACAGTAACCAGGATGCAGCTCTAGAAATTTTCGGTAAACAAGCAATTGGAAAATATAGAGCTACAACATTATTCAAAGATTTTATCACTTCGGATTATCGCATAAACATTGGATGGATTACAGGTGATTATACTGTTACCAACGACACCAGCTATACTTTTGATGAAGTTGTGCACTCATCCAATCTGGTTAAAAAATATGCAATTGAACCAGCTTACAACACGATTAATAGCGACAAGACAATAGAAATAGAATCGACCGAAAAATGGAATGCGGATGAACAAGAAATTTATTATAACGAACTTGGTGTTGAGTATGACAGAAAAACGGTAACTGCAGATGGTTCTATTGACATTGGTAAAATTCCGTATATGCGAAGATGGCCATCGGCTTTGGAACTTACTTCTTTTGTAACTCCTTATGGAATAGGACTAAACTTAGGAGCTAATGGAAAAACATGGACGCTTGACGTAACCGACTTTGCTCCTGTTTTAAAAGGTGATAAACGTATTTTTATGAGCAGAGGTGGCCAATGGCAAGAGCAAATGGATATACAGTTTGTCTTTATTAAAGGAACTCCTGCTCGCGAAGTAATAGACATCAACCAAATTTGGCCAACTGCTTATTTTACAGCTAATTACACGCAAATTATAGAAAACACAACGTTCTATCCACCGGTAGAAATTACGCTACCTAGCCAAGCTAAAGGCGTAAAACTACGCTCCGCTATTACAGGCCACGGGCAAGACGGAGAGTTTATACCAAGAACACATTTTTTAAAGTTGAACGACAATTTATCGTTAGACAGAGTGGTTTGGAAAGAATGTGCTGATAACCCTGTTTATCCGCAAGGCGGAACTTGGATTTATGATAGAGCCGGTTGGTGCCCAGGTATGGCAACAGACTTAGCAGAATACGACATAACCGAGCAGGTAAAAGATGCAACCACTTTTACGCTGGATTATGGTGTTACACAAGGATCTGGAGATTCTAGGTACATTGTAAATAACCAACTAGTGACGTACGGTGATTATAATTTTAACCTAGATGTAGCTATGGTTGACGTTCTAAATCCATCTAACAAAGTAGAATATGCACGAACAAACCCAATATGCAGTGGCCCTATAGTTGTTGCACAAAACAACGGTAAAGATTTGGTTACCAGTATAAAAGTAGATTTTTGGGTTAACGATAAAAGCAATAAACGAACAACCACTTGGCCTTGCCACCTTTTACCCGGCAAACAAGAAACAATTTATTTACCTATAGACAATGGAATTTGGAGTACCGCTTCTAAAAGTGGAAGCACCTTTTTTGCAGAAGTAGTAGAAGTAAATGGACAAGCTGACGAATATGCCAACAACAATGTGTACAGAAGTAACTTCGACTATCCAGAAATGTATCCACAGCACGTTTACTTATTTATGCGAAGCAACTCTGCCGGCAGCGAAACCAAAGTGCGATTAGAAGACGAATGGGGAACGGTAGTATATAAAAGAGATGAACTAGGTGCTAACCAGCTTTATCGTGATACTCTTTTTCTTGGCCTTGGTTGCTATAGTTTAATTATAGAAGATTCGGATGATGATGGCATTGATTTTTGGAATAACAGTGATGGAGTTGGCTTTATACGAATAATGGAAGTAGGCGGTGGTATATTAAAAACCTTTGAAGGAGATTTTGGCAAAAGTTCTATTTTAAACTTTACGGTAAAACACACCCTTATTACCGAAAAATTAACCGAAATGGGTTATAAATGTTATCCAAACCCTACCACGGGAAAGGTTACCCTGACTGGCTATGATTTAGCTAATGCGGAAGTGACTCTAATCAATAACTTAGGACAAACGCTTAATGTGCTATCCGAAAGAAGCGATACAGAAATACAATTTGATTTAACCAACCAACCAAGTGGAATTTACTTTGTTACGGTTATAAAGAATGGGATACGCTGGACGGAAAAGCTTATCCTACAATAAACAACAGTAATATTACATTTGCGGCAAAATGAGCGAGATAAAATTAAATACCATAGAAGAGGCAATTCTTGAAATACAGAACGGTAAAATGGTGATTGTGGTAGACGATGAAGACCGCGAGAACGAAGGCGATTTTCTTACCGCTGCACGAAACGTAACTACTGAAATGGTGAATTTTATGGCTCGCGAAGGAAGAGGCTTAATTTGTGTGCCGCTTACCGAAGAACGTTGTGAAGAATTAGAGCTTGATTTAATGGTGGGTAAAAATTCCGCTCAATTTGAAACCCCGTTTACTGTTTCGGTAGATTTAATTGGCCACGGCACAAGCACGGGCATTTCGGCATACGACAGGGCAATGACTATTCAAGCTTTGGTAAATCCTAACACCGATCCCAAAGAACTAGGTAAACCAGGGCATATTTTCCCATTAAAAGCAAAAACAACGGGTGTTTTGCGTAGAGCAGGACATACAGAAGCAGCTATTGATTTAGCACGACTAGCTGGGTTTGAACCTGCTGGTTGTATTGTGGAAATAATGAATGAAGATGGCACCATGGCTCGACTTCCTGACTTAATAATAGTGGCTGAAAAGTTTGATATGAAAATAGTCTCTATTGCTGATTTAATAGAATATAGACTGAAGCATGAAAGCCTAATTGAACGTGAAATTGAAGTACAAATGCCAACTGAACATGGGGATTTTAACTTGGTGGCGTATCGACAAAAATCGAATAACATGGATCATTTAGCCTTGGTAAAAGGTACATGGGGAAAAGATGAAGATATTTTGGTAAGAGTGCACAGCAGCTGTATGACAGGTGATATTTTTGGGAGTTGCCGATGCGATTGTGGAGAGCAATTGCATAATGCAATGCAACTGATTGAAAAAGAAGGCAAAGGCGTAATTGTGTACATGAACCAAGAAGGCAGAGGTATTGGCTTATTGAACAAACTTAAAGCCTACAAACTGCAAGAAAGTGGTATGGATACGGTAGAAGCTAACCTAGAGCTTGGTTTTCAAATGGATGAACGCGATTACGGTGTGGGAGCTCAAATATTAAGAGACTTAGGCGTAAGCAAAATGCGATTAATGAGTAACAACCCTAAAAAGCGTAAGGGTTTAATAGGTTATGGATTAGAAATAGTAGACAACGTTGCTTTGCACGTTGTTCCAAATCCACATAACAAAGCTTATTTGGCTACTAAAAAAGAGAAAATGGGCCACGATTTGTAATAAATTATTTGCACAACTCTGAGCAATCAGAGCTAAAAACCTTTTACGACAATTAAATCGTCCACAATCAAGAGTTACTGTAATACTAAAAAATAAAGCTATAACTAATATTACCTAATTGAGAGTTTGCACTTCCAATCGATTGGCTTTGCAAGCTTATCATTAAGCTGTTTTTCATATTTAATCGGTAATTAACTCCAAATCTAATATTAAGTACTGCTTCTTCTACAGCTATTAAATCTCTTGAATTAGAGATGTTATAGTTTACTGAAGATTGTAATCTAATTTTCTCCTTTGCAAGACTGTCTCGTCCTGAAATAAGTTGACACAAAATCAACTTATAAATGAAGAATAAAGAAGACAAAGGAATTAAGCGAACACAGCGGGATTACAATTTAGGCTTTAAATTAGCGGTAGTAAATCAAGTAGAAAAAGGGGACATGACCTATAAGCAAGCACAAAAAGCTTATGGGATACAAGGGAGGAGTACGGTTCTAGTATGGTTGCGAAGACACGGCAGTTTAGATTGGCGAGTCCCTATAAATAAACAAATGCCAAAGAGTAAAGAAACACCTGCACAGAAGATTAAACGCTTAGAAAGAGAGTTAGAGGATGAACGATTGCGGACGAAAATTCTCAATACGATGATAGACATCTCTGATGAGCAATATGGCACTTCAATCAGAAAAAAGTATT
>Ga0102812_10003587_pt1 | contig 10125 bp, 6 predicted proteins | sample ColrivemetaGS713_FD_79334 | JGI IMG/M metagenome (GOLD analysis project Ga0102812, IMG submission 79334) | Estuarine microbial communities from the Columbia River estuary - Flood tide ETM metaG S.713 | ecosystem: Environmental > Aquatic > Marine > Intertidal zone > Estuary | place: USA: Columbia...
AAGCTTTCGCAACAATTTTTCAGTGCTTCATCTAGTCGGTATTCGTCGGGCGCTTGATAGGCGAAGGTGGAAAAATCACCATCAGCAAGCACCTTTTTTACGTTGGCCGTAATTGATCCCGCATTGTCAGGAGCATCAAGCTGAATGTATTTTACCTGGTGGCCTTGTTGCTCCAGCCATTGGCTAAACGCCCGCATTGCAAGAAAAAACGCAGTGACTTTTTGAATATGGTGGTTCACGTAGTCGGTTTCAGAACGCGCTTCACACAGCAGGTAAGTAACCGTGTCATCAGGTTGTTGAAACCAGGAATGCTGGCTGTTTAATTGGTCGCCAAGAATGAGGCGCAGCGTAGTGGACATGCTATTTGGAGTTTGCGACATTGTAACAGCATTTGCTCCAACAGGTTTTTAAAAAAGTAGCATGATTGTCCATTTTGTCCAGCTTTTTGGCGGAATAGTGCTAGTGTTTAGCATAAAAGAGGGTGATCTTTAGAAAAATGTTTACCTGGTTTTTTTACCTAAAACTAAATAACTAATGAGAAAGCTTATTCCCGTATTCGGATTATTAATGGCAATAGCCTTTAGTCCTCAATTAATTGCTCAGGAAGCAGAGCAAGTTACCTATTATCACGTGCAGGAATACATGAAAGTTGAACCAGGCGGTGAAGAGAGTTATTTAAAGCTGGAAGCTATTTGGAAAAAAATCCATGCAGCCAATATCAAAGCAGGGAAATATGTTGGTTGGGAGCTCAGCAGTGTACTTTTTCCAACGGTCAGTTCTTCCGAGTATAACTTCGTTACCCGCACAGTATTTCGCGGCGCTGGGCAACTGGGCCAAAGCATGGAAAACTGGTCAATGCCTGAGAATCTTGACAAAATCCTCACTGCAGACGAACTTGAGATGGTAAACACCACCGAAGCGTATCGCACCATGGTAAAGCGTGAAGTCTGGACTGTAGTTGATATGATTAATTCAGAGAACCCGGACGATACCAAGATTGTCATATTCAATTTCTTTAAATCTCCGCAAGGCAAAAGCCGGGATGATCATTTTCAGGTAGAAGAAAAAATATGGAAACCCGTCCATCAGTCGCGGATAGATGCCGGGGAGATGCATGCCTGGGGAGTAGGTAGTCTGGAGTTACCCTGGGGGACTGACTATCCTTACGACAGTGGGTCCATCGATGGTTTCAAATCCGTTGAAGAATACTTGGCTTCTGGCGGAACTATGTTTTCTCATTTTGAAAAAGTACATCCTGGCAAGGATCCTAATAAACTGCTGTTTGAAACCAATGCTAACACCAACTTGGTCAAAAGTGAAATCAGAAAAATCCTGGATTATACCTGGGCCGAATAAATGCATTAACAGATAATTTCTTTTAAAGGAAGGATTGGTCAGGCACCTAAAACCTATTCAATCACGACCAACAGAGCACCCGTATGTTAGACACTAGTTGCCTAACATAATGATCACTAGCGTCCTGATCACCTTCCTTTTTAGAAAACACTTTCTGAATTTTCCTTACCTTGTTGTTGATTAGTATAAGACGGGTAAGAGAAAATGCACACAGTTTTTAAGCGTGAAAACCAGCTGTCCGCAGTGTTAAGAGCCTGCCGACAACAGTCAAGGTGTTGTGTATTCCTGTTGACAGGGGTACTTCTTCTTTTGTGTACCCCTCTTCGGGCGGATACCAACACTCTGATCCTTAGCAGTGGCAACCAGATCATTGTGCCAAAATCGGCACTTACTTACGCGCCCAGTTTATTAGCCGATACCTATTCCCCTTCGGTATTAAACAACACTTCTTTTATTCCTTTGCCAGAAGAAGCTTCTTTACTAGATGCTGAAAAAAATTATTGGTTTCACCTTCGCTTAAAGAATGACCTCCCTGATGCCTATACCCACGCAGAATGGGTGCTAAATTTTCCTTTGCTACTGACGGAGGTCCTGTACATAGCAATAGATGAAGAAGGTATCTTGCAAAAAGGGAAGACTGGTTTTTTTGCCAAATTATCGGAGCGTACTTTTATCCCAAGTTCTAAAGGTAATTTTGCCAAAATCCACCTGCCGGCGCAACAGGAAGTAGACCTGTATTTCAGACTGCGATGTGATCGCAAAAAAATGGCACCCACTTATGATCTTAAAATATCCAGCGCTGCGGTGTTTTTTGATCATTTGAAAAACCAGAAGCTCTTTAACGGGATGTTTTTTGGCTTTGTATTGTTGATTTTTGTCTACAACCTCTTTCTGTTTCTTCTAGCCCGCGACCAGGCTTTCATCTACTATTCTCTTTATTTGCTGGCCTTGTCTGTTTTTACGCTCTATAACAGTGGGGAATTGGCCGATTGGCTCATGGGGGCTATTTTTCCTGATCATCCGCAGTGGATTTACGTTTTTAAGCTGAGCTTGTATTTTGTCGTCATTGGATATTTAACGTTTCTTCGGTCTTTCCTTGATCTCAATGTCTTGTTGCCGGCCTGGGATCGTTTTTTCAGGTGGTTCAGTTATCTGGCTTTTGTTTTTTTGGCAGCGGATGGAGTAGCCATGATAGCCACTAATTTCAATTACAATATTGCTGATGCAATAGGTATGACCTATATGATCGCGTTCTTGTTTCTTTTGGGTTTCTTTCTATGGATTTTGATGAAAACAGATGACTCCAAACGCTATTTTATCATCGCTGGGGTTATTGCGATGGGAATTGGAATTTCATTGACTTTGATTGACCGTATGAGGACTATTGAGTTTTCTACCCTTGCTTATAAAATAGGAACGATCATTGAGGTGGTAATTTTTTCACTTGGGTTGGTATTTCGCCAACGGGAGACCGAAGAGCAAAAGCAGAAGGTGCAGTTTGCACTGCAAAAGGCAACTTTACTGAGGGAACAACAAGAAAAAGAAGCAGCCCAATTAGTGGAGTTGCATGCTACCAAAGAGTGGTTTTATACCCATATCACCCACGAGTTGCGCACACCGTTGACGGTCATCATGGGCATGGTAGATCATTTAAAGTCGTTGGTGAAAACGGTCAATTTGCCCTCTGAACAGCAAGTGGAGTGGGAGAGTAGCCTTGCGCTGATCGATCGTAACAGTACCCATTTACATCGCCAGGTGAATCAATTGTTAGAATTGGCCAAACTGGAAGCTGGTGCAGTGGACCTCCTGCTGGTGGAAGAAGATGTGATCACGTACCTGAGTTACCTTACGGAGTCTTTTTATTCACTGGCATCAGACCGCGGCGTGAAATTGAGTTTTGTTTCGGTTACCGAGAAACTTAAGATGCCTATCGATGAGCTTAAAATTCAACAAGTTATCTATAACCTTTTATCCAATGCCATTAAATTTAGTCAGGAAGGCGGGGAGGTGAAATTAAAGGTTGATATCCTTGATCAGGGAGCGCAAAAGTGGCTGGAAATCCAGGTGATGGACACTGGGTTAGGGATTCCAGAAAAAGACATTTCGGGCGTTTTTGATCCGTTTTTTCGAGCAACTAACAGTGATTCTTCGATTTTGGGTACAGGTGTCGGGCTTACCCTCACCAGGCAGCTGGTAGAATTGATGTCCGGTGAAATTTCGGTAGCCAGCACCGAAGGAGAAGGCAGTTGTTTTACGGTGCTTTTACCACTGGAAGAAAGCGTAGCAACGCCGATACTAACACCAATACCTAATCCCCCTCAACTGCTTGCGCAAGATGTACTTTCTTCCGCCGCTAAAACGATCACTGCTCCGGTCGCGAACCAGGAGGATTTGCCACTGCTACTCATCGTAGAGGACAATCATGACGTTGCGGCCTATCTAGAGAAAATTCTTGCTCAGGAGTATGAGATCATCATTGCTAGCAATGGCTTAACGGGGATTGAACTGGCTACTGAAAATTGCCCGGACTTAATCATCAGCGATGTAATGATGCCCGAAGTAGATGGCTATGAGCTGTGTCGGCAATTGAAATCTGATCTGCGGACGTCACACATTCCGATTATCCTCCTGACTGCTAAAGCCGACGAAAAGGATAAGCTTGCTGGATTGACTTACGGTGCTGATGCTTACTTGACAAAGCCTTTTAACCGAGAGGAGCTTCTGTTGAGAATGAAAAATTTGCAAACCCTAAAGCAACAGCTACAACAACGTTACCAAGCTGCCTCTTCAATTTCGGAACAAGAGGAGGCACCAAGTCAGCTTTCGGGTTTAAGCCAGCAAGACAGGCAGTTTTTGATAGCATTGAAAACCTACGTTTGGGATAGACTAAATGACGAAAAGTTATCAGCTGAGATGCTTGCAGAGGTGCTTTTATTAAGTTCTTCGCAGTTTTACCGCAAACTGAAGGCCCTGACCGGCCAGACGCCAACCCAGTATATCCGCGATGCCCGCCTTACTAAAGCCAAAAACCTACTCAGGGACACCTCTTTACAAATTGCAGAAATCGCTTATCAAACCGGGTTCACTGATCCCAATTATTTTTCCCGCGCCTTCCACCAGTACTATGATGCATCTCCGCGGGAGTATCGCAGGTCGGTGAATGTTGGGGATTAGGTCCACTAGATATACCGATCTTGTCAAATCAGAAGTCTATTGGTGCTACTGCCGCATCGCCTCCACCGGATCAAGCTTGCTGGCTTGTACTGCCGGAATAAAGCCAGCAACGACTCCGATAATGATCGACATCCCGGCACCTAAAAGCACATTCCCTAAGTCGATGTAAATCGGGAAATCGAGGGCAGCTGTCAGGATTTTTGTGACAATAAAGACCAGGCCAAGGCCCATGATACCTCCAAGTAGACAGAGTATGATCGCTTCGATTAAAAACTCAGTTAGGATGATGTGACGTTTAGCTCCTAAGGCTTTTTTAACGCCGATTTGGCTGGTCCGTTCCTTGACGGAAACAAACATAATATTGGCAACCGACACACCGCCCACCAGGATCGAGAAAAAGCCAATCACACCACCCAGCAGATTGAGGACGCCGAAGAAAGAGTCAAACTGTGCTGAAACGACGGTTAACTCATTTAAAGCGAAGGAATCTTCCTCTCGGGGGCCCAGTCTTCTTTGGGATCTGACCAGTATTCTTAATTCTCCCTTAAGTTTTTCCATGCTCACTCCGGGGCGTGCTTTAACGGCAATGAACGAGTCTGTGTTATTGCCCTTGACATTGACCAGGCGGCCCACCTTATTGTAGGTGACCATCACTGCTTCGTCAAAATCCAGTGGGTTGATCAATTCATCTCCCGAACCTTCCAATACACCGATGACTTCGTAAGTACCTCCTTGTAATTTGATGGATTTTCCCACTGGCTCAACCGAGCCAAAGAGCTCTTGCGCGACTTTAAAGCCCAGGACGACCTTGTTACTGGCATAAAATGACTCGGAAGCAGAGAAGAAGCGACCTCGATGAAAACCTATCCCGAATACGGAGACGAACTCCGGCGTAACGCCGCAGAGGAATGAACGCTCAACGCTATTGTTCTTCCATTTGAGGGTCCGCGACCCTGCTCCCAGAAAGAAAGTGCTCATTAAAGACGACTGTGATTTTTTGTTGATGATTTCATACTCCTCGTAGCGAGGAGTAGGACGCTTCATTAAATCCCACCAATTGCCATTGTTATCTCCCCAGGGCCACTTTTGGATATAAAGCACATCATTCCCCAATTTTTCCATGCTGCCCCGGATATTGTCTTCCAGGGAGTCAACGGCAGAGAGCACACCGATGATACAGAAAATACCAATAGAGATACCCAGTAACGAAAGGAAGCTCCGGAGCTTGTTGCCACTTAGCTGCTGGCTAGCTTGCCGGATGCTTTCTGTAAATATTTTGAAGAAGATACGCATGATAGTCGGGTGTTGAGTTCACGAAGCTAGTGAACGAGCCTGATTCAGCCGTACTTTATAGATGAAGAAAAAGGAAAAATCTGCCAATCCCACTTATTTTACGTTGAATCGTTCATTTTGCCTTGATACAATTAACCAGTCTAATGGTTTTGGAGAAGCTTTGTAGCTACCAATGTTAGGATATTTAAAATTTAGCTCCTCCAAGCTTACCATTTGGATAAATAAATTGCTATTTTTGCGCTCTTATTTAAGTAGTGAGCACGTTGGGAGTTTACCGGAATTCTATCTATTGCAGCTCCGTAGTTTGCAGGTACCTCTTGATCAGCCTCTGAAAAAAATGTAAATGAGAACCAAACTTTCTCAGTTTAATTATAATCTTCCTGAATCACTTATTGCTAAGTATCCGACCAAAGACCGGCATGATTCCCGTTTAATGGTGGTACACCGTGATACCGGCGAGATTGAGCACCGTGTCTTTAAGGATGTTTTGGAGTACTTTGATGAAGAAGATGTAATGATTTTCAACAACACCAAGGTTTTTCCTGCCCGTATGTACGGTCGCAAGGAGAAAACAGGTGCACGTATCGAAGTCTTTTTGTTACGGGAACTCAATACCGAAGCCCGCCTGTGGGATGTGCTGGTTGATCCAGCTAGAAAAATCCGGGTAGGAAACAAACTTTATTTCAGCGACGAACATGACAATGACCGTTTAGTAGCCGAGGTGGTGGATAATACGACTTCTCGGGGACGTACGATTCGTTTCCTGTACGATGGTCCCGATGATGAATTTCGCGCAGAACTTAGTTATTTGGGAACCACGCCATTGCCCAAAATGATGGGGCGTGAAGCGGAAGAGAGTGATAAGGAACGTTTTCAGACGGTCTTTGCTAAAGAAATAGGAGCAGTAGCTGCACCCACTGCTGGCTTGCACTTTAGCCGTGAATTGATGAAGCGCTTTGAAATCAAAGGTGTAGACTTTGCTGAACTAACGTTGCATATAGGTTTGGGAACTTTCCGCAGTATTGATGTAGAAGATCTGTCCAAGCATAAAATGGATGCAGAATACTACAAAATTCCAGAGAAGGCAGTTGAGCAGGTAAATAAAGCCAAGGCGAACAACCGAAAAATTTGTGCTGTTGGGACAACTTCTATGAGAGCTATCGAAAGCTCTGTGTCTGCAGAGTTGATGTTGAAAGCTTCTGAAGGCTGGACGAACAAATTCATCTACCCTCCCCACGAATTTAAAATCGCTAATTCAATGATCTCTAATTTTCACCTGCCAAAATCAAGCTTGTTGATTATGGTAAGTGCTTTTGGAGGCCCTGATTTGATCAAGCATGCCTATCAGGTGGCCCTAAAAGAGAAGTACCGTTTCTTCTCTTATGGTGATGCCATGTTGATTTTGTAACAAATGCGAACAATAGAAGTCCTACGGAAAGCGTACCTTAATGTAAAAGGTACGCTTTCTATGTTTTATCCTTTTTCATTGCGATATCTCACGTTAGGATGCCTGTGGCTGGGGATGACCACGTTCCTCCATGCAGCATCAATAACCCATAGGGTAGCTTTTGATTTTTACGATCAAAAGCTGGAAATTTCTGTGCCTGAAGACTTTATACATACCCGTCCATTACGTATTGAAGAAATGGCGCTGAGGTCATTGTTTCGCGAATTTGAGCGCCGCCCTTATCAGACGCTGTTAAGTGATTTTCAAGCGGAAGCCTCCGCACTACAATTAAACGACTGGCTTTTTTCTCAGCTATTGCGGCAAGGCCTACAGGCAATCTACCAAAAGCCTGCGGGGGATGCTTTAGTAGAATATTCTACCTACTTCCTGTTGGCGAAAAGTGGCTACGATGTGCGCCTGACTTACCGTGATAAGCTTTTGCATGTTAATGTATATACGACCGACATCTTGTACGAGATTCCACTGATTCAAGACGGTAACCGACAGTATGCAAACATTTCTAGCGGTGTACGGGTAGAAAACATGGGCCGCTCCATGTATCTGCTGGATCAAGCGCCACAAGCCAATGGAAAGGTATTCTCCTTTTTAATGAATACCTGGCCCGCGCTCTTGGTGGATAGTGAACCAAGAAGTGTGTTTTTTCAGTATCGTGGGCAAACACAAGAGCTTGATATTCGGTATAATCCTGGTTTAGCCAGACTCCTGAAAACTTATCCTCTGGTAGATGAGCATTGGTACATGGAAGCTCCACTATCAGATGCTTTACAAACTAGTCTAATACCACAGTTAAGGCAGTTGCTGGAGGGGAAAACTCAGCGAGAATCCCTGGAGTTTCTCGTGGCATTTACGCGCTCTGCTTTCGTGTATAAAGACGATAAAGAGGTCTTTGGAGAAAACAAACCAATGGTGGCTGATGAACTCTTCTTTTATCCCTTTTCGGATTGTGAGGATCGGTCCGCCTTATTTTATGCGCTGGTGAAAACGTTACTAAAACTGCCTATGATCGTCATAGCTTATGAAGATCATTTAAGTATCGCTGTTTCTGCCCCTGAATTAAAAGGGGATGCTGTTACTTATAATGGGCAGGTCTATGTTTTTTGTGATCCTACGGGGCCGCAAAATTCTTCGGAAATAGGGATGATCCCCCCAGGTTACGAAGACCAAGCCTTTGAAATTTTAGGATCATTTACGGGATTTCGAAAATAGAATTTTACGATTGTTGAACTTCTGTTACTACTTACCCGTTCAGTTTATTACATTTGCCTGAATTTTAGCCTAAGGGTTTCTCTTTAGCTAATTTGTCTAGGTTTTTTGACTAACCTAATGTTAAGGGGCTCAATCCCTTGCTGAAAATTTGTAAACAGAACAAACTGTCTAAGTATGTATTGGACACTGGAATTAGCCTCTCACTTAGAGGATGCACCTTGGCCTGCTACCAGGGATGAACTCATTGATTATGCTGTTCGTTCCGGGGCTCCACTCGAGGTAATCGAAAATCTCCAATCGATGGAGGAGGACGAAGGAGAGATGTATGAAAACATCGAAGATGTTTGGCCAGATTATCCCCGTAAGGATGATTTTCTCTTCAACGAAGATGAGTATTAAAATACTAAAGGTGGAGTGCTTGTAAGCACTGGTTTTTAAGCGAAAAAAGGTTTTACTCTCAGGAGTGAAACCTTTTTTTTTGTTTTCCAGTAAACCCTGTTACATTTTATACCTTTAATTGGTTAATTTGTGACAAGGTAGCTTCTCGTAGGGATTAGTTGCCAGGAAACTTACCCAAACAGAAATACAATGAAAAACTTGCTGGAGATAGCCGGAGTGGTGACGAAAAAGAAAGTTAAAAAAATTGAAATTTTTGACGAATACGCACTCCGCAGCAAGGGCAGTAAATTTAACGAATTCTACGAAGATCTTACTTCAGGCGCCTACAAGAATGACCGTGATGCATCTAATAAACTTTATGGCTGTACGCCGAAAGATGCCCGCTACCGGCAGTTGAAATCACGTTTTCGCAAGCGATTATTGAACACCTTATTCTTTCTGGATGTCAACAAGCCATCCGCATCCAATTACGATAGAGCTCATTTTTCGTGTCACAAAGAATGGACATTGGTCAAAATTCTTTTGGACAACGACGCCTATAGCTCGGCGATGGGATTGGCCAGGAGTATATTGACAACGGCGCTGAAATTTAGGATTTCTGAAATAATAGTTAGCTGTAGTCGTATTCTGCGAGAGGATGCTGCCTTGACGGGAAGTAACAAAGATTTTGAATACTATGATGACCTGATAAAAAACCATAGCCTCATTCTTTCGGCTGAGATGCGTTCGGAAGAGTTGTACCAGCGAGTTGTCATGGATTATTATCAGCCAATACATAAAGACAACGATCTGGTGGAACGAATAGACACTTACAGTACAATGCTACTAAGTCTTTCTGAAGCTCATGATTCTCCCTTGATCTTTTATAACATGTTTTTAGTGTGGGCAATGCGCTACGAGATGAATCGTGAATACGATGCGTTGCTAGAAGTTTGTGAGCGTGCGGAGAATTATATTATCGATCATCCACAGTTCTATCAAGAGGAGCGTCTGATCGAGTTTTATACCAAGAAAATGTCGGCCTATCTGCACTTGGGAAACTACACCAAAGGGCAAATTAATGCCGAAAAATGCCTTAAAAAATTCCCTGAAGGGAGTAAGCCCTGGTTTACTTTTATGGAGTATTATCTCCTTTTGGCACTCCATACAGATCATCATATTCAGGCCCTTGCTATTTATAACCAGACGGTAGCAAATAAGAAGTTCGTTAAACAGGACGCTAATATGAG
>Ga0102812_10003590_pt1 | contig 10119 bp, 8 predicted proteins | sample ColrivemetaGS713_FD_79334 | JGI IMG/M metagenome (GOLD analysis project Ga0102812, IMG submission 79334) | Estuarine microbial communities from the Columbia River estuary - Flood tide ETM metaG S.713 | ecosystem: Environmental > Aquatic > Marine > Intertidal zone > Estuary | place: USA: Columbia...
ATGCACACGTCTGAAACTGAGGCGATAGAGGCAAAGACTAAAGCTAAGACAGACCTGTTGTCCAGCTATGCTCCATTCAAAGTTGCTCAGAGATACTTGGCACTGATCTTCGGATTTACCTTTGTTGCATCCTACCTAATGGTCTTGACCCTTTTCTTTTTGGAGAAGGACATCGCTCCGATTCAGGAGCTTATAGCTGCATTTAAGATCGATTGGATCATGCTAACTATAGTTGGCTTTTACTTTGGCGGCGGCGCATTTGAAGGCGTCATGAATAAGAGGGATAAGAAGTAATGGCTGGGTTTAAATTGCAGACATTTAGTGGTCAGGCGCCCAAGGTCTATGCCAGATTGCTACCAGATGATATGGCTCAAGTGGCGATCAACTGCCGACTTGATTCTGGTCGTCTAGAACCGTGGAAAGAAAACTCTTCAAGCTCTATCACCTTTGCTACTGGGTCTATATCGGCTGCAACTAAAAGCATATATAAGCACAGTTCATCTGTATGGATAGCTAGTAACTCGGAGATCGATGTAGCTAGATCTCCTATCGCTGAAGACGAATTTGAAAGAATCTATATCACCGGTGGATCTTCTGGATTTCCTCAGATGACTACTGGTCAGATAGTAGGTAACAGCACGTATTACCGTTTGGGTATACCAAAGCCAGCAGACCTTACGTCAGTGACGCTATCTCCTGCCGCCTCAGATAATGTTAATACCGAGGTTCCGCAGTCAAGGTCGTACATTTTTACGTACGTTTCTTACTACGGGGAGGAGGGCGTCAACTGTGACGCTGAAGCTGCTCAGGTCGTGGATGTACATACAGACCAAACGGTGACGCTAGACTTCCCCCCAAACCCATCCGGAAACTACAACCTGTTGTACAAGCGGGTATATAGGACAGATGCAAATGGAACCTATAGGTTTGTCGATGACGTTGGCATTGAGGTTGACACATTCTCCGATACGAAATTGGACGTAAATTTGGGCGAAGAGATTCCTACCATTACATTTGACGCGCCAGCTGATGACGATAGCGGGGATCATCCTGAAGGACCGATGCTGGGATTAGTCTCGATGCCCAATGGAATTTTCGCAGGGTTTGCTGGTCAGACAGTTTTCTTTAGCGAGGCGTTTCAACCTCACGCTTATCCTGATGAATACAAGCTAACCGTTAAGTCTGACATCGTAGCATTAGCCCCCCTTAATACGGGTCTTCTAGTCCTGACCAAAGAAAAGCCAGCAATCATTCAAGGTCTCGACCCATCGTCAATGAGCATGATGGAGGTTGATAGCTCGCTATCTTGCGTGGCTAAGCGATCTGTAGTGGATATGGGCGAGTTCGTTATGTACTCATCCCCTGACGGCTTGGTCATGGCAACTGAAGGTGGTTTGAGCTTAGCTACAGAAAAGACCTTCACCCGAGACCAGTGGCAGGAATACACGCCGTCATCGATAGTTGCGTTTCAATGGGAGGGGCACTACGTCGCCTTCTACAACAATGGAACTGAGAGCAAGGGCTTCATCTTTGACCCTAGAGGCGGCAAGAACTCATTTGTTAAGTTGGACTTCTATGCAACCGCAGGCTTTAACGACCTAGAGTCAGACAGTCTTTACTTGGTTGTGGGTGGTTCTCTTGTGGTGTTCGCCGAAGGAAGCTCTAACGAAAATTTCACTTGGCGGGGAAGAAATTCTACAACCCCAGACCAATCAACCCCGCTGTTGCCAAAGTAGAGTGTGACAGTTACAGCCCTAATCCAACTTTTAAGCTATACGCTGACGGCGAGCTAAAGCACACCCAAACCGTTACCAATAGTAACACCTTCAGATTGCCTAGTGGTTACAAGGCTAACGAGTTCGAGATAGAGCTAAGCGGTTCCGTACCGATTAACGAGGTGTGTGTCTACGAAAGCTCGGAGGAGATAGGTGCCTAAGCAGAATAAGAAGGGAAACATGCCTGTCCCGCAGAAGTGGGCAGGACAGGATCGTAAGTTCGGTGAGACTCTAAAGAACAATGTAGATGTTCTGGCTGGATTTAATGGTGACCCTTTAGATAGGGCGATCACTGCTAGGGACTTACTTGACAGCGGTATTGCAAGACTCGCAGTTGGATCGATCACCTTCTCCGGCGGGTCTAACGACTTGATTCCGGCAGGTGGTCTCCCTACGTATGCTGTCCCCCCTGCCCCTACCAACTTAACGGCGGACGGTGGATTTGAGGTTATCATCCTTGCGTGGGACTTAGAGCGATATGAGGGGCACTCTTATGTTGAGGTGTACCGACATACATCAGACGTGATTGCTGACGCTACATTGAACGCACAAGTGAGCGGTCGAATTGCTGGTGTTCACAGCGACCCCGTTGAGCACTCTGCCGACTTTTACTATTGGGTCAGAGCTGTAAATGAAAACGGTGTAGCAGGACCATTTAACTCCTCAACAGGAACTAGGGGTCAATCAGCCCCTGATGTAGATTTCATTCTAGATATTTTAGCGAACTCGATCACAAGCTCCCAGCTAGCTCAGGACTTAACGTCGCAATTAGCTGGTTATGACACTGACATCGCTGCCTTAGAGACAACTTTTGGAACAACTGCATCGGCAGCTACAAGTGCAGCATCTGCGGCATCAAGTGAATCCGCCGCAATAGCCGCAAAGACAGCGGCTCTTCTTGCACAAAGCAATGCTGAGACTGCGGAAGATAACGCTGTATTGGCAGAAACTAATGCGGAAACTGCCCAATCTGGAGCAGAGACAGCTCAGACAGCTGCGTCACAGTCAGCCACGGGCGCTGCTGGGTCAGCGTCCTCTGCATCTCAAAGCGCAACAACCTCCGCTAATTCAGCAACAGCTGCGGGCGCTTCCGCTACTGCTGCCGCAACGAGTGAAACAAACGCTGCGACCTATGCGACTAACGCAGGCACATCTTCGACCGCGAGCCAGACATCTAGGCTCGCAGCAGAGGCGGCTGAAACAAATGCAGCTACATCTGCAACAGCGGCGGCAACCAGCGCGACCACTGCCAGTGCAAGTCAGACGGCAGCCAGTCAAAGCGCTTCTGTTGCTAACACAAACAAACTTGCTGCTGAGACGGCACGTAGCGGAGCTGAGACAGCTGAGACCAATGCGGCGAGCAGTGAAACCAATGCGTCGGGCTCTGCCTCGTCAGCTTCTACAAGCGCAACAAATGCGGCGAACTCCGCTACAGCTGCGGGCAACTCTGCATCAGCGGCTAACACTAGCGCTCAGACGGCTTCTACACAGGCGAGTAACGCTGGCACATCGGCAAGCGCTGCATCTGCGAGTCAAACGGCAGCTAGCACTAGCGCGACTAATGCTGCTAACAGCGCTGGAGCTGCTTCTACCAGCGCAAGCACAGCGGCTGCAAGTGAGTCAGCGGCAGGTCAGTCAGCTGCTACTGCGACTACTCAAGCAAATACGGCGACCACTAAGGCTGGACAGGCTTCGACGTTTGCATCGAACGCGGCGACCTCGGAATCTAATGCAGCAGGATCTGCTAGCGCTGCATCGAGCACAGTAAACGGTTTAACCGCTAGGTTAAATAATGCAGGAGGTACTGGCGTTACGGTTGAGCAACAGTTTTCTGCAAATGCTACCTCTCTCGGAGAGCTTGAAGGTCAATACACAGTTAAGATCGACGCTAATGGGGCTGTTGCTGGATTTGGTCTTGCCAGCACCACGACTTCGCTAGGGGCAACCGAAAGCGAGTTCTATGTTAACGCTGACCGTTTCGCAATCATGCAAAACGGGAGTAATAATGCTGCTCCTTCAGTACCTTTCGCTGTAGTCCCTGCGGGTACAGTCGATGGGGTGGCAGTACCCCAAGGTGTTTACATAACCGACGCCTTCATAAGGAATGGCACAATCGTTAACGCCATGATTGGCAACGCGACTATCACTGATGCGAAGATAGCAGATCTAACCGTTACGAAGATAACGGGAACTTTTGCTGACTTAGAAAATGTTCTAACTGGTACTTTAAACGCAAACAACATCACAACAAATACTTTAGATGTGGGTGGGAAAGCCATCCAAGATTCAATTGGAAGAATTGCCGGTATAGGTGGGCAATCAGGCACGGTGACGGAGGTTACTGAGCTTACAAGAAGTCCTTTTACTTCAGCCTCACCAAAACACATAGCAAGTACTGCTTCCACCTCAGCTATCCCAGCTATAAGTGTTGGCGATGTGCTAAGCGCTCCCTTATTTCAATATCAATTCACCACAAGTTCCTTTACCGGAACTAGGGTTTTCATCATCCAAGGGTATGTTGATTTTCTTGGGACTTATAGCAGTTCGTCTGAATCCGTGTTTGCTGTCTCAATGAGGCAAACAAGTAATTATTCTGCTTACACGTCTACATCGGCGTCTGACTATGTAGGGTCAGAGCATTTCCAAGGTTCGGGCAGCTTTGCAATAGGAAATAAAAACGTAAATTTCCAAGCCGCATTGTCTCCAAATACTACATATACCATTTGGGCATTCGGAAAAATTGATGATGTATCCGGCTCAGGCGGAACTTTTACTAGTGGAGCAATACAGGTGTTTGGGTTAAACAAATAGGTCTAAAAATGAACAGAGCGCATTGGGACGAGATTATAGGTAAAAGGAACAGAAAATTAGAATCTTCTGACTGGACGCAGATGCCTGACTCCCCGTTATCTGGCGAGCAGAAAACAGCTTGGTCTGTCTACAGGCAAGATCTAAGGGAAATTCCTAACCGACTTAGGGATTCGGCAGGCTATATAAGCGACGAAGAAAGCTGCCCTATAGACGGTACGCTTTTGGATTGGCAGTTCCCAGTCAAGCCAGAATAATTATCTTTTTTAGTATTTTACTTGATTTTCAAGTATGATAGGAGTAACGAATGTCGTTAGATTTTGTCGATATAAGAGAAGTCTGGGACACCGTTAAGGTCGGTCTAGAACACGTATCTAAAGATACCTCTCCCGACTGGAGACTCGAAGACGTATACGCTGAATGTGTACGCGGCGAGGCTCACATTCTTATGGACCCTGCAAGGACGGCTACGGGTTTTGTGATTCTTCAGTCGGTCAGGATTCCATTCCAATCAGCCGCAAAGCTACTCATCTGGATCGCGTATGACCCAGTTGAACATAGTCTGGCTACCTACTGTGATGAACTAGAAACCCTTGCTAGAAACACAGGGCATAAACAAATCGAATTTTTGTCCCCTCACGAGGGTCTTTGGTCGTTGGCGCAAGCCGGTGGCTATCAACTTCAATGGGCAGTTCTAAACAAAAAGCTATAGGTGATATATGGGCGGTGGTGGCGGAAGCGATCCAAAAGAATTAGAGAGCAAAGAAGCGTTAGCTCAGCAAGCAGCTAATGCTTTGCAGCGCTATGGCGAGGTTTTTGTCCCGCTTGAAAATATGTACATCAATGACACTAAGTCGATGTTTTATGAGGGCGCATCCGATGATGCTATGGCTGCTGCACAGAACCAAACCTCTGCTATCTATGAGCAAGGCTTTGGAGACATGCGGGGCGCACAGTTTCAGATGGGCTTAGACCCCAATTCAGGCAGAGCCGTAGGAGAGTCAAATGCTCTTCGTGAAGCTCAGGCTAGAGGCATGGGGTTGGCAGGTTCAGACGCTGGGCTTAGCTATACCGATGCAGCCTACCAGAACTTAGGCAACGTCATCGCTATGGGTCAGGGCTTACAGGGTCAGGCTGTCTCAGGAAACATTGACCGCATGCAGAGCAGTCTGGATAGGGCTGGAGCTGCGGCGAAAAGAGATTTCGCCAACTCACAAAGTATCGCTTCTATTGCAGGCACAGGTGCCGGTATGGCAGCGGGTTACGGATTAGGAGGTCGAGGCTAATGGGTCGAAGCAATGCATTTACAAATTATCTAGCCCAATTGGACCCAGAGGTTTCCGACATCGTGGGTAACTTTTATGGTTATAGCCCTGACAACCCTTACGCGCAGATCAATCCATACAAGTACAGTTACATGAATGCTAAAGATCAACCGGGCGATCAGCTCTACGCAGATCTAATTAGGGCGCAGACCCAAGACTACAACCAGCGCTTTGCCCCGATAGAAAACTTTATGGCGGGACAAATCACCGCAACAGGGACTAAGTCTTTGGGCGCAGATCTAGATCGCACTCGCTCAAATATGGGAAGTGCCGTGACCAATGTTCAGGGTCAACAGAACAGAGACATGGCTCGAATGGGTCTTCAAGGCAACAGCAATATAGCTAATTCAACGACTGCTGTCGGCGGTCTAGTTGGTGGTCTTAACGATACTAGATTGCGTGACGCAGATCGTCGCCAATCAATCCTGTCAGGTTCTCTGTCAAACATCTCGCAGAAGGCAAGGAGTACAGGTCAATGACAATGATTGCGGTAGGGCAAGGCTTACGAGGCATTGCCAATAAAGGTATGGCGGCAGTAGCCAGAGCAGAGTCTGTTGAAGAGCAGCAACGCATGGCTATTGAGGCTCAGAAGACTGCGGCTGAGTCTCAACTACTTGGTACAGGCGCAGGCATCGGCGGCATGCAGGGAGCTAAAGCGGCAGGCGAGCTTTCTAAGGCAGCAAATACGGCTGTTGAAGGAGCGAACACTGCGCTAGGTAATACGGGATCTATAGCCAGAGACAAGCTAACAGGAGGCATCAAGTTTACTCCGACTGGGAGCGAAACCCTTAAAGGCGCAGAGGCTGTATCAAAGCTCGCGGAGACCACTAAAACGATTGATGGCGCGGCAAAGGGATTAGAGCTTGCTTCAGCTGGAGGTGAGGTAGCGGCTGCTGCTGAAACTGCTACCGTGGCAGTAGAGGGTGCGGCAGCTGCAAGTCAAGCAGCTGGACCAATGGCTCAGCTATCAGCACTAGCAGGACCAGTAGCTATTGGCTTAGGCGTAGCGTTCCTTCTCAATAAATTATTTTAGGTATATATCATGAGTTTTGCAGACGGTTTTAGAAGCGGCTTCGGGCTAATTAGTGATGTTCAGGATAGAGCTTTGCAGAGAGACAGGCTGGATGAGCAGGCTCGTCAGGGTGATCTTGATCGGGAATCTACGGCTGCATACCGAAAGGCGCAGACAGACAATGCCGATGAGCTGGCTAGGATAAGGAGACTTGAGGCTGAAAACAAACGGACGGAGTTAGGGATAAGCCAGACAAAAAGCGACGCCATGTCTGGATATTATGACGCGCAAACATCCATCTTATCGGATGAGTTAAAAGTAAAGCAGGACCGCCGGACTCAAAGAGATTTAAATGCCTCTGCTGCCTTGCAGGTTCAGTCGTTTGTGGACTTGTCAGAGCAAGTGAGAACTGGCGAAGTTGCATACGACGCTGACACGCAGGCTAGGCTTTCTGAGATGGCAGAATCCACCAGAGGTACATTGATGGATTTGAATTACGTGACCCAACCTAATGTCCAGTTTCAAGCAGGAAGACTAAAACAAGTACTCGACCTTGTTGCAGAAGGCAAGGCTGATCAAATAGATGAGACAGCCCTTAGAGACACCTTTAACGTAGTGTTTCACAGCAACAATATGGCTGGTGTTGGAGAGTTAGTTACATCAGAAACGCACAAACACGCGGGCTCTTTTGCAGACAAGGGCTACGTTGTTGTGAGCAAGCAGGTGTCGAATGTTGGGCTGGACGGAAATGCATTAGGACTCACAGTAGACGTTTTGATTGAGGACCCTGAGACAGGTAAGCAGTTTACTTACGAGGCTCCAATGACTGTTGGTCGTGAAGCTAGCGGTGAGAAAACATTCATGTCTGTCGAAGAAGCCGTTCAAGCTGCCAGTGGGTTCTATCAGTACGCAAACGCTATGGCGCCTTATCGTGGAGTACTCAACCAAATCAATGCAAGGGGTTACGACTTAACTGAGGGTCGCAAAGACGGTGATTTCATGCAGCTAGTCTCTGACGACATTAAAGCTGCTGAACTAGACGGAGTACGAAACCCAGATCTATCAAGCCCTATTAAAGGCATGACTATGAGCGAGTTTGCTGCAAACAAAGGTCTTATGAGGTCTCACTATTCAGCTAATAGAGTAGGCAATTATCAACCTATTGATGCAGCTATTGCGGGCGATAAAACCTACAACAGACTCAAGGATCAAAACTTAATCACGAGTCTCAACAGGCTCAATGAAAACAAACCTCTTTCGAGAGCAAAAGTTCTTGAGGCGGCGCAGTACCTTAGTTTCGATGATGATGGAAATGCGCTAGTTGATAACAGTGACGATTGGAACGCATGGAAGAACCAAACATTTAGGAAGGAAAGCGACGACCGCCTAACGCGACGAAACCGTCGCCGTCGCGGCATAGACTTCAATTCAGTAGACTAATTCAGGTATTTAAATGCCCATATATGCGAATCAAGACTATAACGACGCCCGCCTAAAAACATTCAAGGAAGAAGAGGAAACTGGAGTTCTTAACGAATTCGGTAAGGGGTTCGGCGCTGGTGTAGATCAGCTACAGGCTCTTGCCGGTGGTGCAAAAGCGTTAGTTGGATCGGCTGTCGGTAACGATGATTGGTTCTATGACGGGATGCAGTACTTCGACGAGCAGATGGCAGAAGCGGCTGAGAATACTGCCGATGTCGGAAGGCTAGAAGACATTGATGGTGTTGGAGACTTAGCAAATTACTCGGCATTTATCGTGGGCAACATTATACCTAGCCTTATTGGCGGCGGTGGTGTTGGTGCTGTTGGCGGTGCTGTTGTGAAGAAGGTAGCCATTAATCAGGGTGCTAAAGCTCTGGTTAAAAAGAACGCAGAAGGTTTAGCTAAAAATGCAGCTAAGCGTCAGTATGCACAGTCGGCTGTAGGCAGAGAGGCTCTTGGAAAAGTTGGTCTTAAAGGTCAGTTAGCTGGAGCTACAGCTTTTGGCACAGCAATGGGTGCCGGAGAATCCTTTACTCGAATTTTTGATGAGACGGGTGAAGAAGCTGCCGGTCTAGCTCTTGTTACGGGTCTAGCATCCGGTGCGCTAGATGCAATGACTCCAATGCGGGTCTTGAAGCGTGTCCTTCCACAGAACATGTATGGCAAAGCTGCTGGTGAAGTAGCGGAGAATGTTTCTAAAAAGAAATCAGTTATTACTCGTGCATTAAAAGAGGCTGGCAAGGCATCCGGTACAGAAGGTGTTACCGAGATGATGCAGGAGATTGTACAGAATTCTGCACTGGAGTTTGTGCGCGGTCAGCAAGACCCTGCTATAGAAGAAGAGTTTCTTGGGCGATTGTTCGACGAAGAGAATCGATCTCAATACCTTAATGCGTTTGTAGCTGGTGCCATTGGTGGTGGAGCTATTGGTGGCGTTACTGGTGCTGTAACCAAAGACCCAGAGTCAAAGCAAAACCTAGATGAGAATGCCCTTAAAGGTGAGCCTGCCGAAGGTTCTCCTGATGCCGTTCAAGATGAAGATCAGGCTCAAGATGAAAATGAGACTGTCGAAGATAATCTACAGCCTGAAGCTACCGACGAGGGTGGCGAAAGAGTTCAAGCAGCGAGAGCTAAGGCGCTAGGTCTCCCCACTGGCAGAACAACCATTGCTCCTAAGTCTCGTGATCAGGTTCGAGAAGAAATTGACGGACTTCCAGAGCAGAGAGAGGCATCTGATCCAGCGGCACGGCAAGAAGAAGCTAGAGCCAAAGCAAGGGCGCAAGTCGATGGGCTTCCTGCCGTTCGAGAAAAGGTCAAAGAAATCTACCAGATGGAGCTGGGCACTCTAGGTGAGACAACAAGAATACCTAAAGACAAAGAGCCAGAGCCTGTAGCTGAAGAGCCTCCAGTGTTTGGTGGCAATCTGCCAGAGTCTATCACCCCAAGAATGGAAGAGCTTGTAGGTCAGGACGTTGACTACAACGGCAACAAGGGTCCAGTAGTCAAGAAGGACGATGGTTTCTATGTTGCTACGCAGGACAACGGCGACGTTCTTATTGAGAGTGGTGAGTTCCAGTCTCCAGAGCAGTTGGGCGTCATGCCTACTGGCGGCAATCTGGTCTTTGAGCAAGACGTTCAAATCGATGACAACAACAAATTTGAATTGCGCGGGAAAAAATATTCACTCACCCGAATCATCCGAGACGCTGACGGTAAT
>Ga0102812_10003592_pt1 | contig 10115 bp, 7 predicted proteins | sample ColrivemetaGS713_FD_79334 | JGI IMG/M metagenome (GOLD analysis project Ga0102812, IMG submission 79334) | Estuarine microbial communities from the Columbia River estuary - Flood tide ETM metaG S.713 | ecosystem: Environmental > Aquatic > Marine > Intertidal zone > Estuary | place: USA: Columbia...
GCTGAAGGTCAGCGCCGTTTTATGGAATCACTCTCAGCTTATGCGCGTCAGTTTTTAGGAATGATGGAACGTCCAGATGTTGACTTTATAGACGGCCTCTCACCAGTTATTTCAATAGATCAAAAAACGACTTCCCGAAATCCTCGTTCTACTGTTGGAACCGTTACAGAAATTTATGATTTCATGCGTTTATTATTCGCAAGAGTTGCAATTCCTTACAGTTATCAGACTGGAAACGTAATGGAAAAACAAACAACAGATCAAGTTGTTGATTCCATTTTAAAACTTCCTGAAGGAACCAAAGCCTACTGTTTGGCTCCTGTTGTTCGAGGTAGAAAAGGACATTATCGTGAACTTTTCGAGCAAACCATGAAACAAGGGTTTATTCGTGTTCGCGTTGATGGTGAATTTCTAGAATTAGAGAAAAATCTTCAAGTTGATCGCTATAAAACGCACAATATTGAAGTTGTAGTCGACCGCTTTGTCATTTCAGAAAACTCACGTTCCCGAATTGCACAAAGTGTCCAAATGGCTCTAGAAATGGCCGACGGAAATGTAATTTTGACCATTCAAGAAGAGGCAAAAAAAACACGTGACCAATTGTATTCTCAGAAATTATTCGATCCTGAAAGTGGCTTAGCTTACGAAGATCCTGCCCCTAATTTATTCTCTTTCAACTCTCCATTTGGCGCTTGTCAAACCTGTAGTGGAATTGGCTATCATTATGATGCTGACATGAATTTAATTGTCCCGAATCCAAAACAGTCACTCGCAGAAGGAGCTATTCGTTATTTGGGACCTGCAAAAGGAACCTTTGTTTTTAAACAAATCGAAGCTATTCTTTTAGAATATAAAAGCACCCTAGAAACGCCATTTGAAAAGATTCCTGAAGAAGCCGTTGATTTGATTTTCAATGGTACAGGAACTCGAAAATTCTTAGTTCCTTATGAGTTCAAAGGCAATATTGTAAATTATAATCACACTTTTCCGGGAGTTATTAAATTATTCGCGATGCTTACGAAAGTTCCAAAAACAAAGAGAAAGAGAAAGCTCAGGGTTTTATGGATAAAGTACTTTGCAGAACCTGTAACGGTGGGCGATTAAACAAAGAAGCTCTTTCTTATAAATTAGATTCGTATTCCATTCACGATTTAGTTCAATTCGATATTGCAGAACTTAGACAAGTTATCGGCGCCTTGAATCTAACTGAGCGCCAAAGACTTATTGGTCATCAGGTTATTAAAGAAATTCGCGATCGTTTAGATTTCTTACATAATGTTGGCTTAACCTATTTAACGCTTAACAGAGAAGCGCAAACTTTAAGTGGTGGTGAAGCACAACGAATTCGTTTAGCAACTCAAATCGGAACACAGTTAGTTGGGGTATTATATATTCTAGATGAACCAAGTATCGGCTTGCATCAAAGAGATAATATTAAATTGATTCGCTCATTAGAAACCTTGCGTGATTTAGGAAACAGTGTTCTAGTAGTAGAACACGACAGAGAAACTATCGAACATGCCGATTATGTTGTTGATATGGGTCCTGGAGCTGGAATCTATGGTGGTGAAATTGTAAGTCAAGGTATTCCTGCCGATTTAACGTTCGACTCTGTTACGGCCAAATATTTGCGAGACGAATTACATATTCGAATTCCTGAAAAATTGCGAGAAGGTTCAGGAAAATCACTAAAACTTCTTGGTGCTAAAGGGCACAATCTGCAAAATGTAAACCTTGATATTCCTCTAGGCAAATTTATATGTGTAACAGGAGTTAGCGGAAGCGGCAAAAGTTCGTTAATCAATCAAACCTTAGTTCCTATTTTATCGAGTCATTTTTATAATTCTAAAACACCAGCTTTACCTTACGAAACAATTGAAGGTTTAGAACATATTGATAAAATTATTTCCGTAGATCAAAGTCCAATTGGGAGAACTCCTCGTTCTAATCCTGGCACTTACACTAAACTATTTGATCATATTCGTTCTTTATTTTCTGAATTACCTGAAGCAAAAATTCGTGGTTATGGTCAAGGCAGATTTTCGTTCAATGTAAAAGGTGGTCGTTGTGAAGCCTGCGGTGGAGATGGAATGCGGAAAATTGAAATGAATTTCCTTCCTGATGTCTATGTGCCTTGTGAAACTTGTAAAGGAAAACGTTATAACCGTGAAACCTTACAAATTTATTATAAAGGAAAAAACATTAGTGATGTATTGGAAATGCCAATTTCTGAATCTGTTCAATTTTTTGATACTGTTCCAAGCATAAAACGAATTGTAACTACTCTCGAGGCTGTTGGTTTGGGTTATATAACTATTGGCCAAAGCTCAACAACACTCTCTGGTGGCGAAGCTCAACGTGTTAAATTAGCCAAAGAGCTCAGTAAAATTGGAACTGGCGATACTATTTATATTATGGATGAACCTACAACTGGACTTCATTTTCAGGATGTTAATGTGTTAGTAGAAGTAATACACAAGCTCGCTGACAAAGGGAATACAGTTATCGTGATTGAACACAATCTTGATTTAATTAAAGCAGCCGATTGGGTTATTGATATTGGTCCTGAAGGCGGACGTTTTGGTGGTGAAATTGTTGCACAAGGGACACCACTAGAGGTTGCTAAGAACTTTAACAGTCCAACTGCTTTGTATTTAAAGAAAGAATTTGAACGAGCAGGAATGATTCAAACAGCTTAAAAGGTTCTTACTATCAACATTAAAATAAATACCACTTAAGTTTCTAAACGGTTAAATTAATTTCGAACAAATTGATGACTTTACAAGAAATCTATCTCATGTTATTCACCAACTACACTTTTTCTTACTATAGCTAAACGATCTTGTAATTCAGATGAAAGTACATGAATAAAATCAGCAGTGGCAGCATGTTCTTCTGAGCCAGCTGCATTAGCTTGAGTAATTCTGTCAATATCGTGAACTGCAAGCGAAATCTGTTCTATACCTAATGTTTGCTCAGTCATCGTAGAGGTTAACTCTGTTAGCATGATATTGATATCATTAAACTTATGTTCAATATCATCAAAACGGCTTTCAGTATCTTTTAATAAGCCTGAACCTTCTTCAATTTTTTGATGAACAGAATCAATAATCGCTTCTGTATTTTTTGCTGCTTCTGATGATTTTAAAGCTAAAGAACGAACTTCTTCGGCCACAACAGCAAAGCCTAAACCAGCTTGACCAGCTCTCGCAGCTTCCACTGCTGCATTTAAAGCTAACAAATTAGTCTGAAAGGCAATTTCTTCAATTGATTTATTAATACGTTTAGTCTCCGAACCAGCTTGTTGCATTTCATGCATTGTATGAACTAGTTTTTTCAAAATACCTAAGGTCAAATTTAAAACAGTATTCAAACTTCCCATTAATTCTTCAATTGCAGTAACCCTTAATGCATTTTGTTTTGTTGCACTATTCATTTGTTCCAAAGAAGATGAGGTTTCTTCGACACCTGCTGCCTGCTGATTTGCTCCATCTGCCATTAAGGAACTATTAGACTTTATTTCGTTAGCTGATTGATGTAATTCCTCTATTGAACCTTCTAAATTGTTAATCACTTTGTAACGAATAATTACAAAGACTCGGTAAATTTGTATACCTAGTAGTCCGAGAAAAAATGTAGCTAAAAGACTGTAGACCAATAAAAAAAGTTTGAAATTAGAAACTTCAGTAGTTACGGTTTCTGATGAAATTAAGTGGTTCTCTACTAATGTCTTAAGTGAATTAATGTGTCCTCGAATAGCATTCAGTGCAGGTAAAGTTTGATTCTTATAGGTGCCTAATGCGTCTTCTTTACTTGTACTATCAACATTAAACATCTGTTGCTGAATTCGTTGTGCCGAAGAATGTAACTCTTTATGGATTGGAGTTAACTTTTTAATTATCTCCATACTTCCATCCATTTTATTAACATTAGATTGCGACTTATCTAACCATGTTCCCATGGCACATTTTGTTGGATCTAATTGAATTGTCAGCTGATTCTCACCATTGCTCAATAAATAGGAATCTAAGTTTATGAGCCATTCTAAGTGTGTGTTTTCTATATGTTGTAACTCCACTTGTATAGTTTGATTTTTATTCATCATTACAGTATCTGTATTGACAATATCCAACAAAAAGTTCGAAGCAATTAAAAAAAGTAGATTTGATGTAAAAATGATAAAGAACGCTAATAGAGTTCTCAATTTCAACGAAGAGTCATACCACAAACGTAAAAGAATGAATTTTTTCATAATAATACTAACAGCTAATTATATCGTACTATCAATAATATAGTTGATTTAAGAGTATTTTATCGTAAAATATTTGAAAATCAAAACTGAAATAGTTCTTTAATAAATGGAACCCAACTTATCATTTTTTTAAAATTTATGAGGCGTTTTACTGTTAATTAATTTAGTTGATAATGATCTTAGTTTGATAACATCCGTCAAACCCTTATTTTTGACCAGAAAAGCGCTTACAATTCAGATTCATAACATAATATGCCAACTACTTTATCAAACGAATTAAAACCAATTCCTTCTTATTTAAAACAATTTATCGTTCAACAACATTATGATGAGTACACTCATCAAGACCATGCTGTTTGGCGTTACATCATGAGAAGAAACGTTGCTTTTTTAAAAAAGCATGCTCACGAAGCATACTTAGATGGTCTGAAAAAAACTGGAATTACCTTAGATAGAATTCCTAACATTGAGGAAATGAATCAGTGTTTAGCGAAAATTGGATGGAGAGCTGTTGTTGTTGATGGGTTTGTACCACCTGCAGCTTTCATGGAATTCCAAGCTTTAAAAATTTTAGTTATCTCAGCTGAAATAAGAAACATAAATAATATTCTCTATACTCCTGCTCCTGATATTATTCACGAAGCAGCTGGGCATGCACCTATTATTGCTGATCCTGAATACAGTGCTTATCTCCAAAAATTTGGCGAATACGGTATGAAAGCCGTTTTTTCAAAAGAGGATTATGATATTTATGAAGCCATTCGCTATTTATCAATTATTAAAGAATTTCCTGGAACAACTCAGGCAGAAATTGATTTTGCAGAAAAAGATTTAGAGGAGAAAATGAATGCTGTTGTTCATGCTTCAGAATCAAATTTATTATCTAGAATGCACTGGTGGACTGTAGAATACGGTTTAGTTGGAACACCAGAAGATTTTAAAATATTTGGGGCTGGCTTATTATCATCGGTTGGAGAAAGTAAACATTGTTTAGACGCCGAAGTAAAAAAACTACCTCTTGATGCTAGTTGTGCTAATTATCAATATGATATTACTACAATGCAACCTCAGTTATTTGTAGCAAAAGATTTCGCTGATTTATTACAAGCCTTAGAAGATTTTGCAGATACCATGTCTTTTAGAAAAGGTGGATTAAAATCAATGGAACTTGTAAAAGAAACTCAACAAGTTGGTACTATTGTCTATTCATCAGGTTTACAGGTAAGTGGTATTATTTCTGATATTTTAGTAGACTCCAATTCCAATCCTATTTATTTCAAAACCTTAGGCAGTACACAATTAGCTGTGGGTGATAAAGAGTTAGAGAAACATGGAATTACTAACCATTCTATAGGATTTGAGTCACCGATTGGCAATCTAATAAATAGTGACAAGAATATTGAAGATTTTGACGAAACAGATTTAATCCAAAATAATATTGTAAAGAATAAATCTGTTAACCTAAACTTCAAATCTGGTATAATAGTTAGTGGAAAAGTAGAATCAATCACGAAAAATCAACTTGATAAACTCTTGCTTGTCGAATTGTCATCTTGTAGTGTAACACTTGGCTCAACAGTATTATTTGAACAAACAAACTCTAGTTATACACTAGCACTCGGTTCATCGATTGTATCTGCGTTTTCTGGGAGTGCTGACAAAGAAAATTTCAATGTCTATCCTACAAAATCTGATCGTAATGCTATAAAGATTCATCATACCGATGAAGAAAAAGTACTTTTCCGCTTATATGCAATGGTTAAAGAAATGCGGGAAAAGAAAACTGTTCAGTGGGAAACTGTTAAATTAGTCTATGATAATCTTAATCTTTCTTATCCAAAAGATTGGCTTTTACGTCTAGAATTATTAGAACTATTAACTCAATTTAAAATTGAAGACACTCTAAGTATTCAATTACAAGATGAACTTTCTCAATTAAAAAATGAAAGTAAAACTCATTTAAATGTAATTACAGCCGGTTTAAATCTGATTTATGATACTGTTTCTGTTTAATGTCTTATTTTCAGTAAAAAACTGAGAAAGTTATGGCTGAATTAAAACAGATTTTAATCACTGGTGCAGGAAAAGGTATCGGGTATGAACTTACTTTAAAAGCTTTAAAAGAGGGTCATATTGTTTATGCATTAAGTCGCAATGTAAACGCACTTATTCCTCATAAATTAACCTATGGCGATAATTTAATCGTTTTACCATTTGATTTAAGTAAATCTGAATCATATAAAATATTAAGTGAACAAATTGTAGTGTCAACAAGCTCTTTAGATATTATTATTAATAATGCTGGATTGTTGATTAATAAATCTTTTCTTGATCTTCAGGAAACAGATTGGAATATTCTTTGGGATGTAAATGTTATGGGACCAGTTAGATTAATTAAAGCCTTAATTTCATTTATATCAACTTCTACTCATATTGTAAATATAAGTAGTATGGGAGGGTTTCAAGGAAGTTTGAAATTCCCTGGTTTATCTGCGTATAGTACAGTAAAAGGGGCATTAAGTATATTAACCGAATGTCTTAGTATTGAGGCTGCTTTGAACAACTGTTCCGTGAATGCTTTATGTCTTGGAGCTGTTCAAACAGAAATGTTAGAACAAGCTTTTCCTGGTTATCAAGCGCCAGTAAAAGCAAATGAAATGGCTGATTATATTCTAAATTTTGCAATAAATAATGGTCGTTTTATGTCAGGTAAAATAATTCCTGTTTCCATTTCAAATCCAAATTAACCCTATTTTATAAATACTGTTTGAAAACGTAGTTTTTTAGTTTTACAATTCAGTATTATTTAGCACAAATTAAATTAATAGCATACAACCATGAAAAAACTGTTTTTATTAGTACTTACACTATTTATTAGTTCCTCTTCGATTTTCGCTCAAGGTTTTAAAGTTATCGGGATGAACACCCTATCTGGCGCAATAACAGGTTCTGCTTTAGGCGGAGCTACAATGTTACTTGCTAATAATTATGATAGTTACAGACCACTTAGTATCGGATTTGGGACAGGTACTATAGCAGGCTTAGGCCTTGGCATATACGATATGACTACCAACTCAACTGGATATTCAGGAGTATTTAACTCAAACTCAGAAACTTCAGGACAACTAATTCTAACTGATACATTTTATGGTACCCTAACAGGTGCATTAGTTGGTTTCGCCGTTACTTTAATATCAGAGGATAAACTGATAGATGGTGTAAGAGTTGGAGCTGGATTTGGAGCTTGGGCAGGTTTTGGATTTGGTGTTATAGATACTTTTATATTGAATAATATGGGATCTGGCGGCGGAAGTGGTTATGGTTTAGGCTCAATTGACTTTAAACAAGTTAATGGATTAGTTCAATATGAAGGATCTACTTTCAATGCTGGTTTTCTATCAGCAGATACTATTGTACATCCTTCAAATGGAACTATAAAATGGCAACCAACATTATCTTTAGCACATTTTAAAGTCTCAATTTAATTGAGACTTTAATCTACTTGTGTTTTTGCATTTGCTAATGTCTTTAAAATAGTTTTTACGGTCTCCATATTACCACTTTCAGAAAAATGGATTCCGTCAGCAGCATAATACCAGTTTTCAGATGGGTTACCGAAACGTTGAAAAAATGGGTCTATAATTATGCCACCTTTATCACGCATTACTTCTTGATAAGCTCTAATCTCTGAATTATCAAAACTACCATTAAATAATGGATTAATATTAGTCGCTTCTTCGATTACAGAAGACGGTGACATCCAAATAATTGGATTTCTAGAATCTAAAGATTCAATAGCAGTGCGAATTGATTGTAAGTTTTCCCAAAATTCAGTTAATGAAACTAAAGGTCTATCTGCAGCATAATTTACTCTAAACGAATCCCATGTTCCAAAATTTAAAATAACCCAATCAGGGTTATGAGCTAATACTCTATTACCCATACTTTGCAATAAAGAAGTACTCGTTAAACCTGAAACAGAGGAATTTATAATTTCTATTTCTTTTTCTGAGCCTATTTCAATTACATGCTTTAAAACATCAACCCATCCACCTTTTTCAGCACTCGAAGAGTCACCGTAAACAACTAATTTTTCTTCATCTTTAAATGGCAATTCTTCAAGATAGTCTATAACTACTTGATCTTTTAATAATTCCAATGCTAGCTGTTTTGACTTATTCTCAAAGTTTTTTAAGGATTCAGCTAATTCTTCAGTAGTTAAGCCCATAATCCCAGCTTGCGTTTGTTCATTTATATTTAAAGCCGGCATTAACACATTATAGTTTAATGTGATATACGGTAAAAGAAATTTAGAAATTGACTTATCGTTTTTATTCATAACTATTTTTTAATTGTTTTACTAATTGGGGAACTCCTACAGTAGCGCTTTTCTGTATAAATGTAATATTAAGATCAGATTCAGATATAGGAGGGCTAACAGGATCAATAATATAAATAGGAGCATTTTGATGAACATAGTGTATTAAGCTTGCAGCAGGATAAACTAATAAGGAAGTTCCAATTATAATTATAATATCAGCACTCATAACTTCTAGCATAGCTTCATTCATTCTTGGAACCATTTCACCAAACCAAACAATATTTGGCCTTAATTGAAAACCATTACTGTCTTTATCTCCTAAATGAATTGCTTTATTACCAATATTCTGAATTAATGATGGATGATTTTCAGGGATTACTTCAAATAATGAACCATGTAAATGTATAATATGTGATGATTTAGCCTTTTCGTGTAAATCATCCACATTTTGGGTAATAATAGTAACATCAAAATACTCTTCAAGTTCTTTTAAGGATAAATGTGCTTGATTAGGCAATGCATCATAAGCATTAAATCTTCTTTCATTATAAAAGTCTAAAACTTTTTTAGGATTTCTTAACCATCCATCTATTGAGGCAACATCTTGAACATGATGACCTTCCCATAAACCATCATGGTCTCTAAATGTTGATAAACCACTTTCTTTACTAATACCAGAACCGGTTAAGATTGTAATTTTTTTTACTACTTTCATTATTACAAAATACAATTAATGCGTGATAAAAGAGGAAATAAAGGGAATAGTGGACAAAAAAAAAGCCCGAAGCGAAGCTACGGGCTTTAGAAAAAAAAGATGAGGCGACGACCTACTCTTCCGCTTGTGGGCAGTACCATTGGCGCGGAGATGCTTAACGACCGTGTTCGGAAAGGGAACGGGTGGGACCATCTCGCTATAATCACCTCATCAAAAATTGATTAGGAGTTCAAAGACGGATACAGGAGCAAGAAATAATTAAAAGCAAATTTGAAAATAAGTGTTGTCAGTAAAGACAACGATTACAAGCTGGCAGCGGGGAATCAGTCGATTCCGGTGCCTGCTATAAAAAGAAGTCGCTAGAGCGATTAGTACAACTCAGCTGAACATATTGCTATGCGTACACTTGTTGCCTATCAACCTGGTGGTCTTCCAGGGCTCTAAAGGGAATACTTATCTTGAAGTGGGCTTCGCGCTTAGATGCTTTCAGCGGCTTATCCCGACCAAACATAGCTACCCTGCGATGCATGCGACCACACAACAGGCACACTAGAGGTTTGTCCACACCGGTCCTCTCGTACTAGATGCAGCCCTTCTCAATATTCCTACGCCCACAGCAGATAGGGACCGAACTGTCTCACGACGTTCTGAACCCAGCTCGCGTATCGCTTTAAATGGCGAACAGCCATACCCTTGGGACCTTCTCCAGCCCCAGGATGCGATGAGCCGACATCGAGGTGCCAAACCTCCCCGTCGATGTGAACTCTTGGGGGAGATCAGCCTGTTATCCCCGGAGTACCTTTTATCCTTTGAGCGACGGCCCTTCC
>Ga0102812_10003593_pt1 | contig 10113 bp, 16 predicted proteins | sample ColrivemetaGS713_FD_79334 | JGI IMG/M metagenome (GOLD analysis project Ga0102812, IMG submission 79334) | Estuarine microbial communities from the Columbia River estuary - Flood tide ETM metaG S.713 | ecosystem: Environmental > Aquatic > Marine > Intertidal zone > Estuary | place: USA...
ATATACCGCGCCACTTGTCTTTCCACAACTGCCAACCTGTAGGCTTTCTGTATTTGCCGTACGCATTTAAGTAATGCTGTTCGCCGTGATGTACGTACCCCATAATAGCAAGAGGAACAGTAGTAACAATGTCATTGTTGTTCTTCCATCTGTGATGAATAACATCTAGACTATTACAATACCCCTTCCAGCCTACACGAGGTGAACCGAATGTATATAGTTCGACTGGATCGTTTAGTTCTACGTTATGTTTACAACGACTTGCCATAATAGTAGCCATTGCCGCACCTAACGAGTGACCACAAAACCAAAGCGTCTTGCCTAAGTTTACTTTACGATTGATATCTTCTTCAATCATTGGCCATAGTTCGTCTACTTCTGCTTTGAACCCTCGGTGTACTCGACTTATTGTTTCTGCCATTACTGGCAACGCCTTTAAGTCTGCTGAGATATCATTAAATTCTGTAGGCTCTGTTCCTCTACATGCAATTACAATATCAGTTTTGTTCATGAAGCGATATGCTTGTGCTCCATTCTGTTCGTAAAATTCAACTGTAGTAAACCCTAGTTTCTTGACTTGACTCTTAGCACTTTTCATGTTACAATAAGCAATAGAGGCAAGTTTAGCAAAAAGTAAGGATCTTTCGTTGAAGTTCATATCATTTAATGTCATACTGCCCTCTCCTAAGTTTACAAAAGTATTTATATTGCTTGCTAAATAGTATTAACGGAGCAACTAATGAAAAAACGTACAAGAAGCATATTGCAAGAGTTGAACACAGTAGGACGGTCACGTAATAATGATCATCTAATTGAAGCAACTGGCAACAATATTATTGAGAGCGCAATTAATCTATTAAATAGAATTGCAGAAACGTATGATGATGAAACTGCTAATGAATTAGAACGTAGGTTTTTGAATTCAATTAGAACAGGTGATGCTCGAAAATTTAAACGGACCATGCATAAAATTATGGAATCAAAAAATGAAGATTAAAGATCTGCTAAATGAAGCACCAAAAAAAATTAAGCGTAGTGACGATGACAGTTGGTTAAAGAAAGCCGACGATGCAGTACGTGGCAGTTTTCCTATGAAAGCAATACAAACTATGCAAGGCGCTATTGGTAGACCAGGACCTGATGAAAAAGATTTAAACAAAGACAAAAAGAAAACTAAAGTTATCAAAAAGAAAAAGTCGACATACCGGAAGCCAGTCCAAAGCAGAAATGATAAAATTGATCCTAACAACATTCCAACAACAGCAGGCTTTGTGGACAAGCGAAATGATGTTGGGTATGAGTACGAACGAGATAGAGACCTTTGGATCCCAAAGAAGAATAACGAGCAACCGCTAACAGGTCGCGAAGGTGCAATACGTTACAATAAAGCAGACAGCGCCAAACGTTATTATGTAAAAGAAACTATTATTAAAGAAGGCGGTAACATTTTCCAAGGTACAGCAGACTTTGATCAAAAACTTATTCCAGACATGATGAAACAAATTAATAGTGTAATGTCCAAGACAGGCGTTAAGGCATTACCAATTGGATCAGGTGCATCACCACAAGCAGGCAAGATGAGCGGTGACTTGGATATGATTGCAGATGCAGGACAACTTATTAAAAAGTTTAATGCCCCAGATGTTAAGACTGCAAAAGTAGAACTAGAAAAGATGTTCCAACAAGCAGGCTTTGAAACTAAGAAGACAGGACAGATTGTCCATGTAAAAACTACAGTAGGTGATGTTCCACAGCAAGTAGACATTATGGTTGTTGACAATGGCGAGACTGCAAGCAAGTTTCACGTACATGACATACCAGGTGGTTCACCTTACAAAGGTGTGCATAAACAAATTATGATTGCTGACTTAGCAAAGCAAGCCGGGTTCAAGTGGAGCCCTTACAAAGGATTAGTAAGTAGAGAAACTAACGAACTTGTAAGCAACGACTTAGATAACATTGCAAAGCAGTTGATAGGTCCTAATGCAACAGCAAGAGATTTAGGATCAGTAGAAAGTATTCTAGCAAAAATGCCAAGTGCAAAAGAAATTGTTGATCGCCAAGAAGCAGATCCAAATAGTGCTTGGAATAAAAAGAAAATACAAACACAAGAAAATGAGATAGTAAATGCGTTACGCAGAATTTAAAATATTAAAAGAAGCCGAAGCACGTATTCAACATGCAGAAGATGTTATCTTCTGGGAAGGTAGTGCTGGCGCAATGAGAGTGTTGCAATCACTACGCAATATGGCAAAGGATGATCACAAGAACGTTACACTTAAATGGGACGGATCTCCTGCACTTATATTTGGACGTGATGAGCAAGGCGAGTTTGTGTTTACAGACAAGTCAGGCTTTGGCAAAAAGGGCGGAGTAGGACGTACTAAAAGCCCAGATGCAATTAGAGATGAGTTACTTGGACGCTCCGGCGGCGTCAACAGAGATAACCCAGATAGAATAGCATTTGCTGATAAGATGGCAACTATTTTTAGCCTGTACGAAAAGGCTGTACCAAAAGACTATAGAGGTTACTTTAAAGGCGACTTGTTGTATTACACAACACCAGAAGTAAAAGAACAAAACTACGTGTTCACACCAAACATTGTTACATATGCAATTGATGTTAACAGCAAGATTGGTAAGCGTATTGGTCAAAGCACATCAGGTATTGTTATACACAGAGAAGTTGACTCCGAAGGTAACGAAGGACCATTTAGGAGTATAGATATATTCCAAGGCAATGCAGTATTAGTAGTGCCTAGTGTAACTACAGAAGCACCTGTAGAACCAGATACTTCTATACTTGATAACGCAGAAAAAGTAGTAAAACAAAACGCACAAGGCTTTGATGCTATGCTTGATGAGCCTAGTTTACGAGCAAAACAATTAACAGATTTACCTAAAATATTCTATACATACATCAACAGTAAAGTTGATACGGGATTAGATAACTTAGGCAGTGACTTTAGTAAGTGGTTACAAACTTCTAAACTTAGCGAAAAGAAAAAAGTTAATGTACTTGCATACATTAAAGAACACATGAATCATTATAAAGCGATGTGGAATGTTGTTGCTTCTGTTATGCAAGCCAAGGATGATATTATTGCCAAGTTTGACAGTCAAGGCGGTGATGTCAAACAGTCAATTGGTGACACACCGGGCGGTGAAGGATATGTACTTGCACATCCTAAAGGCGATATTAAATTAGTACCAAGAAAAACATTCTCTGCGGCAAACAGAGCAGTTACTAGATAAGGAAAACAAAATGAAAATTACAGATTTATTAAACGAAGGCCCATATGATACAGATCCAAAACTTATGCCATATGTAAGAATGGGTCAAAAGATTTCTTCAGCATTAGAACCATCAAGTGGAATCAAATGGGACGATGCAGAATTTAACAAAGCGGCCGCACTAGGTTCGTCATTTGGCAAACTAGGTTCATTGTTTGGTCCTAAGACTCCGGGCGAAGCATTAAAAGATGCAGGCGTTGATGTTGAACAAGCAAAAGCAATTATTTCAAAAGTAAAAAATGTTAAAGCCGGAGTTGGTGTTAAAGATGTTGATTCAGACAACGATGACGCAGAAGACAAATCACCAAGCGACGATGATGTACATCGTCAAGCCAAAGACTTTGCAAGAGGCTAATATTAATGACTGAGAAGTTCACAGCAACACAATGGGCAGAAATAGAAGGCGGTCACGAAATGACTCCGGCTAAAGAAGAACCATATTCCTTTTTAAAAGACATACATGAATCACGTATGACTCGCCAAGCCGGCACAGTCAAAAGTTTAACGTATACAGATTGTTGCGAACGTTTATATCTAAGTGTTTTAATACTTGAAATACTAAATCAATATGCATACTTTAGAAACACAGCAAGGGAATATGCAAAGCGAACTACAGGATATGATACTTTTAAATCGTATCGAATGAGTGGCACAGACTTGTATAATTTTGCTTACTTCGTTAATGGCGATGATGAGGCTATGCTAAAACTTAAAGATCCAACTTCTGCTAGAAATGCTAGAAATCGTACAACACTTCCTCTAGCACAATTAAATGGTTGGCTTAAAACAGTGCGTGGTAGTACAGCATATCCTCAGACATCACAATTCCTTATGAGACTTGAGAGTGCATTAAAGATTACTAACACTGAATATAGAACAGTACGTAGAAATATTACACGCTACAAAGCATTAAACACTAAAGACAAACAAGACACAGTTACTAGACTATTAATTGCCGCAAGAGCAAAACTACGCAATAGTGACTTAATAGATGATCTTAGTAAACTAGCCGCTACTAACGACTTAGAAACTGCAAGAGTAGCAGACAACGAACCGACAGTAAGTGTTCCGGATATTAGTACAGACGCAAGAGATATTAGTTTATATCGTTATCTTGTAGGTACTGAGAATGTAATGCGTACTAAAAACTTCTTAGATCTCGCAAAGCAAGGCAAAAGTATACCTGGTCAGTTTGTACAAGGGTACCAACCAGCCATTAAAATGATGGATGATATTGTACAAGCAGGGCCTGCATACGTTAATTTACTTAGAACTTTGCATCAGAGAGCAAAAAAGAGCCGTAAATAGGGGTTTTTTTGCCTCTATGGTAAATACATATAACAACTTCGTAGAGAAACGAAATTGGTCATTAGAGACTATAGGAGAATAAAATGGCATCAGTAGCAAGAGTAAATCAAGACGGACGTGATCACGGCGTATCATATTCAACAGGACAAGTAACAGGCATCGAAATTGATGCAGTTGTATCATTAGCGGCAAAAGACGGCATCGACGGAGCATTGGCTCAAATCGTTGCTGAGTTTTCACCGTTGCTTTACAAGTCAACAGGTACAGCAGGTAAGATCTTTGCAATCGTAGACGGACATCACCAGGATGCGGCGTCAATGACTGCACGTTTACAAAACATGGGAACAGTAGATGGCGTTGACTTGTCAGCATCAACAGTTGTTATCCGTGACTTGGACGCATTTAGCGCAACATAAGAATTCCTTTACCTTAGGAACGTGATTAACGGCCGTAATGGCAGGCGTCACACAAAGGGTTCAGTTTTTACTGGACCCTTTTTTTATGGCTATAAGTAATAGTATGAAATTTAAATTAATTACTCTTGTAGATATTACACAGACAAATGCCCGTCGCGGCGAAGATAAAGTATCTTACGGACAGCAACAAAACTTTATGAGTGTGTCGCAGACACTTGGACTTAGAACAAACTTTGAAATATCTACCCCTATTCCATCAATGCAAACTGTAAAAGGTTGGGGGACAAAGTTTAAAACAGGCAAACACAAAGTATGGACTGCTACTGTTACCGTTGAACAAGAAGCCGCCCATAGTGTTGAACTAATGCAAGAGGACTTTAACCTAGTACCAATTATAAAAGGATTGCACGAATCAGTAAATATCGATGAGCCTGTGTTTTGGACATCAGATACCGAAAACTGTAATATATTGTTTACCTTTCTAGACGAAAATGATAAATAGTTTATAAGGCAAACATAAAACACATCACATTACACTAACAGGCACTAATACGTACGAGTTGATTAATGGAGAACATAATGGCAACTGCCTTAGAACGTAAAAATTTAGAAGCACACGTCGACCTTTGTGAGGCACGTTATAAAAATCTCGAAGGACGCCTAGACGGCATCGAAGTCAAAGTAAACAGCATTCACGATGACTTAATGTCAGGACAACAATCAATGACTAAAGTAATCATTGGAGCCGCTGGTACAATAGTAGCAGGCTTATTATCTACAATCGTAGTTATATTACTAAACCTTTCCTAAACATAAATACTGTATGAACTTAAGAGAATTAACATCTGACATTCTGGTCGAGAAGCAGATTTGGGGCCGCAAAGGAAATAAGGCTGTACGTAAGTATAGATGTTCCGGTGGCACTAGGCACGGAAGAATTGTAAGTACCCCGGCTAACTGTTTTAAAGCAATCAATATTAAAGCCCGTGCTACAATGAAACGTACACAGGCACGTTTAGGTAAAAGAATTGCACGTAAGGCGAAGCGTACTAAGCGTATGAATCCAGCAAGTCGTAGAGTTGCTAGTATGAATAAGGCACGTAGATAGAATGTTAGTGAGAGAGTTTTATACAGAATCATCTTTACTAGATGAAGCCGTCCGTACTGTTTGGTCCAAAAGCGGAAACAAACAAGTAAGAAAGTATCGTTGCACAAGTGGGCAACGTAAAGGACGTATTGTGGCAAAGGCCGCAACGTGTAATGCTCCTATTAATCAAAAGGCAAAGTTAACACTTACTAAGACAAAACGTAAGACACCTAATAAAATTAAGATTAACACAAAGAAAACTAAAAGATCAAATCCAGCAAGTCGTAGATTGAAACGTATCAATGTAAGACCTAAGAAAAGATTTTCAGGCAGAAGGAAGACTTCATGAGATTTGACGAGTTCAACAAAAACGACAAAGGCGAAAAACTAGACGAACTAGGACCATTGGTGGCACCAATTGCTGGTGCCTTGGGAACAGGGGCTCGTCTAGCGGCACCAATTATTAAAAAAGGCGCACAGGAACTAGGTAAAAAAGCGGCACCAATTATTAAAAAAGGTGTTGACAAAGCAAAAGACGGTATCGGTCAAGGAATTAAAAAAGCAAAGGATTGGTGGAAGGGTAAACCTAAGGTTAGTAACACTCCGCCAAATGTAAAAACTACAGCACCTAAGCAACCACCAACACCAACGGCGCCAAGTAATATTGCAGTACCTAAACCAACGGCAGGCACAGCACCAAAGATTTCAACACCACCAAGAGTACAACAACCAAAGCCGGGACAAGCACCTAGAGTAAGACCTAATAACGCACAACCACCTAGAATAAGTACGCAAGCACCTAAGCAACCACCTGCACCATCAGTAAGTGGTACAACTCCTAAGCCACCAGCAGGACAAGCGCCGACGGCGCCAAATACTGCTCCAGCACCAAGAATACAACAACCAAAGCCGGGTACTGCACCTAAAATAAGAACACAGCCACCTAAGCCTAGAGTAAACAATCCAAAGACAAGTGGCAATCCACCACAAGTAACAGCACCTAAGCAACCAGGACAGCCAGCAGTTCCAAAGCCACAGCCGGGTACAGCAGTTCCTAAACCTAAGCCAGGGCAACAACCAACAGTTCCTGCAAGACCAGGACAGCCTGCGGCACCTAAGCCGGGCCAAGCGCCTAAGCCAGGACAAGCACCAAAACCAAAAGCACAACCTAAGCCTAAAGCACAACCAAAACCAAAAGCACAACCTAAGCCTAAAGCACAACCTAAACCCAAAGGCAGTAGTCGATTAAGAAAAGGCGCTGGCATTGGACTAGGAATTGCGGCCGCTGGCGCAATAGGTGGTATGTTAGGCGGCAATGGCGGACGAACAGGCAAGGGACCTAATCCTAGTGACTCAAACTTAATGCCTACCGATAACTTCCCACAAGGTGTAACAGGTACGCCTGTCGGAACAACTGGAACAAATTATACAGCAGGACCTGGTCCTCAAAAAGCACAAGCGGCAGCAGATCAACCGGGCGCAGATCCAACTGATCCAAAAGCACAAGCACAGCAACGTAAAATGGACAAGATGGCTAAAGACGTTGCTAACCAAAACATTAAGGCTAAAAAAGCCGAACTTGACATGCTGAAAAAGCAACTACAGGGTATGAAATGAAACTGAATGAATTAATAACACAATTTACTATTGCAATGAGTAACGAAGAAGCGAAACTCCTTGCGACAATAAAAGGTGTTATGCCAATGGAAGGATTCGATGAGAGAGAACAATTCGTTCTTGAAGGGTTAATCCGGAAAAGTTTAGTAAGTAAAGTACATAATAACGGTAATATACTGGTAGTTGCAAATGAAAAAACAATTAATTAGCGAACTCAAAGACCTCATTGACGAGGGTCTTAAAGATATGCCTTTTCCTTACGTGAGGGGCAACAGCATTCGCATAGGGTGTATGGTGATACGTTCTAGTAAGCATGGCTTCTTAGTATACGACACACAAAAAAATAAGCAAGTAGCCCATACATTTAGTAAAAGTGCCGCAGTTGCTATCGGAAGAACTTGTTCGAAAGGACTAAACTTTGTAACTGATGTACTAACCATTGATGCAGAGATAGAGAAAAATTTTAACGATGCAGTGTTTTATAGGCATGGTAGTAGGAAAACTAAAGATCCATTACGTCAAGACGTATTAGAAGTAAGGCTAGATATTGCAACATCAAAGAGCGAGCAGGCACGAAGCCGACTTGATAAGTATATATACAACTAGATTGATAAATAACTATAACAGATTCTGCAAGGATAGACAATTATGAACATTAGAGAAATCAAAACACCAATTACAGCGGCGATGCTTAATGAAAGCCTTGCTAAGAGATACGGATCAAAAATTGACGTATCAAAATTTTCACTAGTACAACTAGAAGATGCACGTAACAAAGTACGCACTATGTTAAAAGACATTGAAACAAACGAAAGTTTTAACGCAGTTGCAAGTGAAAGTTATCAAAAGTCTAAATTATTTTTAGACGTATTAAATCAAGCAATTAAAGAAGCACCAGAACCAATGATCGAAGCAGAAGCAGAAGTTGTTACTGAAGGTGCAGAAGATAATGCAGAACTAGTAATGGCATCCAAGGACATGGTTGATCGTGTTACTGGTTGGATGGAAGACACAGCAGAAATGCAAACTGAGTCAATGCTAGAATTAGCAGATGCTATCCGTGACGAACTAGGTAGTGAAAAATCAGAAGCATTTACTAACGCAGTTAAGCCTGCACTAGAAGCAATGTACACAGCAATGGAATCAACTAGAGCCGCACTTACTAATGGTGTAGGAATTGTAACAGGCGAAGGTGAGCCAATGGATACAATGGGTGCAGAAGATCCAGGAATGGATGCAGAAGCAGACGTAGACATGGAGCCAACAGTAGACGGCGAAGCAGACGCAGACGTAGACGTAGGTGATGACTTTGCGGCAGACGGTGCGGCAGCAGGCGGCGACGAAGAAGCAGGACGTGAAACACGTGAGAGCGTAGAGCGTTCACGCAAAATTGGAACTATCCTTTCAAAAAAGTCGTAACTGAGAACGTCGATACGCAAGTATTAAAAAAAGTCTTAACCGTTCTCAGTAACAAAGACCAGAAGACCTATACAGTAGATCAACTTGATCGACTGATGCAGAACGTAGGTCGGGTCCAGTTTACATATGATTTATTTAAGAACGCATACGATAGCGATCCAGCAATTCAAGCAATGGTTAAGAACTTCGATCAAGAAAAGATTACTTTCAAAGGCAGTGAAATGGATGACATTCCTGCAGATGCAAAAGAACCAAGTTCAGATCAAACAGTTTCATCAATGGCAAAAAGAGCAACAGATTTAGGTTGACATTAAGCACGACTTCTAGTATAATAGTATTAAATTAGGAGCGTGACTATATGACAACTAGAACTGATGATGAAATCATCACACAAATTAAAGAGTTAATTGAATCACATGTTAAGCCGGGCGTAGCAAGTCATGGCGGCAACATCGAATTTTTAAATTATGCCGACGGCAAGTTACTATTAGAAATGGGCGGTGCCTGTTCAGGATGTGCAGGCAGTACACAAACATTGAAGTTGGGTGTTGAACAGATGATTATGCATTTTGTTCCTGAAGTAACTGAGGTTGATGCACAAGATGATCCTTTTAGTACAGTAGATCCATTCTATGACATGCATGACCCATTTTTTAATGAGCGCCCCGGCTTTGATATCGAGACTGAAGAATGAGTTTAATAATAGACAAGTATGATTACAAGCCAATCTCACGTAAGCAGATAGAAGGCAAACGCAAATACATGACACCCGACGGTGGTGCTGTAGCAAGTGTTACAACTATCCTTGATGCTACGAGCGATAAGTCAGGACTAATGGCGTGGCGCAAACGTGTAGGCGAAAAGAAAGCACAAGAAGTTGTTACAGAAGCCGCAGGTGTTGGCACACGTATGCACAAGTATTTGGAAGACTATGTAGAGTTTGGCGAATGGCCTACTCCAGGCGGCAATCCG
>Ga0102812_10003594_pt1 | contig 10113 bp, 8 predicted proteins | sample ColrivemetaGS713_FD_79334 | JGI IMG/M metagenome (GOLD analysis project Ga0102812, IMG submission 79334) | Estuarine microbial communities from the Columbia River estuary - Flood tide ETM metaG S.713 | ecosystem: Environmental > Aquatic > Marine > Intertidal zone > Estuary | place: USA: Columbia...
AGCGGCGCTTTATGCGCTCTATGAAAAAATGGTTATGCGCAGCCTGTTTGGTAACGTCAACGCTTCACGCAATTCGGCCTAGGATAGCGTAAAAACGAGCAAGCTTCTGCTGCGAGTATATCGCGGCAGAAGCGTCTGCGGTTTAGCCCTAGAGCCTCGAGTCTAGAAGCCAAACATCCGCGAATTGCATCGCGGAGTCCAATTTAGCTTCGATTTCTTTGGTATCCCTGCCAAGTTTTTGCATTGCGGTAGTAGCACCATGAAGTGACCAAACGTTATTGGGATGGTCATCCATGTCGAGTTCGTATTCTGCGAGAGCGGCGTCATAGGCACCTAGAGCCAGGTAGGCGGCGCCAAGCCAGTGCCTAGGCGAAAAAGGGAGTGGCTCAGGTTCGTCGTAGTTGAGGCTGTCGTAATACCGTGTGGCGCGTCGGAATGCTTCAGCAGCGCCCTCAATATTCCCAGCGTCCCATTTAATTTGCCCGTCGAGTATCCCTGCGAGCGCGCCAATGATGTTTTTCCCATCGTGGAATCGGAAACGCGCCGTAGTCGTCTCAGTAAGGTCTAGCAGCACGGTAAGCGCTTCGCTCGCCCGGTCGCCATCGTCTTGTTTTAGAGCAGCGTAACCTTGCGAGAAGAGATACATGCTGCGATTTACATCACCGTTTGGTTCATTGTCTAGCGCCAGTACTTCGTCATAGCGACCGAAACGCACGAGGCTCATTGCGTGCATCGCGCTATTGCCATTGAGTTTTGCTAAGTCTTTCGACGCCTGAATTGAAGAAGCGCTCGCGCCGCCCATCGCTGCCGCGTAATAAAGCATCGTTAGATTATGCGTAGGATAAATCGCCACGCCTCGGCCAATCGCTGCCTTTTGGTCAGAGTGCCAGGCAATTGTGTTTGCCCTGACTGCCTCTTCCCACAGTCCCATCTCATTCCATGTATGGCTGGGCATATGATTGATGTGACTTGCGCCTGGGATTGCGGTGCCTAAAAACTGGGCGCACGGTGCGGCGAGTTCCGGCGTAGGTGTCGATTCGGTTGCATGCACATAAAGGTGGCACGCACCGGGGTGCGTTATATCTCGCGCAAGAACGCTTTCGAGCACGCCGTGAAGTCTTATGACATTAGGGTCTTCTAAACGCCGGTACCCGCGTCTTTCCTCGAGCAGGAATAGGGCGTCCGCGTAGAGCGTGGCGATATTAAGATCATTAGGGTATTTCCGCGAAAGGCCTGCCATTGTGTCGGCGTAGGCTTGGTCTTGAATGCGGCGCTTTTCCGGATCGTAATTATCGATATAGCGTGATTCTAACGAGCGAATGAGGTCGGCCTCCTTTTCGTTCGCGCTATCAATCAATGCTAGTGCCTTCTTTAGGGCTGCAAGGGCGCGTGGTGCATCCGCCGTGGTCATCGCGCCATTGAGGTAGCTGCCCCAGCTCCATGCCTCTCCCCAGAAGCAAATTGCACAGTTAGGATCAGCAACCTGTGCTTCACGAAAAGAACGAGCAGATTCGAGCTTTGCAAAGGCATACATCATCTGGATGCCCTGATCGAAAAAATTCTGTGCGAGCGCCGAGTCGGATGATATCGGAAAGTGAAAGTCGCCGAGTATTTCGCCCATTAGGGGAATCGGTGTCGCAAACTCATCCGGGTAAGCGACTTCTTGCGCCGAGAGTGAGTGCGCAAAACTTGCAAGTGACAGTATGCATGCCACAAACGCAAAGGCTCTGACGACTGCGGATTGTCTTTCTTTGATGATTGGTTTGTTCATTAATAGCTCGTCTCCATCCTTAGATTTTTTCACGCTCTTTCACTCTCTTTTTTGCTCTTTCGGATTCTCTAGGTTCTTCTACGCTCTTATTAGTCTCTTAAAATCTCTTTCTCTTTAAAGAGCAAACTCAACCATTGCGCCGGGACCTAGTGGCAAGCCTAGCAGCACCCATACTATTGTTAGGATAATGCCGGATAAGAGCAGCAGGGCGGAATACGGCAGCATGGTGGCAGCAAGACTTCCTAATCCAAATTCGCGTTGCCAGCGCTGGCAAAAAATAAGAATCAGGGGAAAATAGGGCATCAGGGGTGTAATGATGTTTGTCGCCCCGTCACCGACGCGATAGGCCGCCGTGCTCATCTCAGGGCTAATGCCCACGAGCATCAGCATAGGCACGACGACCGGCGCAAGGAGGGCCCATTTTGCGCTCGCTGACCCTACAAACAGGTTGATGAATGCGCATAAGACTATGATCAATGTCAGCAGCATTGGATCAGGCAGGTTTGAGCTTTCGAGGATCTCTGCGCCGTTAATGGCGAAAATCAGGCCGAGATTCGACCAGTTGAACATGGCAACAAAGTGCGCTGCGGCAAAGGCGAGCACGAGGTAGTAGCCTAAATCGGCCATCGCTTCGCTCATCATTCTAACGATATCACGGTGGTCTTTGACGACCCCTGCGCCTTTGCCGTAGGCCCATCCTGCTGCGAGGAAGAGAACGAAGAAGGCCGCAACGAGGGACTGGAAAAAGGGAGTCAGCCTTGCTTCTGCTGTCGCAGATTCATCTAGGAGCGGTGTGCCCGGGCCGATTGCTAAGAATACCCAAACTGCGACAACGGCAAGGCACGCATACCCAGCGTAAGCGAGTCCGCGCCGTTCTTCCAGCGTAAGTTCGGTGCTGGGGTCTTTCACGTCCATAGTCAGCGTGCCGCCGCCAGATACGACGGGGGCAAGTCTGGGTTCGACGATGCGATCGGTGACATACCAAATAACCGGCAAGAAGACGAATGTCATGGCCACGATAAAATACGCATTGCCTGCAATATTCGCATCCCACGCTGGTAGAATAGTTTCGGCTGCTGCCTCTGTAATGCCAAACAGTAGCGCGTCAAGCTGCCCAGGAAAGAGATTGGCAGAGAAGCCGCCGGAGACACCCGCAAATGCTGCGGCGATACCGGCGATAGGGTGACGTCCCGCTGCGGCAAACACGACGCCGGCAAGAGGGATTAGTACGACGTAAGCCGCATCGGTTGCCAAATTGCCGAGCATTCCAATTAGCGCGACAGCAGGAGTGAGCAGAAAGGCTGGGGCTTTTGACATAGCACCGCTCATGGCAGCTCCGAAAAAACCGGAACGCTCGGCCACGCCTGCGCCCAGCATGACCACCAATACATACCCTAACGGGTGAAAGCTGGTAAACGTCGAAGGCATGCTCACGAGAAGGCGGCGGATATTCTCGCTCGAAAGCAGTGACTCTGCGCTAATAATCAGTGCGTTGCCGTCGGCGTCGACTGACACGGGGTGGGCAGCAGAGACGCCGAAAAAGGTGGCGATGACACTCGCTGCAATCACACCGAGAATACAGTAGACAAAAATAAACACCGGGTCGGGGAGTTTATTGCCGGATCGTTCGATCCAGCCTAGAAAGCCGTCTGCGCGTGAAGTGCTCGTGTTCATGCCGTTATCCCTCTGCTGTGGATTTTCCATTGGTGTGCTAAATCGACTGCACCGGTCTAGCGGAGCAATTTTTCAAAACTGTTATGAATAGCTGTCACGAATAACAGCCAGCCGCTACCTCAGTAATCGAAAGAACGTATTGAGTTCGTCAAGGTAGGTCTGGGTTTGCTCGAGTGCCGCGAAATGCCCGCCTTTTTCAAGTTGTGCCCAGTGCCTAATGTCGTATGCCGCTTCTGCCCAGGCTCGCGGGGTGATATAGATTTCGGCTGGGAAGAGTGCGACACCGGTAGGAACGTCGATATACCCCGTTGGCTTTATCTGTGGAACTGCTCGGTTCTCATAGTAAATACGCATCGAAGAGGTGATCGATTCGGTAAACCAATAAATGGAAATATTCGTCAGCAACTCATCTTTGCTAAAGTAGTCGTCCAAATTGCCTCCAGCGCCTTGGGGCATGTCGGTCCAACCGTGAAATTTTTCGAGTATCCAAGCGGCTAGACCCGCCGGTGAATCATTGAGCGCATAACCAAGGCTCTGAGGTTTGGTTGCTTGAATCTGTTGATAGGCTAATTCGCCGCGCATGTAATTCCCGCGGGTTTCTCGTAGTTCAGCCTCGCTGGCAGTCACGTTCTCGCGCTGAGTTTTATCCTCGGGTGGCCCTGCCAGAATCATGTTCGAATGCAGGCCAATCAGTCGCTCAGGGAAATGATTAGCATGATGGCTGTTGATAACCGCGCCCCAATCGCCGCCCGCAATGGCATAACGCTCATAGCCGAGCGTCTGCATTAGGCCGGCAAGTAAAAGTGCGATTCTCTCGGGATTCATGCCAGGCTCAGTGGGCGCTTGCGAGAACCCGAATCCGGGTAGCGAAGGCGCAATGACGTGATAGCTATCAGCGATATCTCCCCCATGTGTTTCGGGGTCTGTTAAGGGGCCGATTAGCTTATGAAATTCGGCAATCGAGCCTGGCCAGCCATGAACGAGCAGGAGGGGGATCGCATCGGGATTGGCAGAGCGCTGGTGGATAGTGTGAATGTTAGCGCCTTCTACAACCACCATAAACTGATCGAAACTGTTGAGCGTAGATTCTTGTGCACGCCAATCGAATCCCTCGCGCCAATAAGCAATAAGGTCGCTCAGTGCGCCCAACTCGGTGCCGTATTCCCAGCTAACTCCTTCGAGTTGATCGGGCAGGCGGGTGCTCGATAGACGCCGATTGAGGTCGTCTATCGCTTCGTCTAGAATAGTTATTTTATACGGAATCACCACTTTATCTCCCCTTTCTTGCAAGGTGGCTGAATTGGTTTGGGCTGAACTTGATACTGAGATCAAAACCGCCGCCGTAGCTAAAATAAAGGGGAATAGTCTCATCATGTCTGCTCCGGATACTCGCTCAAAACACGCTCAATAATCGCAAGCGCTTCATCGATTTCACTGTGTTTTACATTCAGCGCAGGCAAAAAGCGAAGACTGTTTCCGCCCGCTTTTACAACCAGTAAACCTGCACTCTGAAGTCTGGCGATAAGCGCTGCAGCATCTGTATGGCAGCGCAAACCGAGCATAAGGCCGAGTCCGCTTACTTGGCTCAGTAAAGTGGGGTGCTGCGCAACCAGGTCTTCTAAACCGCTGCGTAAATGAAAGCCCGCATGCTGCACGTTAAGCATAAAGTCATCACTTAATAGCTCATCTAACACGGCATTGCCGACGGCGGTAGCAAGTGGGTTGCCACCGAAGGTGCTGCCATGACTGCCGGCTGTCATCGGCGCCGCGACTATCGCAGTGGCGAGGCAAGCGCCTATCGGAATTCCACCGCCAAGCCCTTTTGCACTTGCTAGCAAATCGGGTGTTACGCCAAGCTGTTGGTAAGCGAAAAGCGACCCTGTTCGGCCCACGCCACTCTGTACTTCATCGAACATGAGTAGAATGTCGTGTTCGTCACAGAGTGCGCGTATTGAGGCAAGGTAATCCTTAGGGACGGGGCGTATGCCTCCTTCTCCTTGAACCGGTTCAAGAACGATGCCTGCTGTGTTTTCGGTTATTGTTGTCTTTAATGCAGCAAGGTCACCAAAGTCGACTTGATCGAAACCCGCATCGCCAACGACAAATCCGTCGCAGTGCACCGGATTAAACGCTGAGGCTATGGCGCTGAGCGTGCGGCCGTGAAAAGAATTTCGCAGCGAGATGATGCGATTCTTATGGATTTCGCCACGCGCAAAAAAGTAACGACGAATAACTTTATATCCAGCTTCTACTGCTTCGGCGCCCGAATTACAGAAGAAGACCTTGTCGGCGAACGTGTTATCGACGAGCCGCTGCCCGAGTTTTTCGGCTTGTTTGATGCGGTATAAATTGGAGGTATGCCAAACCGTTTGCGCCTGTTGGTTAAGCGCATCGATTAGTTTGGGGTTGCTGTGCCCAAGGCAATTCACCGCGATACCCATTGCAAAATCCAAATAACGCGTACCGTCTGCCGTGAATAATTCGGAACCCCGACCCGTTTCGAACTCGAGAGTCGGTGAACCGTAATTGTCCATTAATGCAGAACCGTGCGGTGAAGCGGAATTCATGGTGTGTTCCTAAGTGGTGAAGCGATCTCGCTATGCGGTTTAATTGGCTCGACGGTGCCGAGCGTGAGTCTACCTTGCTAGGTTGTTTTTAAGCATTTATCTGTAAATCATGCCGCACTAAAGTGTATCATTCAATTTAAGGTTTCACGCGAGCTACGAGTAAAAAAAGGGAAGGTCGTTGATGAATCAGAGTCAAAGTGAGAGGTGAGGTTATGCTGTTTAGTTTAGGTGGTGCATTGAAGCGAAGCGCCGAACTCCCTACCGCGCAGGATGCGCTTCCCGACAGGCAGGATGCCGCGCTTTTTAACCCAGAACATTTTGTCTCCGGACGCCGAATAGCCGAGCCATTGCCAGAGCATTTGTCGCGCGCAGTCTTCGGCCTAGGCTGTTTTTGGGGCGCTGAGCGCTTGTTTTGGGAGCTCGAAGGCGTTTATAGCACCGCCGCCGGTTATGCGGGCGGATTCACTGCCAATCCAAGCTACGAGGACGTGTGCAGTGGGCAAACCGGACATACTGAGGTCGTTATCGTGTTCTTCGATCCTGCTCTGATTACCTACGAGCAACTGCTCGGAGCTTTCTGGGAGGCGCACGATCCTACTCAAGGGATGCGACAGGGTAACGATGTAGGGACGCAATATCGCTCGGCGCTCTATACGTTCAATGCTGAACAGCAAAAGCAAGCTGAAACCGCCGCTCAGGTTTTTCAATCAGCGCTCAAGGAGAAGGGTTACGCGACGATTACCACCGAAATCGCCTCGCTCGATACGTTCTATTACGCCGATGATTACCACCAGCAGTATCTTGCAAAAAACCCTAATGGCTATTGCGGGCTTGCCGGCACGGGCGCCTGCTATAGGCCTGAATAAGTTTCGGTTGAGCAGGCAACGAGTAACTCAAGGAGAGTAGTGTGACAGCGCCTTCGAATTCTAAGCAACCCTCGATAGACCCGCTGGTCATCGCGATTTCGTCCAGAGCGCTGTTTGATTTAGCGGAAAGCCATCAAGTATACGAAGAAGAGGGGCTGGCAGCCTATCAGCAGTATCAGATTGCTCGCGAGTCTGAGCCTTTACCGCCCGGCGACGCCTTTAGTCTGGTGCAAAAATTGTTGCGGCTAAACGAGCAACTCGAAGAGTCGCCCGTGCAGGTAATCCTCTTGTCTCGCAATAGTGCCGATACAGGGCTGCGCATTTTCAACTCGATAAAACACTATGGCTTGGACATTAGTCGAGCAGCCTTTAGCGGCGGCGAAAGCCCTTACCGGTATATATCAGCCTTTAATAGTCATCTATTTCTCTCCACCGATGGCGCAGATGTGAGGCGCGCACTAGAGTCTGGTGTTGCTGCTGCGACCATTCTACCTTCCAACAAAGCTGCCGCTGAGAGTGCTACGCTCAAAATTGCGTTCGACGGCGACGCGGTGTTGTTTTCGGATGATTCGGAACGTATCTATAAGAAGGATGGGCTTGAAGCGTTTACCCGCAATGAGGTTGCGGCGGTAGACGAGCCGCTAAGCGGCGGGCCATTCAAGCCGGTTCTTGCAGCGCTTCAGCAAATCCAGATGGCCTTTCCTATCGGTGAGTCGCCGCTGCGCACCTGTTTGGTTACGGCGCGGGCGGCTCCGGCACATGAGCGCGTCGTTAAGACACTAAGGCACTGGAATATTCGCATCGACGAGTCACTGTTTCTCGGCGGTTTAGACAAAGGTGAGTTCCTTCGCGCCTTCGATGCAGATGTGTTTTCGATGATCAGCAAGGCCACTGCGACTCTGCACGTAATCATGTTGCTACAGGCCATGTACCCTCAGGAGTCGCGAACGATGTCGACTAGCTGTTCTAGCGCGTGCCGCTGACGAGATAGCCGATTCCAAGACCGCCGAGCAACATGGTGAGTGCGCCACGTAAAAACCGTTCGGGCATTTTATGCGCGACTTTTGCGCCCAATTGAATTGCTGGTAGCGAGCCGAGCAGGAGCCCTGCAAGTAACTCAAGATCAACCTGGCCTGCCACAAGGTAGCCGAGCCCTGCGACGAGGGTGAGTGGCACCGCGTGCGCAATGTCTGTGCCCACAATCCTCACGCTGCTGGTCTCGGCGTAAATCGTCATGAGAATCGCTGCGGCGAACGCGCCTGCTCCCACCGATGAGAGAGTGACACAAGTACCGAGTATTAATCCCATCGTAAAAGTCGCGGTAGCGCGATTTCGATTCACGACACCCATGATGAAACTTGGCTTACCTAATGCTGCGCTCGCGCGGAGCTTATTTCGCGCCAAAAGCATGAAGGCGGTGAGAATCAGCATGATACCGAGGCTTGCAGTCAACAGGGCTTCGCTTTGCTGCAGGCTTACCAGATAACCGCCAGACAGGGCCCAATGCGTCATCAGTGCTGCGGGTAAACTTCCCGCTGCAAGTATTTTCACCACTCCCCAGTCAATTGATTTTTTCTTGTGATGCGCGATTACGCCGCTCGTTTTGGTGAGCGCGGCATAAAGTAAGTCTGTGCCGATTGCGACAGCCGGCGCATAGCCAAATAGGAGAAGGAGAGGGGTCATGAGTGATCCTCCTCCTACACCGGTAACCCCGATTGCGAAGCCGACTGCGGCGCCCGCGGCGACATGAGCAAGCGCTGGGAAAAAGCCAGCTGTCAGCCCGCTGAGCAGCATTCCATCGAGCGTGTCACCGGCGTCAACCACAAGGGTTGCGATATCCATATTCTGTCCTTGGGTTATTATTTTTGACTATAGCGGTGCGTTAGGTGCAGCAGAATAGCCTCGCGCGTATATTCCATAAAGGAATTAATTGTTATAGTTTTATTCTTTTGTGGTCTATGGGTTTCGGCGCGTAGCGGGTCTTATTCAGGCTTCGCGTTTGATTGGTTTAGAGTATTAGGTGGTTACAAATTGAAATTACAACAGCTGCGTTATATCTGGGAAGTCAATCGTCAAGGCCTTAATGTATCCGAGGCAGCCAATGCGCTGTTTACCTCGCAGCCTGGTGTAAGTAAGCAAATTAGGGCGCTGGAAGATGAATTGGGTATTCAGATATTCGAGCGCCGTGGTAAGCAGCTCGTCGCAGTAACGAGAGCTGGGCAGCGAATTCTCGACGCTAGCGGCGATGTGCTGAGCCGCATACAAAACATTAAATCGATGGCCGATGAGTTGCGCGATGAAAGTAAAGGGGCGCTTTCTATTGCCACGACTCACACGCAATGCCGCTACGTGCTGCCCTCTGTTATTAAGACTTTCCGCGCTCGCTATCCCAACGTGTCATTGCATATGCATCAGGGCACACCTGTGCAGATTGCCCAAGCTGCAGCTGATGGCACGGCCGATATCGCTATTGCAACCGAGGCCTTAGAACTTTTCGAAGAGCTGACTATGCTGCCCTGTTATCGATGGAACCGAGCCGTGATAGTGCCGAAGGGGCATCCGCTCGCTTCGGTTAAACGCTTAACCCTTAAGAAGCTTAGCGAGTACCCCTTAGTCACCTATAACTTTGGCTTCACGGGTCGATCTAAACTCGATGAGGCTTTTACGCAAGAGTCGCTGACTGCCAACGTAGTATTTACGGCCGCAGATGCCGACGTCATCAAAACCTATGTTCGCCTCGAGCTCGGCGTCGGTATCGTGGCGCGTATGGCGTTCGATGAGAAACAAGATGCAGATCTCATCGCCCTGGATGCTTCTCATCTTTTTGAGCCGAGTGTGACGAAAATTGCGTTTAGACGTGGGAGTCATCTGCGAGGCTATATGGCGGGCTTCATAGAAATGTTCGCGCCCCATATAAGCGCAGTTAATTTACAGCGTCAGATAAACGAGAACACGCAAGATGAAATCGAAGCGCATTACGCCGACGTCAAGCTGCCCGATCTCTAAGCTAGAGTTGCTTAGTAGGGATATGTAACCCGCATTCTTTTTGTGTCGCCTCTTCCCACCACCAGCGGCCCTCGCGCTCATGTTGCCCGGGGCCAACGGGCCTCGAACAGGGCTCGCAGCCTATGCTCGCAAACCCTTGGTCATGTAATTCGTTATACGGAATTTCTAGCGAACGAATGAGCTGCCATACCTCCATAGAACTGGTGTTGGCTAGAGGATTGACCTTGAT
>Ga0102812_10003598_pt1 | contig 10109 bp, 9 predicted proteins | sample ColrivemetaGS713_FD_79334 | JGI IMG/M metagenome (GOLD analysis project Ga0102812, IMG submission 79334) | Estuarine microbial communities from the Columbia River estuary - Flood tide ETM metaG S.713 | ecosystem: Environmental > Aquatic > Marine > Intertidal zone > Estuary | place: USA: Columbia...
TACCAGTTGCCCACGGTAAGAAAAGACCATGCCGGTATCCTTATCTCCCTGGCTCGTTACGAGCACCCGGACACCAGCGGCTTTCAGGATCCCGAAATTGTCTGGCGCATCAATAAGCCCCATCACGTTGGCTTCATCGTACAGTCTACCAGTCGCGAGCGGGTGACCGAACTTTTGGATAGTTACGCCGAGCGGGTTTTCCATGAATTCCATGCCAGCGCACCGGCACCTGATAAGCCGTCTGATTAAAAAAATCATGATCTGGGAAATCACCATTCGCGGATTTAAAGCTTTCCTTCGTTTAGAGAAAGCCCTATCTCCCCACAGTATTGCAGCTTACGAGCGAGACGTTCGTAAGCTGGTTACTTTTTTGGAATTGCATGGCGACGAAACGCCACCCCGCAAAATAAGCCAGCAGCAGCTGGAAAATTTCCTCGAATGGCTCAATGCGCTCGAGCTCGGCGTTCGCTCTCAAGCACGGATTCTTTCCGGGATTAAGACCTTTTACACCTATTTACAAACGGAAGAAATTCTGGAAAAAGACCCTACCGAATTGCTGGAAGGCCCAAAGCTGGGGCGTTATATTCCGGAGGTGCTGACTTACGAAGAAATCCAGGCCATGTTGGCGACCATTGACTTGAGCACCGACCACGGGCTGCGCAACCGGGCCATGCTGGAAATTCTCTACGCTAGCGGATTAAGAGTAAGTGAGTTAACCCAACTCCCATTGCGGCATGTTTACTGGGAAATGGGATTCCTGAAAATCATTGGCAAAGGCGACAAAGAACGCCTGGTCCCCATCGGGGAAGAAGCCCTCAAGCACCTGCGCTTCTACCTGGAAGGCGTTCGCCGCCACCTCAATAACATCAAACCTGATGCCCGGCACCTGGTCTTCCTCAACCGCCGAGGGGGAAGCCTGAGTCGCATCATGGTTTTTAACATCGTTAAAAAATGTGCCAAAGAAGCAGGCATCGAAAAGAACGTAAGCCCACATACTTTCCGGCATTCTTTTGCTACCCACCTCATTGAAGGCGGCGCTGACCTGCGGGCCGTTCAGGACATGCTGGGCCACGAATCTATCCTGACCACCGAAATTTACACCCACCTGGATTCCGATTTTTTACGAGAAACAATCTTACAGTTTCATCCCCGCAATCGACCTATATAGTCCTCCAAGGCAGGATTTGATGCGTTTGCGCTAGCTTTGCAATCAAAAACAACCTTATGATTAAGAAATATGGATGGCTTATCACCTTACTGTTAGTCGCTGCTTTTTACATCGGTCGCTACTTTTACTTCCAGCCCAAGTACACCAATGGTAAACCGGCACCTGCTTTTACGGCGCAGCTTCGTGACGGTTCGCCTTTTGCACTTAGCGACTTGGCCGGAAAATACGTTTTACTGGATTTCTGGGGCAGCTGGTGCGGCCCTTGTCGCGCCCAAAACCCGAGCATCGTAGCACTATACAATGCTTACCGCGATCGGCAGTTCCACGACGGGGAAGGGTTGGTCGTTCTCAACATCGGAGTAGAAAAAGACAGCAACCGGTGGGAGCAAGCGATCCTGAGGGATCAGCTGAACTGGCCTTACCATATCATGGACCAATCTACCAACCTAAAGTTCTTTAACGGAGCTATTTCCAGCGTCTATGGTATCGCCGAGGTACCTACCTCCTACCTTATTGACCCCAAAGGACAGATCATTGGCGTAAATATGGCCGCTGAACAAATGGCACGACTACTGGACCAAAGGCTGTCAAAATGACGTACCAACAGGCTTGGCAAAGTAATTGCTACTTGTACTATGATGTTTAAAAAACTTCGAAACTCAATGAGTAAGAAACAAGATAAAGAAACGCTTGACGAACAGTTGAACGACGCGCAAGCTATGGCCGAAAACACCGACCAAGAGCAAGCAGAAACAACTGAAAATCAAAGCAATGAGCACGACAACGAAGCCAAGCTGATGCAAGAGCGAGATGAATTGCGTGATAAGTATTTACGCCTGATGGCGGAATTCGATAACTTTAAAAAGCGCAATATCCGGGAACGGATGGACCTGATGAATACCGCTGCCCGCGACACCATGACAGCATTACTGCCTGTTTTGGACGATTTTGACAGGGCCCAAAACCTGTCTGACGAGCAGAAGAATTCACCTGCTTTTCAAGAAGGGATCGAACTGGTTTATCACAAACTATTTTCCATCCTCAAGCAACGGGGTCTGGAACCGATGGAAAGCACTGGGCTTGCTTTTGATCCGGAATTGCACTCCGCCATTACCGAAATCCCTGTTCCAGCGGAAGAAATGAAAGGAAAGGTTGTCGATACTATTGAGCGTGGCTACACCTTGAATGGGAAGATAATTCGTCACGCGAAGGTAGTTACCGGCAAATAACAATTAAGATGGCAAAGAGAGATTTTTATGAGATTCTGGGGGTAGATAAATCCGCTGACGCGACAGTCATCAAGAAGGCCTACCGTAAGCTGGCTATCCAGTTTCACCCTGACAAGAATCCCGATAATAAGGAGGCGGAAGAAAAGTTCAAAGAAGCGGCTGAGGCTTACGAAATCCTCAGCGATGAGGACAAGCGTGCTCGTTACGATCGCTATGGCCACGCTGGTGTTGGCCAGGGTGCTGGTGGCGGTGGCTTTGCTGGTGGCGGCATGACCATGGACGATATTTTCTCTCAGTTTGGTGATATTTTCGGAGAATCAGGCGGACCCTTTGGCTCCTTTTTCGGTGGTGGCCGAACTTCTACCCGTGGCCGTGGAGAAGCAGGCAGCAATCTTCGGATCAAGGTATCCTTGACGCTGGAAGAAATTGCCAAAGGAGTTACCAAAAAAATAAAAGTCAAGAAGCAGGTTGGCTGTGATCAATGTGGCGGTACTGGTGCAAAAGACAGCTCCTCCGTTGCGACTTGTAATACCTGTAGAGGGTCGGGCATGGTACGCCAGGTACGCTCCACCATCCTGGGGCAGATGCAGACGACCACTACTTGTCCTACCTGTAGTGGTAGCGGCCAAACCATCAAGGACCGTTGTACCAAATGTAAAGGTGACGGCCGGATGTACGCCGAAGAGACCATCGAAATTCCAATTCCGGCAGGGGTAGAAGCAGGAATGCAGCTGAGCATGCGCGGCAAAGGCAACGCTGGCCGCATGGGTGGCCCAGCCGGAGATTTGCTGATCAATATTGAGGAAAAACCCCATGACGATCTTCAACGAGACGGCATGAACCTCATCCATGACCTTTACCTCAATTTTGCCGATGCAGCCCTGGGTACTTCCGTAGAAGTTCCTACGATTGACGGACGGGTAAAGATCAAAATTCCGCCAGGGACCCAGTCTGGAAAAATCTTCCGCCTTAAAGGCAAAGGTCTGAGCAATGTGCAGGATTACGGGCAGGGTGACCAGCTCATCCACGTAAATGTCTGGACGCCTAAAAAGCTTACCGATGAGGAGAAGCAGCTGATGGAGAGCTTGCGGACCAAAGAAAATTTCCATCCCCAGCCAGGTAAAAGCGATCGCGGTTTCTTTGACCGGATGCGGGATTACTTTAAGGGGTAGTCGTTTGGTAGAGCCCGCCTGGCCAGCGGACAGGGGGTGCGGGGTGATTGTAATCGCCCCTTGAGGTAGAGGGTAGAGGGATTTCTGGTAGAGGGATGCGGGCAGCTTCGCACCCTTTTAGTAGAGGGTATAGAGATTGAAAGACCAATATTCGGAAATTCCCAACAGCTGTCTAATGAGGCGACGTTGAGAATTAAAAGGGCGGTTTCCTTTAGTAGAAACAAAATCCCTTTACATTTACCATAGGCACCCTTAGGGGCTACCTCAAAGGGCAATGACCACGAAGTAGCAGCAATGCTAAATCGCCTCATATCCCTCTACCTTATACCCTAAGGGCGCGAAGCGGCCTCTATCCCTATACTGACTTGGGCTAAAGTCCAACTTAAATTTCCTCTTGCATGAACCGTATAATCTATCTTTCTCTTTTCGGTGCTTTACTTCAGTTTTCTGCTTGTGGGCCAGATTATGCGTATGAGCAAACGCTCGAAATCCCGGAAGATGGTTGGTCCTACGAAGACAGTCTACTCGCTACTTTCGAAATCCCGGACACCAGTACCATCTACAACCTCCACTTATTGGTAGACCATACGACCTACTTTCCTTACCAGAATTTCTACGTACAGGTTAGCACGAAATTCCCCAACGGAGAACAACTTACCGAACAGGTTTCACTAGAGCTTGCAGCTCAGGGAGGCATCTGGCTAGGCGATTGCAGTGGCGAAGTCTGTACTTTGGACATCCCTATTCAGGAAGGAGCCTACTTCAATCAGGCAGGTACTTATCAACTGAGCGTCCATCAGTATTCGCGGCGCGATCCCCTCCCCGAAATCAAGACCATCCGTTTTGCTTTGGAAGCAACGGAGGCTAGCCGCTAAACCTTGTTTTTGCGATTAAATTACTGACTTAATGCTAGTTAAGCATTAGAGAATTTCCTCGATCGAAATGTCTCTCAAAAATTGTTCATAGGAGCTCATTTTTTTTCTGTCCGCTATCTTACGCTATTGTAAAATTAGTGTTGGCAAAAACGTCCTAATAACGACGAAATATTAACTTTGTCAGATAATTTGAAAAATTTTCCATTACCAATCTAATGTATGATGCGTAAACTTCTACTTCTCGCACTTGCGTGCGCACCTATTTTTTTGCTGGCACAAGCTCAGCGTACCGCTTTGATCGAGCATTTCACCAATGCTTCTTGCGGACCTTGTGCAGCCCAAAATCCGACTTTTAATGCACTAATTCGTGCCAATACAGACAAAGTCATCTCCATTAAGTACCAGGCTAATTTCCCTGGTTTTGACCCAATGAACCAGCAAAACCCTGGTGAAGTAAGTACTCGCGCTAACTACTACAACCTTAGTGGTGTACCTACTGCTTGGCTGGATGGTTTCACTGGCGACAATGATTATGGTGGTGGTATTGGTGCCTGGAACATTACAGCTACCAGTGGTTATGCTGGTGGCCCTTACGGACACAACCAGGCCGTAATTGACTATGCAGCAGATCAGGCGACGCCCATCAGCATGACTTTGACCAACGAATTTAACGACGACTTTACGGAGTTGACCGTTAACGTTTCGATCACGAACGAAAGCACCGAAGACTTCGTCATGGCAGACGGACGCCTTCATGTGGTCCTCGTGGAGCGTGATATTGTATTCCCTGCGCCTCCCGGTAATAACGGAGAGTTTGAGTTTGAGGATGTGATGCGCAAAATGTATCCAAATGCCCAGGGTACGAACTTAACTACCATTGCTGCTGGTGCCACCTATGAGACAACCATCACTGGTGCTGTACCCAGCTACATCTACGCCTTGAACGAAATGCGCGTAATTGCCTTCGTACAAGACAATGCTTCAAAGGAAGTATGGCAGACCGCTTACACCGAGCCTCAGGAAGTTGCTAATGGAGTTGACGCTGCTTGTGGCGAAAACCTTACCGCTGACCCTCTAGGATTGTGTGGTGCAACCATTATTCCTTCGGTAGAATTAAAAAACAGTGGTGCTGTAGATATCACCCAGGTTACCATAGACGCTTTGATCAATGGTTCTGTCGTAAGTACGATTGATTACACCGAAACATTGGCACCAGATGCATCAACGACCATTACTTTCCCAGAAATTGTATTGTTGAATGCTAACAACGAACTTACCTTCTCTATTTCTGAAGTAAATAACGGTGTAGGTATAGAAATCAACAGCCTGAACAACTCTACTCCTGTGGTTTCTTACAATGCTTTGTCTGAGACCTCCATCGGCACTTCGCTAGAAGAAGGTAATGAAAATTATGCGGCACTTTCCTACCCCGAGACCGCTATCGTTTCGGGTACTCCTCCTGCTAGTTCTTTATTAGTCGTTAATCGAAGTGCATTGACATCCGCTGCAGGTGATCCTGTTGGAGGTTTTGGTGAATCAGCACAATCGATCTTCGTCAACTTTTACCAGTGGAATCCTGCGGGTGCTACTGTTGATGATGCTACTTTGACTTACCAGAAGATTGACCTGACCAGCGCTACTGCGCCTGTACTGGTTTTTGACCGTGCAAGTGCCAGCTATGCTAGTGATCCAGGCGGTGTATCGAGTGACCGTTTAGAGGTTTTGATATCTACCGACTGTGCTGAGACCTTTGAGATTGTTTGGGATGCTGCGGGTGCTGATTTGAACACTGCTGCCGCTACCAATGCTTTCTACATCCCATCTGCTGGCGGTTGGGCAACGGAAACAATTGACCTAAGTGCTTACGTTGGTCAGGAGATCAATGTACAGTTCAAGGTTTACTCTGGTTGGGGAAACAACTTGTACATTGACAATATCAACGTTAGTGACGTTGTTGCTACCCAGGAATTGACGGAAGTAACCGAAATCAGCCTCTTCCCTAACCCAGTGAAGGACCTGATGAAAGTTAACTTTGAACTTTCTGAAACCACTCAACTGCAAGTGGAAGTATTCAACGCTACCGGACAGCGCGTACAGCAACTAGGTGTTGCTAACTACGGTGCTGGTCGCAACCAGATCGACATTGATGCTGCTCAGTTGAGCAGTGGCATGTACTTCCTGCGCATGTTCAATGCTGACCGTGAATTGAGCCGCCGTTTCATCGTTCAGCACTAATTCTTATTAGTTTTCGAACGATAGTGTTTAAAACACAACAGTATCCGTCGCGTCAGCTAGCTGACGCGACGGATTTTTGTTTTTGTAGGTCTAGGTTTTTAGACTACTTTTGTAAAACACAAAAAAACATCTATTTTATGAAGCAAAATATACTCTTAATCCTTGCGCTCTTCTTAGGAACTACGGTGATGGTAGCGCAAAACCTGGAATTCGACGAAACTCCGGTTGTTGTTTCGGGAATTCAATCTAGCGACTGGGAAGGTATCGGCCATTCCATTCTGACCAATACCGCGGATACGGAGCGTGGTTTTAGTTGGGCACGTAACATTATAGAAAAGACCGAAACCTGGGAGGTTGCAGTATGTGATAATAATCAGTGCTATCCTCCAGCTATTGAAACGGCTAATTTTACTATTCCCGCCAATAGTACAAGCCCAATAGACGTGCACGCTTATCCTCGCAGTACAGACGGAAGTGCTGTAGTAGAAATCACCGTCACAGATGCCGCTGATGACCAGCAGACCATTAGTAATCTTTACTACTTCAACACGAGCCCTTCCAGCACCACGGAAGCCAGCCGCCAAACCATCAAGGTTTACCCTAACCCTTCCAACGGACTTTTCTCTGTTAAAGGCGGTAAGCAGATTGCCAGCGTACAGGTATTCAGCCTTACTGGCCGTCAGGTGAAGTCATTCACTTTCAATGATGGACAGTGGTATGATATTTCTGACTTGCCTACCGGTACTTACCTGGTTCGCATGGTAGATCGTGATGCACAGCAGTTGGTGACCAAGCTGATGAACAAGCTCTAAGGGCTATCGCCTTCGGCTTTTTAACAACACCGCTTTTTGACATGGTCAAAAAGCGGTGTTGTTCGTTTTAGCCTCTTTTGTACAGAAAGGATTGATTTAATCTTCAATCGCTGTACAAAACCTTACCTCACCTATTTCAACCGTATCCGCACGTACTTGATCGTCAGTCCATCCTGCAAGTGGCGGTTTTCGTAATAGGTCTTGAATGCGAGCTCCGGCATCACGAGTTCTTTGCTGTAGATATCGTCCTGGTGCAGTTCCAGGCTAGCGTGCTCGTAGGTTTCCATGACCAATAAGGTATATTCGTACAATTCGGGAGAATCCGTTTTGAGGTGAACCAAACCTCCGTTTGGAAGCATTTTGCGGTAACTATCCAAAAAGCGGGGACTGGTTAATCGACGATTAGCTTTACCATTTTCCAAAAAAGGATCAGGGAAGGTTATCCAGATCTCGCTCACTTCGCCGGGATGAAAAAAATGGTCCAATTGCTCAATCCTGGTCCGTACAAAGGCAGCATTGTGCAACTCGTTTTCGAGCGCATAGCGGGCACCTTTCCAGATCCGTGCCCCTTTCACATCTACCCCGATAAAATTACGCTCGGGGTACGTCTCCGCCAGGGCTAAAGTGTATTCTCCCCGGCCACAAGCGAGTTCAAGGGTAATTGGGTTTTCGTTTTTAAAATGCTCACTGGCCCATTTTCCGGCACGTTCTACGGGTGCTCCTCCTTCTCCTAGTAGTTGAGGGTGGTCAAAATGAAAATTTTCGTAGACATTGGGAAAACGTTGAATGTCCGCAAACTTCTGAAGTTTATTTCTTCTGCTCATCTTATTTTTATACGCTCACTTAACATCGCGAACAATCTTTATGATGGAAGTTCATCAAAAAACTGCCCAAGAAGGATTTTTATCGATTCAGACTGCAAAGGTAAGGTGAATTACAAAATTGCTTAGCATTCGGTTGGTACTTGCCCCTATTAATGACAACTAATCCCACAAAGCCTGCGTTTTATTCGGAGATAAATGACAGAAATAAGCTATTTTGGCCAATCCCGCCAGGTTTAAAGTTTAATGATTATGAAAAAAATTCTGCTGCTACTTCCCTTCCTTGGGTGCTATATATCCACCTTTAGCCAAGTGCTCACCGTTTCGGAAGAAATCCCACTGAGTTCGGATGTATCCTACGAGGTTATAGGAGAAATGGGCAACCACATTCTTCTCTTTCGAGATCGCAAAACAGAATTTGAAATCCAAGCCTTTAATGCTCAAATGAAACAGAGCTGGTCAAAAGAGTTGATTCTTGATCGTCGCTTGCCTAATGTACTGGGCATTATCCCTACCCAAGAGGATTTTACACTGCTCTATTCTTATCGGCAAAAAGGGAATACCCTGATCAAAGCGCATCGCTATGATCCTGCCGCCAATCTGGTGGATTCTTCTCAACTTATTGACTTGGGCTATCTTTTTTTTACCCCACGTTTTGAACTGATCCGATCGGAAGATCGCTCGAAGTTATTGGTGTTTTACCTGGAAAACCAGGACATTGTTCATGCCTACTCCTTTGACCTGCCGACCCAATCGATGCTCTGGGAGCACACGTTCACGCTTGATGATTTTTTGTATAGCCGAGATTTTATCCAAGCAATCGTCGACAATCGTGGTCAAGCCAATTTCATTTTCCAGAAAGATAACTTTCGATCTAAACGCAAAGAACACTTTTATCAAATCTATACCTATAATGGGGCTGGAGAACCTATCCTGACCAACATCCCAATGGACGAGTACCTCTCCTTCGATGTCTTCTTTGAAGCTGACAATCTCAACAACCAAATCATCGCTGCCGGCTTGTATTCCGACAACAACACCGAGCGAGCTATGGGCTTTTTCTACCTGCGCGTCAACCCAAAGTCAGCCAACCAGCCCTTGGTCCGATTCACCCCTTTCAGTGAAGAATTTTTACAAAACCTACTCGGGCGCGATTACCGAGAAGAGAAAGGATTAAACGAAACTTCCGTGCGAGAAATCGTATTACGTAGAGATGGAGGTGCGCTGCTCATTGCAGAACGCAACAGGCAATTACAACGTCGTACAAGTACGACCAGTCGCGTTTATTATGACCCTGCGGAGCGAAACTTGGTGGACTTTTATTATGAAGAAGTCTTTGTGCTCTCCATTCACCCCGATGGACAGCTCCACTGGGAAACTATTCTCCACAAAAAGCAATACAGTCAAGATGATAACGGAATGTTTTCCAGCTATTTTCTCTTCGAGACACCTGGTCGATTGCGTTTTTTGTTTAACGATGAAATCAGATTTGAAAACACCGTAAGTGAATACGTAATCAATGGCTTAGGCGAGTATGATCGCAACAGTTTATTCAGCACCACCAAACTAGACCTAAGGCTGCGTTTCAGGGCTGCGACCCAGATAAGTCCCACGGAATTAGTGATTCCCAGTGAACGTCGCAACCGCCTCAAATTGGTACGCCTAACCTATTAGTGGATCACCCCGTAAATTCTGTTACACCCAAGTCTTGCTTTTTTGCACTTGTGCTTCGTCCCTGAAATCCTCATGTAGCTATGGCTACACTCCGGTTTCAGCTCCTCGCCCAAGCACGAAAAA
>Ga0102812_10003601_pt1 | contig 10108 bp, 9 predicted proteins | sample ColrivemetaGS713_FD_79334 | JGI IMG/M metagenome (GOLD analysis project Ga0102812, IMG submission 79334) | Estuarine microbial communities from the Columbia River estuary - Flood tide ETM metaG S.713 | ecosystem: Environmental > Aquatic > Marine > Intertidal zone > Estuary | place: USA: Columbia...
CGATTTCGACCTTCGTGAATCACGATGCGCAAAATTCCGGGCGACGGCTGAGCAACTTTGGCCGGAGCAGTGAGTCCGTCCTCGAGTTCAACTCCATCGCGCAAGCGCCGAATTGCCCCTTGGTTCACCTCGCCACCTGCGACTTCGGCGAGGTATTCCTTTTCCACACCATGGCTCGGATGAGCGATGCGATTAGCGAGTTGACCGTCATTGGTCATGAGCAACAAACCCTCAGTATCCACATCAAGCCGACCGACCGAAAAGACACGCGGCTCTGCAGGAACATAATCGACAACAATCGGGCGACCGTGAGTGTCGCTTGACGTCGTCACGACTCCGACTGGTTTGTTGAAGAGGTAATACACCAATCCCGGACGAACACCAATTTCGACTCCGTCAACGGCAACTACATCAACTTCAACATCAACACGTCGACCAAGTTCAGCAAGAACTCCGTTCACCATGACCCGACCTTCAGCAATGATGTCCTCGCACACGCGACGAGATCCGAAACCATGAATGGCCATCACCTTTTGTAAGCGTTCACCTTGCGGCAATTGCTTCGACTGCGCAGCCAGTTGCTCCCAGAGCGGAGGCTCAGGCTCCCGGTTCGTCATGAGCAGCCTCGACTGGCTCGGCGACGGGAGTTGCTTCTTCAACGATCGGCGCAACGTCATCAGACTTTGAAATGCGCAACCCGACTTCAAGGGCTTCAACAATGTCGGCGCCTGGCAAGAATTCAACAATCGGTGGCAAATCATTCACCGAGTTAATACCGAGCTTTTCCAAGAAAGCCGGAGTCGTCCCCCAGAGCACTGCTTGCCCCGGACCTGGGTCGCGTCCGATCTGATCGATGTATCCACGACTTTGCAACGTCCGCAATACACCATCGGGATCGACTCCACGGATTGAGGCGATTTGTGCACGCGACAACGGTTGCTTATACGCAACGATGGCCAACGTTTCAAGAGCTGCGCCCGATAAACGTGCGCGTTGCCCATCAAGGATGAAGCGCTCAACATACGCAGCTACGTCAGGGTGGGATTGATAGCGATATCCACCAGCAATTTGCACGAGTTGAAACCCGTGGCCGGCTTCTTCATAAGCAGATGCCAAAGTTGCGCACAAACTTTCGACAACCGGAGCTGGTTGCTGCAAAATTTGCGAAAGTAACTCGAGCGGAACAGGATCGCTCGCCACCAAGATGATGGCCTCAAGAGCACGCACGAGTTCGGCGTCAATGGGCGCCGATTCTTGTTGCACGGTCGTTTCTAATTCAGTTGTTTCAGTTGTGTCACTCATCGTTAAACCTTGTCTCTAGCCTTCGTAATCGTCAATTGGTAGCGAGCCAACGGAGACCGACTCGTCGTCACCAACCCACACAATGTCAATGTCGCCAAATCGCTCTGCTTGCTCGAGTTCAACAAATCCCTGTTTGAAAAGTTCAAGCAATGCCAAGAACCGCACGATGATTTCTAGGCGATCAACAAGATCGGCGGTGAGGTGTCTGAAACTGATGCGACGAATTCGCGGCAATTCATCAATCAATTCAGCAAGTGCATCAGAGACGTTCGCCTTAATGACGCCGACATGGAACAAATCGACATGCGGGACGACCTTGGGTGTGACAGCACGCATGTACGCCGCAAGCATTTGCTTTGGCTTGACACCTTCAAGAAGGTCGGGCATCAGTTCAGCGAAACGTTCATCAGGACCAGAACGTCGAGGGTATGAACGATCGGCAGCATCCGCAAGCTGAGCGAAAACTTGGCCCACATCTTTGAAGGTCTTACACTCAAGGAGTCGTGCCAACAACAGGTCGCGTTCTTCCCACAGGCCCAACTCTTCATCGATGTCGATGTCTTCGCGACCTGGCAACAAACGACGAGCCTTCAATTCGACCAAAGTCGCAGCGATCAATAAGAACTCAGTCGCCAACTCAAGGTCAAGCGAATCAAGTTTGGCGATTTCAGCCAAATACGAATCAACGATGATCGACAAGTTGATCTCGTAGATATCAACTTGCTCTTTCAAAATGAGGTGCAACAGCAGGTCGAAGGGTCCCTCAAATACCGGGGTGGAAACGTCGACAGCCATCGCATTGAGGCTAATCGCCACAGCGGGCTCGGAGCAGGTAAAACGGCAAAAACCGCTCAGCAATCAGAGCCAAATAAGCCCCAGGAATCGATTGTGCGCCGTTATCCTTGACCCGTGCCTCGCGTCCTGTCTTGTATCCAACCCACCGGAGTCGTCCATTTGGGCAATTATCTCGGGGCTCTGCGCAATTGGGTCGTTGGCCAGCACGAATGCGACGCCTTTCATGGCATTGTCGACCTGCATGCCCTCACCGTGACCGATCGCCCGGGCGTTTTGGGCACGAGCACGCTCGAATTAGCCGCCACCCTCTTTGCAGTCGGACTTGACCCCGAGGTGGCAACAGTTTTCGTCCAGAGCCATGTTCCCGAGCATGCCCCATTGGACTGGGTCATGGAATGCACCGTGTCATATGGCGAACTCAGCCGCATGACGCAGTTCAAAGACAAGTCTGCCAAGCGCGAAGCCGACTTCGTATCAGCTGGTCTCTTCACCTACCCAGCTCTTCAGGCCGCCGACATTTTGTTGTATGACGCTGACGAAGTTCCCGTCGGCGAAGACCAACGTCAACACATCGAAATCACCCGCGATATCGCGATGCGATTCAACGGACATTTTGGGGACACCTTCGTTGTGCCCAAGATTGTGACTCCACGCGCCGGCGCCAAGGTCACCGATTTACAAGAACCCACCGCCAAGATGTCGAAGTCTTCAAACACCGATGCCGGAATTGTGTACTTGCTCGACGAACCCGCCGCAATTCTGAAAAAGTTCAAACGCGCCGTGACCGACTCTGATGGCGAAGTGCGTTTTGATCGTGCCGAAAAGCCTGGCGTGTCAAACCTGATTGAAATCTTGGCGGCATGTACCAGTCGTAGTCCGCAACAGGTTGCTGCCGAATACACACAGTACGGTCCTCTCAAGGCCGATGCTGGTGAAGCCGTCGTCGCGATTCTTGCGCCTATTCAGCATCGTTATCACGAACTCATGGGCGACAAGGCTGAACTCTCACGCTTGCTACGTACTGGTGCCGAAAAGGCCCGTGCAGTTGCGTCAGCGACACTCGAGCGCACGTACAACAACATCGGTCTACTCCCACCCGAGTGACACGGGCTACTAACCCGCTTGATGCCTTGTCGTCAGGCAAATGCGGTTACCTTCAGAGTCCTTAATTTCTGCCACGAAACAAAACTCTGCTTCGGTTTTTTCAAGCAAGATCTCTGAACCGAGTTCAACTGCTTTTCTCAGCACCGTATCAATGTCTTCAATGAGCAAGTAGAGAAAAACTCCGTCGATAGATGGCTTGTACACATCTCCCTGGACGAGCGCTCCACTAATTCCTACGCCATTTTCTTCGTACGGGAAGAACGCCATGTCATAACCATGAATCGAGCCGCGCTCAAATTCAATGTCAAGCAGTGCTTGATAAAAGCCAACAGCTCGTTCCATATCAACGACGGGAATTTCAAAGAAAGCTCCAAAATTGACTGCCATGATTCAAGAATAGATGATCCGAACCTTGGCCCGAAGATCAGCAAGCACCGGTCAATATTCAGCGATGTCAATCAATACTGCATGCACCACAATACGGTATTTCACACTGTGCGGCGGATGACAAGCAACGAGTGACAGAGTTTGGTCGTTCGAGGTCGACGCATACAGTAACGGGTCAGTGGGCAACCGAATGTCAACACCCGTCACGCGATAGGTATACAACTTTGTTCCGATCGTCAAATAAACGAGCGAGTTGACCCCGAGTTTGTCAAGATTCCTAAACTCGTGGCCGTGCGAAACACGATGACCAAAAATCGCCACATTCCCCGGTTGATTAGGCGTACGTGACTCAACTAAGTGCGAAGGATCAATGTTGACGAACTCAGTACCTTCGCGTACGAGGGACTTCAGACCGATTTGCGGTATTGAAATGTAACCAGGAAATCTCTCCCCATTCGACAAAGAATTCGTTGGAGCATTGATCGTCCAACTCTGCGGGCTTCCCACGAACCAACCAAAGATATCTACAATTAAATCGGTGCCACCGTACGAGTAAAACGAAACTCCGCGCGTCCCAGTTGCCATTTGCGCATGGTTCGGAGCGGTGACTCCAGCTTTGTCGGCATTGAGGTTTGACGAATTAGGACGTGTGCGACCCGCCGGATAAACGGTCACATATCCCCCACCGTGCACGCGAGTCATCGTGACATTCAAGGCGACGGCCGAGGCACCTGAACTCGGAATTCCGGCTTTACTCGCCGTGCCTACTTCGACCGTCCAATTGTGGTGCAACGCAACTTTTTCACCAAGTGGGTTAGGTGTTGATCGCGTATCAAGCAAGCGCGTCGGCGAAATTGGTACGAACAATCCATCTTCGCTGACCAACGCTGACGCTCCGCTGTAATAACCCATAACGTCAACGAGTAAGTCGCCACCGGCGTATGAGTAAAAATCAATGCCACTTGCAGTCGGTTTCACAATGACCTGATTGGCGATTGTCTGATTTAGCGACGAAATATTGATGTTTGATGTCGTCCCCCGATCTGACCCAGCCGGATACGCCGACCAATAGCCAAAGCCGTCAGCGCGTAGTCGCGAGTTAACGGCGGTGACGTTCAAGACCAGACCTTCTGTGTCTACCGGTATCCCAGCAGGCAATGACAACCGCACCACTCGGCCCTCACTTACCGTCGCGTTACCTCGAGTATCGAGTAAGCGTTGCGGCGTGAGCGGGATATAGCGACCAGCTCTTGTCGCTCCTGACGGGCTGTAATAACCAAAAACATCAACCAACAAATCCGCAGTAATTGATGAATACAAACCAATTCTTCCGTCACCACCCAAACGGACGGTCACAAGGTTGGCCACCATCTGCCCGCTGCGTTCAATGTTGACATTGGAAGTATTGGGCAAACCCGGGTCCCCCCACGGAAAAACCGTGACAAACCCTTGACCGTCAGGATTAACGACCGTGACGTTAAGAACAACCGCGGTGGCCGTATTAGGAACACCAGCCATACCTCTGATGAGAACCGGTTTGTATGAACCAGTCGCGGCTTTACCAGAATCTCGGGTATCTAATACTCGAGTTGGTGAAACGCCACGAAACGAAGATGCTCCAACGGGTGCGGCCGAAACCGATTGCGACCCAACCGTTGAGCCCACAAAGAACGTTGAAGAAAGAAGCAAGCCAACAACTAAGTGCCGACTCAACGATGTGATCAAACGCGAGCGGCGGTGACGTGACTTCTTCATAGAACTTGCAAAGCCTAGAGCAACAACAGGGACCCCAACCATTCCTGAACTAGATCTGATCTGCCTGTCGCAAAAGATGAACAACCGGATCATTTCTTGACATTTCGTTCGACCGATCAAGAAGTCGCAGCGTCTCAGAGCTCGAACCGGCGGCACGACACAAATTCAACCCGATGAGTTCATGCTCATGATAGGTACGAAATTTCTTACCCTTTGGCCCAGCGATCGTGGCAACAACTCGTCCCACTACTCCGAGTTCACTTTCAACTTTGCCTATGTCGTGCAGCAAAGCAGCGGCCACCTCATCACGAGTGAATGTGGGATGTAATTGGGTGAAACGGTTAGCCACTTCAATGGAATGGCGTTGGTCGTGTGGCTCCATGCGATTCCACAATGCAAATTCATTCACCAGCAATCTTTCATTAACCCAAGCAACGTCCTTGATATCGGGAGTGCGTTTGGATAGGGATGTGAAAAATCGCCGCACAAGATGAAGTTGATTCGCCAAAAAACGAGACATCACGACCCTCGCGAAACACTCGCACGCGGATGGGCCGTGCGGTATTGATCAATCAGACGTTCTTGTGACACGCGCGTGTACACCTGGGTGGTTGAAATCGAGACATGACCGAGCATTTCTTGCACGATCCGCAGATCGGCCCCATGATCAAGCATGTGTGTGGCGCACGAGTGGCGCAAAACATGTGGAGACAACTGCGCAGTCAGACCAGCCTTGGCTCCAGAACGCGACACAATGGCAAAGGCCGCCTGTCGCCCGAGCCTCCCGCCACGATTATTCAAAAAGATCGCCTCAGCGTCTCCTCGCTTCAGCCATCGAACTGGTTCAAGTTTTTCTCGCCCATCGCGCAACCAAAGATCAACGGCTTCTCGAGCACACTTGCCTACCGGAACCAATCGTTCTTTAGAGCCTTTGCCATACAAACGGACAAGTCCAGCATCAAGATCGAGATCGCCCATCGACAAACCGCATACTTCTGAGATTCGCGCACCCGTGGCATACAACAATTCGAGCAGAGCGCGATCACGAAGAGCAACAGGTTCGGTCCCCGTCACTGCAGCGAGCAAATTTTCAACCTCATCTTCCGACAAAGGCTTGGGAATTCCTGCCGGAACTTTGACGCCATCAAAATCTGCCGTTGGATCATCGTTGCGCATTCCCTCAGCGGTCATGAAGCGATGCAGCATCCGAATAGCCGCCATATGGCGAGCGACACTTGATGCCGCGGCCCCCGATGAACGCTGCTTTGATACCAGCCGATTGATATCGGCAAGTTGAACTCGATGAAGATCGGTCTTTTGTTCGTGCAGCCATTCGCAATAAGTCGTCAAGTCACGACGGTAGGCCTGCAATGTGTTCTGCGAACGGCCGCGTTCGGCAAGTAGCCACGACAAGAACTCTTCAACTTCAATCGGGACCGATTCGGTGATGTCCACGAGTAATTACTTTACGACAGAATCAAGACCGCGAAGTCGGCGATCGGCAAGCAATAAACCGATTGTTGACTTCGCGTCGGCAATTTCTCCGCTCACGACCATCGCCACAGCTTCATCAAAAGGAACTTCGAAGACTTCCATATGGTCTTCTTCGGGTCCGTGAGTTTCTTGACCCACATGTGAAAGACCAGTCGCCAGGTACACATGTAAAACCGAATCGGTCATTCCGGTCGAGGGATAGAACTGATGGAGCAATTCAAGATTCGTGGCGGTGTAGCCCGTCTCTTCCACGAGTTCACGAATAGCCGTGACCTCTGGATCTTCACCAGGAATATCACGCATACCAGCGGGCACTTCAATAATCACGCGATCAAAAGCCGCCCGATACTGCTTGATCAAGACGACGAACGGTTCGCCTGCATCGTTGTAGCGAATCGGCACAACCGCCACCGCTCCAGGCGAACGCACAATGTCGCGCGTAAACGCTTCACCATTGGGCGCTACAAAATCACCAACAACGACTTTCCAGATATATCCGTCGTATATCTTGCGATCACCAAGATGACGAAACGTGCCCATGAGTTCACTCTGTGCTGACTGAGACGTTGACTCTGAGGTTGGATCAGACAGAACGAACCTCGTCACGATTCGCCACCGCATCGGTCGGTCGACCAACACTGACCCGATACTGCAACGAAGCACCGATCATGTCACGGAACAGCGGGTGCGGACGGTCGGGACGGCTCTTGAACTCGGGGTGGGCTTGAGTACCGACCCAGAACGGGTGATCTTTCAATTCGATGAATTCAACTAAACGACGATCGGGCGACGTTCCGCTGCATACAAAGCCTGACGATTCAAATCGAGTGCGGTATTGGCTGTTGAACTCGTAGCGGTGACGGTGACGTTCACTCACCACGCTTTCGCCGTAGGCATTGGCAACCTTGCTCCCTGGTTCTAGGACCGCGTAGTAAGCCCCAAGACGCATCGTGCCACCCTTATCGGTCACATCGCGCTGATCATTCATGATGTCAATCACGGGATGCTGAGTCGACGGATCAAATTCGGTTGAATGTGCATCGGTCATTCCCAGGACATGGCGCGCGTACTCGATTGTCATGACCTGCATTCCTAGGCACAGGCCAAGACACGGAAGATTGTTTTCGCGAGCGAATTCAGCTGCTGCAATCTTTCCTTCAACTCCGCGTATGCCGAAGCCACCAGGAATCACCATTCCGTCGAGTTCGCTCAGACGACCAGCGGCCAAGAGTCCTTCGACTTCTTCGGCTTGAATCCAGTCAATCTCGACGCTGGCACCATGATGGAACCCGGCGTGCTTAATGCTCTCGACGACTGACAAGTACGCGTCGTGAAGTTCGATGTATTTACCGATCAGACCAATGCGCACAGGCTTGGTGGCATTTTCAACCATCGTCACCACGCTCTGCCATGACGACAAATCTGGTTTTGCTTCGATCTGCAAAACATCGCACACAACTGTGTCGAGACCTTCGTCGTGCAAAACCAACGGCAATTCGTAAATGTTGCGCACGTCAGCGGCGTTCACAACAGCCCGCTCATCAACGTCACACAAGTTTGAAATCTTGCGCTTCAAGCTGGGGCTCAACGATTCTTCGCTGCGGCACACAATGACATCTGGCTGGATTCCACGACTACGCAATTCGGTGACGGAGTGCTGTGTGGGCTTAGTTTTCTGTTCGCCTGACGGGCCAATGAACGGCACCAAAGTCACGTGGATGTAGCACACATTTCCGCGGCCGGCTTCTTTGCGATATTGGCGAATCGCCTCTAAAAACGGGAGGATTTCGATGTCACCAACGGTGCCACCGACTTCGGTGATGACCACATCAACATCATCTGATGCCATACGGCGAATACGACGCTTGATTTCATCGGTGATGTGTGGAATGACCTGAACAGTCTTGCCGAGATAATCGCCACGACGTTCGGCAGCAAGTACGGCCTGATAAATCGAACCAGTTGTTGCGTTTGAATTACGTGAGAGATTTTCGTCAATGAATCGTTCGTAGTGACCAAGGTCGAGGTCAGTTTCTCCACCATCATCGGTCACGAAAACTTCACCATGTTCAAACGGGTTCATGGTGCCCGGATCAATGTTGATGTACGGATCTAACTTCTGCATGGTGACACGCAGACCACGCAATTTCAGGAGTCGACCGAGCGACGAAGCAGTCAAACCTTTACCTAAAGAACTTGCAACTCCACCAGTCACAAAGATGTGCTTCGGCATTTTGACCTCCCGTTTGGTTAAACCAACTACGGGAGAACACCTTACAACTATTCCCGACGCCCATACGCACTACTGCGATCTTCGAGGAGGAAATTCGAAATTCTTTTGAGCTAATCGGTTGTGACCCGAGACTCCAGCAGTTCTTTGGCATGGCGCCGAGCCGCCGTACTATCGGGCCGGCCCGACAACATCCGAGCGATTTCGTCGACTCGACGTGCACCAGAAACTTCGGCAGCACTTGCCAAAGTGACTTCGGCACCCGAACGTTCAACGATGTTTTTCTCGACAACCACATGATGATCGGCAACAGCTGCCACTTGTGCCAAGTGAGTCACCACGAATATTTGATGGGCTTTGGCCAAACGCGACAGGCTCTCGGCCATAGCGTTGGCCGCCGAGCCGCCAATGCCGGCGTCAACCTCATCAAACACCAAAATGGGAGGTCCTTGAGTGAGGACCATACGGATGGCGAGCATGGTGCGAGCCAATTCCCCTCCCGAAGCGACTTTGCTCAGTGGGGCCGCTGGCGTTCCGGGGTTGGCCGCCAGCATCATCGTGACGTCGTCGGCGGGGTCGTCTCCCCCAACCTCGACACCAACAATTGCTCGCTCCATCGCCAATTGGTTGAGGTGGCCCGTAATGGCTGCCCCAAGAGCCTTGGCCGCCCCTTTACGCACCTTGGCAACCTTGGCCGCGGCCTGGCGCTCGCGGCGCTCAACATCGACTCGCTCTTTTTCGAGAGCCTCAACACGAACTTCAAATGACTGCAGTTCCTCGAGGCGTTGGGATGACTCATCGAGGTACGCAATCACCTCGGCAAGCGACTCGCCGTATTTACGGCGAAGTTCGCGCAGGCTCTGGCGACGTTGTCGCACCTCGGCCAGTCGTTCAGGGTTATCTTCACAATTTTCTCCAATATTGCGAATATTGGATGCGGTATCGGTGATTTCAGCGACGATGTCCCGTAACCGCACGACCTCGAGCTCAAATGGCGACCGGTTTTGTAATGCGGCGACAACAGAGCCCAGTACATCAAGC
>Ga0102812_10003603_pt1 | contig 10103 bp, 5 predicted proteins | sample ColrivemetaGS713_FD_79334 | JGI IMG/M metagenome (GOLD analysis project Ga0102812, IMG submission 79334) | Estuarine microbial communities from the Columbia River estuary - Flood tide ETM metaG S.713 | ecosystem: Environmental > Aquatic > Marine > Intertidal zone > Estuary | place: USA: Columbia...
AAGCGGATGCTGGATATCCTAGACAGGATCTCGGCAGGAAAAGGCAAAATGTCAGACCTTGATCAACTTGAGAGCCTTGCCAGGCTAACGATAAAAGGCAGTATTTGTGGTTTGGGAACGACGGCCCCAAATCCGGTGCTTTCAACCTTAGAATATTTCCGTAAGGAATACGAAGATCATATCAATGGAAATTGTCCTACAGGGAAATGTTTGAATATGGTAGAATATCTGATCAGGGACAATTGTATCGGATGTACAATTTGTGCGCAACGTTGTCCTGTTGGAGCCATTGAAAATCTGCCTTATGAGGTACATAGTGTCGATAATGACATCTGTGTAAAATGTGATATTTGCAGACAGGTTTGTCCTGTTGATTCTGTTTATATTAATTAATTCAGAAATTGAGGAGATTGAATGATTAAGCTAAAGATAAATAATACGGCTATTGAAGTTGAATCAGGAATGAGTATTCTTGAGGCAGCTAAAGGACTTGGATTGGATATTCCAACCATGTGTTATCTTAAAGGATATAGCAACCATCCATCTTGCATGGTTTGCATGGTAAAGGATGTTAAAACGGGCAAATTGTATCCGTCTTGTGCCTATCCGGTTCAGGAGGGGATGGAAATTGTTACGGATGATGAAGAAGTTATTGAAGCCAGAAAGGATGCCCTGGAATTGCTGTTAAGCGATCATGTAGGTGAATGTGAAGCTCGCTGTCGGGTTGCATGTCCTGCATATATGGATATCCCCAAAATGAATCGCTTGATCGCTGCTGGAGATTTTCACGAAGCACATAAAGTCGTAAAGGAGGAAATAGCGCTCCCCCTCGTTCTGGGATATGTTTGCGAAGCGCCATGTCAGAATGCGTGCAGGAGAAATTCAGTGGACGAGACCGTATCAATTTGCCAGCTCAAAAAGTATGTGGCAGTTGAAGATGCTAAAGATTCCGGGTATTACCTTCCTGAAAAGGAAGAATCAAAAGGCAAAAGTGTGGCTATTATTGGATCAGGACCTACCGGACTTGCAGCGGCTTTCCATTTAACACAGTCGGGTTTTGATTGTACGGTGATTGACCGGAATTCAAAACCGGGAGGAAGTTTAGCGTCAGAAGTAGAATCAAAAGCGCTGCCAGCTGATGTTTTGGAAGAGGAGATCAAAATCCTAAAAGCATTTGGAGTCACAATTAAATTGGATTATAACATCAATAATTCGGACTTCAGGCAACTGACTCAAGACTATGATTTCGTTTTAATTGCTACAGGTGTTTTTGATGAGGAAACAAATGAGGACTTTGGATTGGAATTGAATAAGCTAAAGAATGGTTTTCAGGTTTTGGATGGAATTCGAAGCATGAATGAATCAAATGTCTACATAGCAGGTAGTGCCGTAAGGAAGGTAAGGATGGCCGTGCAGGCTGTGGCGGAAGGGAAAGCAGCAGCTTTTTATATCCGTTCTGTTCTGGAGGGTGTAAATGACACAAAAGTTCACCGAAAATTCAATTCGAAATTCGGTAAATTGAAAGGGGAGGAAATAAGTGAATATCTCAAAGAATCCAATTCTGATAAAAGGGTCATTCCTCAGGATGAATTGGCTGGTTTTGATAAAGAATCGGTCATGAAGGAAGCAGCTAGGTGTCTTAGGTGTGATTGCAGGAAATCGGATGGTTGTAAATTGAGATTATATGCGGATGAATATGGAGCAAGACAAAACCTGTATAAAATTGAAGACAGACCTTTGGTAACAAAGTCATACAGGCACGACAAGATCGTTTATGAACCTGAAAAATGTATCCGTTGCAGTTTATGTGTTGACATTGCTGAAAAGGAAAAAGAATCGTTGGGACTAACCCACATTGGCAGAGGATTCGACGTTAGGATCGGCATTCCATTCAATGAATCATTGGAAAAGAGTTTGACAAAAACGGCTATTAAATGTGCCTTACATTGTCCCACTGCTGCCATTTCATTGAAAAAAGAATAATAAGGGATTAAAGAATGCCTTTCAACTTTGTTCGAAAATTTCGGAACTGAATTAAGGTTGTAAGATCATATCATCATCAGCAGAATCGATCGTTAATTATTGAAAATAAGCAGTAGCCGGAAAATAAAAATACTATGAAATCCAAAATATATATATTATTCCTGTTAATCTTTAGCTATTCAAATAGCGGCTTGGGGCAACAGGATTTTTGCTGGCCATCATTCAGGGGGAATCAGGCATTGACTGGCAAAACAACAGCGGAAATTCAATTACCGCTTAGTCTGGAGTGGAGCTTTAAAACCGATGATGCAATTCGTTCTACTGCCGCTATTTGTAATAAAATGGTTTATATCGGTTCAAATGATGGATTTCTTTATGCTTTATCAGCAGAAGGAAAATTAGCGTGGAAATTTGAAGCTGGAACCTCAATTGAATCTGCTCCGCTCATTTTGGATGATAAGGTCTTTTTCGGTTCACTTGAGGGCACTTTGTTTGCTCTGAATTCGAACGATGGAGAATTGGCGTGGAAATATCAAACAGAAGGTCAGATTTCAGGCGCTGCCCAATGGGCCAAACGGCAGGATGGTAAAACGGATGTCATTGTTGGATCTTATGACTATAATTTGCATGCTGTAAATAGCGAAACAGGGGAAAAGAGCTGGGCTTATGAAGCAGATAATTATATTAATGGAACGGCTGCCATTGCCAATAATATTGCTTGTTTTGGGGGCTGCGATGGATTCTTCCATATGGTTGATACAAGGTCAGGTAAACTGGAGAAAAGTATTGACTTAGGGACTTATATAGCTTCTTCTGCCTCGATTTTGGATGGGTTTGCCTATTTCGGTAACTATGATGGTATATTTTATGGGATGGAGTTGAAATCAGGTAAAATATTGTGGCAGCAGCAGGCAGGATCAATTGTGGGATCACCTGCGATATCTGGTAAACACATCGTTATCGGTTCGAAAAACAAAAATGTTTATTGCTTTAATGCAAAAGATGGTGAGATCATTTGGACCTTTAAAACATTGGGGAAAGTTGAAGCATCTCCGGTCATCTCTGACAAGAAAGTTGTGATTGCTTCAGGTGATGGACGTTTGTATGTGCTGGATCTCAAAACGGGTAAAAAATTGTGGGCCTATGAGATTGGAAGTCCCATTCTGGGTTCGCCGGCCATAGTGAAAAATAAAATTATAGTTGGTGCAGAAGATGGCAATATATATTGCTTTGGAACAAAATAAATTATTGGGGATCAAAAAAGAAGTTTGATCTGATTCGTTATTGATGATTAAAATTTAAGGAATTGAATATTGTAAATATAGTACCGGGATTTGGGGGCACGTTTTACTGTGGGAATTGCCTTAGAGATAGTGGTTTTGTTTCGGCGCTTCGGGAATCAGGACACGAAACGCACACCATTCCAATTTATCTGCCTTTGTCAATGGATCATGTAGATAGAGAGGAAGATGTTCCTGTATTTTATGGGGCAATAAGCATTTATTTGAAGCAACGCTTTAAATGGATGAGGCATATGCCGGTTTGGATGGAAAATTTCTTCAATGCACCTTTCTTTTTGAAATTGGCTGCAAAAAAAGCGGGTTCAACCAGGGCAGAGGGCCTGGAGGAAATGACCATTTCCATGTTGAAAGGTCATGAGGGATATCAGGCAGAAGAACTGGATATGCTCATTGAATTTTTACGGGATCAGATCAAACCAGATGTGGTACATTTGTCTAATGCGCTCTTGCTGGGTTTGGCAAAAAAAATGAAGGAGGAATTGAATGTAACAGTGGTTTGTACTTTACAGGATGAAGATGTGTGGATCGATGCTATGCGGCCTGAATTTGTATCTGATTTGTGGAACATGATGAGCGAAAAAGCCAAAGATGTCGATAGTTTCTTTCCCGTTAGTAATTATTTTGCGAAGGTCATGCAGCAGAAAATGAGAATCCCGGCTGAAAAGATGCACACGGTCCATATTGGAATTGATCCTTCTAAATATAATTATGTACAACCAGACCTTGATAAACCGGTAATTGGATATTTATCCAGATTGAATGAGGAAAACGGGATGGAGATCGTCGTTGACGGATTCATTCAACTAAAGGAGGACCCCGCTTTTTCAAAGGTTAAATTACACCTTACCGGGGGGAAAACAGGTGACGATAAGAATTTCATTCATAAACAACTAAAAAAACTTAAAAAGGCGGGTTTAGAGCGAGAAGTTGAATTTTTGGATTCCTATGAAGGTCAGGCAAAAAACAAATTTTTAGAATCACTAACGCTTTTGAGTGTTCCTGTATTAAAAGGGGAAGCATTTGGATTGTATCAACTTGAAGCACTGGCTTCCGGTACACCATTGGTTCAACCTGAACTTGGCGCCTTTAGTGAAGTTGTGGGAACAACGGGCGGCGGCGTATTGTATAGCCCGAATAATGCAAAAACGCTTGCGGCTGCTTACCGGAAATTACTGACTGATCCGGATAGGATACTGCAGTTGGCCGAAGAAGGAAGAAAGAACGTTGCAGAAAAATTTAATATGGAAACTCAGGTTAACATGATGATCTCCGGTTACCAAAATGCGATCTCAAAGAAAAATATTAACCAATAAAGAAGAAAAGGAACGAATCAACTTACAACTGCTGATTCCTTACTTTTAAATTTCGTTTATTGATTTGAATAATAATTTTAATAAACCGTAACTTGTATCAGGATAACTTATACCAAAATGATAGTTGAACTTCAAAATATTTGCAAATCCTATAAAAACCAAATGTCAGGTTCTGTAAGGGATGTATTAAAAAATATCGATTTAACTGTGTCGAAGGGAGATTTGATCTCTGTAGTGGGGCCGTCTGGCTGTGGTAAATCCACCTTGCTAAACATCATAGGTACGATGGATAATCCCGATTCAGGTAATGTAAACTTTCAGGGTCGAATCATTAATGATCTCAATTCCGGAGAATTAGCAGTCATTAGAAATAAAAAAATCGGTTTTGTTTTTCAGCAGCATCATTTGTTGCCACAGCTAAGTTTAATGGAAAATGTTTTATTGCCTCTCATTACCGAAAAAGATAAGAAAGTCAAGACAATAGCCATGAATAGGGCCAAGGAACTAATTTCATGGGTCGGTCTGGCGGATGTGGTTCATCAGTTTCCTTCTCAACTGTCTGTTGGAGAATGTCAAAGAGCTGCCGTAGTCCGTGCCCTGATAAATGAACCTGAAATTATTTTGGCTGATGAACCTACCGGATCCCTGGATGAGAAATCAGCAATGGAACTGGTCGATCTGTTGATCAGTCTTAACGCAGAGAATGGACAAGCCGTTGTAATGGTTACACATGCAAGCAAATTAGCAGAAAAAATGAAGAAGATGTACCAACTTTCCAATGGTTCATTAATTCAGGTCTAAGCCGGAAGATTTATTAATAGTTGGAATGAAAATGATTGCATGAGTATTTTAAAATATATTTTACGAAGCTTCAGTTTTTATAAAAAGCAAAATCTTGCTCTTTTGGCCGGCACCATACTGAGTACTGCCGTTCTTACCGGAGCCCTTATTGTTGGCGATTCTGTCAATTATAGTTTGGGACAGATCGTCAATAAAAGGTTGGGGAAGGTTGATCATGCCTGTGTGACCGGAGAACGATTTATTTCAGATGACTTAAGTCTCAAAATGAATAATGTTTCTTCCTTAAATATTGCAGGGGTATTAAGGCTGAAAGGAACTGTCAAAAATCCGGAAACGAATGTGCGCTTGAATCAGGTTGATGTGTATGGTGTAGATTCAGCTTTCTGGTATTTTTCGGAATTGTCTGGCATCGATCTGAATGAAGATGGAATAATGGTCAGTGAAAATGTTGCAAATCGTTTAAAACTGAATTTAGGAAGCACTGTTTTACTTCGGATGGAAAAACTCGATGCAATTCCGGTGAATACACCATTCTCTCGCGGGGATCAAAACTCCGTTTCCCTTCGATTAAAGGTGGTAAAAATCCTTTCGGATGAAGAATTTGCGAGATTCAGCCTCGAAACAAACCAAAAAGCACCTTATAATCTATTTTTATCAAAATCATTATTGCAAAGTAAATTGGATCTTGCAAATAAAAGCAACTTGATCCTTTCGGGAGGCGGGTCATCAAAAACGCAGAATGATTTGCCTGATTCATTGATGCAGGCGCAATGGTCCTATAGAGATGCATCCCTTCAAGTGAAAGAATTACAAGGAAACGAAATTCTTGAGATTACTTCAGATCGTATCTTTCTGGATGATATAATTTGTGAAAAAATTGCTTCCTCATATCCAGGTCAAAGGATTCTCAGCTATTTGGTCAACGGAATACAATTTAATAATAAAAGCATACCGTATTCATTTGTATCTGGCCTTGAGTCAGGCATGATCGATCTGGATTTGGCTGACGATGAAATAATTCTAAATGATTGGGCAGCTGCTGATCTGGCGATTAGTGTCGGAGATTCTGTTCGCCTGGAATATTTTACGATCGGAGCATACAAAGAGCTTATCACTGAAAGTAAGAAGATGAAACTGGTTGGAATTGAGCTAAATCAGGGACAATTGTTCAAGCAAGACCTGATGCCAGATTTTCCGGGATTATCTGATGCCAAAAGTTGTGGAGAATGGGATACCGGGATTCCCATCGATCTGGATCTGATCCGGGATAAGGATGAGTTGTATTGGAACGAGTTCAGGGGAACACCAAAAGCAATTGTATCATATGCTTCTGCAAACAGAATGTGGGCAAACGCATTTGGATCTGCTACTGCACTCAGGATAAAAATTCAAGGTACTGATCTGGGGGATAGAACAGCCAAACTGAATCAACTGCTTGCCCCATCTGACATTGGTATAGGCTTTAAAGATGTCAGATCAGCGGCTGACCGCGGAGTTGCTAATTCTGTTGACTTTGGTGAATTGTTTCTTAGTTTGAGCTTTTTTGTGATCGCTGCTGCTGTCTTGTTGCTTGTTTTATTATTTGCATTAAATATTTTGTCCCGTAGAAAAGAGATCAAAGTGCTCAGGGCATTGGGGATTGCAGACAGGAAGATATTCCAAATGCTAATGGGAGAATCACTTGTTTCTATCTTGTTTGGAGGAGTCCTTGGAACGGTGCTTGGCGTTTATTATAACAAAGCGATTTTGCATGGTTTAAATTCAGTTTGGCAGGATGCGGTAAGAACCCATGACCTGTCAATACACATCAGTTTTGGAAGCTTGTTAGTTGGTTTGTTTTCCGGTATTTTAATTGCGGTCATGGCTGTTTTCTTTCTAATAAGAAAGGAGATCAGATCAAAAAATATTCAGACAGATCATCCGGGCCAAATTTCTGGAAAAGCGAAGCTGATTCAAGGGGTAATTGCCATCTGCTTACTCATTTTAAGTATCGGTCCCGTTATTTTGGCCGTTAAAAACGGTAGTTATGATAATTCAGCCTTATTTATGGCGAGCGGAGCTTTCATGATTCTGTTTATGATATTATTCGTCAGGCTTTTTATACTTAAAAACAGGAATGAAAATTCGATGGGAGTCCGTTCGATTCCCGGTATTTGGCAACTTGCTTTCAGGAATATTTCAAGGAAAAGTAAAAGATCGCTTGTTGCCATTTCTATGCTTGCATTAGGAACTTTCAGTGTCTGCATCACGGGGGCTAATCGTCAAACCTATTTTAATGATGAATCCAACAGGTCATCCGGAACGGGCGGGTTTTTGTATTGGCTTGAATCAAGTATAGCTTTTCAAACTGATCCCAATACTAAAGAAGGACAGGCATCGCTGAACATATCTGAGGAAAGCATCCTTGATTCAATCCACTTTGTACCTTTATTAACACTTCAGGGAGACGATGCAAGTTGCCTGAATCTCAATCAGGTGACCAATCCTCAAATTTTGGGTGTTGATCCGACCTATTTTGATTCTATTAAAGCATTTTCCTTCGCAGGTCTGACCGGGGAAATTGATAAAAAGGCTCCCTGGTTAGAACTTGAACACCAATATGACGAGCATACCATTCCGGCTTATATTGATCAAACGGTAATTACCTGGGGATTGATGAAAAAACTCGGGGATACCCTGATTTACCTGGATGAGTCTGGTTCAGAATTGAATCTGATCATAGCCGGTGGCCTGAATAATTCAATTTTTCAGGGTAATGTTCTGATAGATGAAAATAAGCTGAGAAAGTATTTTCCTTCCACTCGAGGAGCGAAAGTGCTGCTGATTGAAGGGAAAGAGGATAACAGGACTGGTATTGAGAATCTGATTGATTACTATTTTCAGGATTTTGGCGTTGAATTTCAGAGAACCTCTGTTCGAATGATGGCGTTTAATTCTGTTTCAAATACTTATCTGAATGTCTTTATGTTGCTCGGTGCTTTGGGTTTGCTTATTGGAACGCTGGGTTTTGGAATTATTCTATTAAGAAATAAGGCTGAAAGGAAAAGTGAACTGGCGCTGATGCAAGCAATTGGGATACCTGAAAAATCCATCTATTTTATGGAAGTAATGGAAAATGTAATTTTACTTGGAATAGGCTTGGGAATTGGTCTGGCAGGTACTATTATTGGCTTATTGCCTTCCTTGATATCAAAGTCTGCGAGTGCGCCAATTGGTTATATGATACTGATCATTCTTGCCATTTTTATAAATGGATTATTCTGGATTTTAGTTTTGGGAAGGAATTCAAAACAAAAACAACTTCCTGCTATTTTGAGGGCAGAATGATCTATTCTTATTTAACTAACCGCCCGGGTTAATAATTGTCATTAATTGTTCAAGATCTCCTGAAGCAATGATTTGAAAGTAGTAGAATTATACATTCCATTACCATCATGACCAATTCCATTCACGATGGTTTTTGAGTGTTGGTGCATCCCCGGATAAACGAGTTCCATGTATTTGAACATGTTTTCTCCTCTCTGATAGCGGGAACTGCCCAATAATGTGGCATGGCAACTGCTTGTGTTCAGTGAAGAGTCAGATCCGGTTCCATTCCCCAGTAAATAAATGACAGAACGATTCACAAAATGATCATTAAAACTGCCTTTACTTGTCTCACTCAGGTAGGGAGGTATCGCTGAAAAGCCAAATGGCCATACATTGTAACTACTGCAATCCGCAGGTGTGAATAAGTTTTCTGTGTTTTCATCCATTCGCTGACCATCGGGATAATAGAAATACTGACTATTGGCAACAATATGATCAAAATCAATATTCGGGTAGTCGTCTTGCACCTTATTGGAACCGGCATACAAATGGGACATTAAAGCACCAGAAGAATGGCCGGTGACAATGATGTTCTTCATGGCAGGGAAAAATTTGCTTTCAGTGAGTTGTTTGATCAGATTATCCAGTACCTCAAAAGAACTGATTTTAGACCCTGAAATGGAATTTTGGCCCTCCCTCCAATTTACACTATTCCAATAAAAATCACCACCTGAAGCTTCAGATTGATTTTTGAAAAATGGAGAGATCAAAACAACATTATTTTCTATCCCTGTTGATTTAAGGGCATTCATCATATATTGAAAATAATCGTTTGCATTTCTGTTGACGCCGTGCAATACGATAATAGCGGCATCAAGCTCTTTCCATTCAGCCAATTCTTCATAAATAGGGTAGCTGGCGTAAAAATTAAATATTCCGGTTCCGGTCCCTGACATTTCGACGGAGTGCAAACAGCCATCGGTTGCTGTTGTGCAAGGAGGCATTGAATAGATCTTCTGATCTGTTCCTGTTGAAAAATGAATCACAATGTCGTCCTCAAGAATCTGTCCTGTCATCCCAATTACTCCGGACCCAATTTTGAATTCATACTCGGAAGCATAATCAAGCATTATGTGAATATCGATCTTTGAATTTTGATTATAAAAATCTATTTCAAGCGGTACAAGCTGTATGCCGGAAGTAACAGAAAGTAGTGACTCAAAGTTTTCCTTTTGGACTGTTGCTGAAAAAACAATGCTAATAGTGATATCAGTTGGCATATTTTCAATACCATTTGTAAATTCAGTTCCATTTGCTGTGATGGAAATTGCTGAAATATAATCTACATTTTCAGTTCGATCACATCCGCATAAAATGAAAAACATCAATATGGAAG
>Ga0102812_10003613_pt1 | contig 10085 bp, 6 predicted proteins | sample ColrivemetaGS713_FD_79334 | JGI IMG/M metagenome (GOLD analysis project Ga0102812, IMG submission 79334) | Estuarine microbial communities from the Columbia River estuary - Flood tide ETM metaG S.713 | ecosystem: Environmental > Aquatic > Marine > Intertidal zone > Estuary | place: USA: Columbia...
TAGTATTGTAGGCGAAGAATGGCGTTATAATCCGTTAATTATAGGTTATTGGCAAAAAGACGCAAATAATATAGATGGTTATAAATCTAATTTAAAATCACCAATGGATTTTCCGATGCAGCGTTTAATAGTGAATGCATTGAATGATGGAGAAAGTTGGGATACCGGATTAGTTAAAATTTACGAAGGGTTGGCAAACGATTTTCATTATGCCAAACCTAAAGACTTAATGATTTTCCCGGATAATCATGATATGAGTCGCATTTTTACCCAATTGAAGGAAGATGTGGTGAATACAAAAACGGCTTTGGGTTATATATTGACTTTGCCTCGAATTCCACAAATATATTACGGAACTGAAATTTTAATGGACAATAGCGCAAACCCTGGCGACCACGGATTAATACGTACAGATTTTCCAGGTGGATGGGAAGGTGATACCATCAATGCATTTACAGGAGAAGGATTAACCGATGCTCAGAAGGATATGCAGAGTTTTGTGAAAAAACTTCTAAATTATCGTAAAAACAGTAAGGCTATTCATGAGGGAAAAACAATTCATTTTGCACCTTTGGATGGTACATATTTGTTATTCAGAATTATTGAAGGAGAAACGGTTGTTGTGATAATTAATAAAAATGATAACCCGATTACTTTAGATTTAAGCCATTATGATGAAATTGACTTAAAAGGAAAATTCTTAAAGAATATTGTAACTGACGAAACTTTTACTTGGAAAGATGAGATAACTATAAAAACTAGAGGCATTAGTTTATTTACTACGAAAACAAATTAGAATGAAAGCCTTTCTATTTGTAATAAGTTTTTCATTTTGTCAAAGTTTACTTTGTCAGGTAACATTTATTATAAACAGTTTACCATTTAATCACAATTGTAAAAAGGATGTATTTATTTCTGGAAATTTTGAAGGTTGGTCTGGTGGAAAAGAAGATTATAAGCTTACAAAAAATAACACACAATATCAAATTACAATTCCAAAGCTTAGAGAAACTATTAGCTATAAATTCACATTAGGTTCATGGGATTTCGTTGAATGCCATTTAAATGGAAATCCTATTCAAAATAGAGAATATTACTTTAAAGGAGGACTAGACACTATACATGTAAAAATCGAGAATTGGGAAACCGAATCTCAAAAAATAAATCCTTCAACGGCGTCAAAAAACGTACAGGTTTTTTCAGAAAACTTTAAAATTCCACAGTTAAATAGAGAGCGAAAGATTAGCGTGTATTTGCCACCAAATTATGAGGCTTCAACTGAAAAATATCCGGTATTGTATATGCAGGACGGACAAAATGTGTTCGATTTGGCAACCTCTTATTCCGGGGAATGGGAAGTAGATGAAACCTTAAATAAACTTAGTAAAGAGAAAGATTTAAACCTTATTGTTGTGGCTATCGATCATGGCAATGCTAAACGGATTAGCGAGTATTCGCCATGGCCAAATCCAAAATATGCAGACGCCGAAGGCGATGCTTATTTAGATTTTATCGTTAATACATTAAAACCAGAAATAGATAAAACCTACCGAACCAAGAAATCTGCAAAAAACACCGCAATTATGGGAAGTTCTATAGGAGGATTAATTACGCACTATGCAGCTTTAAAATATCCTAAAGTATTTGGAAACGCGGGTGTTTTTTCCCCGTCATTGTGGTATTCGAATAAGGTTATCACATTCACCGAAAAACACGCTGGATTAAAACATCTAAAAATGTATTTTTTAGTCGGTGGTCAAGAAGGAGAAGGTGTTGTAGAGGATGTAGAAAACATAGTAAAAATTTTGAAAAACAATAAGTTTCCAAGGAAAAATTTATACACCAAAATAGTTCCCGATGGCACTCATAGCGAGTCATTTTGGAAAACAGAATTTGAAAGCGCCATTCTTTGGTTGTTTTCTAAATAACTTAAAGAATGAAACATTTGTATCGAATATTATTTTTATTATTTGTTGTTCAATCATCATTTGCACAGAATGCGGATAGAAAATTTGAGAGCATTGTAGAAAGTGATGATGGAATCATTGTAAAAGTGAACGACGGCAACTATCATATTCAATTTTATACACTCGAAATTGTTGAAACAACGTTTATTCCCAAAGGTGAAGTATTAAAACCAGAGTCGCATGCTGTTATTTTAAAACCTAGTACAATAAAAAAGCAATTTATAGAATCTGATAATTCAGTAGAATATAAAACAGACGGCATTTCAATATCCTTTCAAAAAAAGCCATTTCAAATAGCATATTCATTTAAAGGAAAACCTATTATTTCAGAAAAAAGAGGGTATGTGAAAAATGATAGTTTAGAAACCATACAATTCAACCTTACTAAAGACGAAGTTTTATATGGTGCCGGCTCGAGGGCGTTGGGCATGAACAGAAGAGGCTTCAGACTGCCACTATATAATAAAGCGCAATATGGGTATCAATCATATGCAGAACAGCTAAATTATGCCATTCCAATAGTATTATCATCTAAACAGTATATGCTTCATTTTGATAATGCACCCATCGGGTTTTTAGATTTAGACAGTAAAAAAGATAATACATTGGCTTATGAAACTATTTCTGGCAGAAAAACCTATCAAATAATAGTTGGCGATTCATGGTTAGACATACTTGATAATTACACCGATTTAACTGGAAAACAATCCATGCCACCACGTTGGGCTTTAGGGAATTTTGCAAGCAGATTTGGTTATCATTCTCAAAAGGAAACAGAAAACACAATTAGCAAATTCAAAGAAGATAGCATTCCTGTAGATGCTGTGATCCTTGATTTATATTGGTTTGGGAAAGAAATTCAAGGAACCTTAGGCAATTTTGAGGTTTATAAAGATTCATTTCCTGATTTTGAAGGCATGATTTCGAAATTAAAAGCTAAAAACATTAAAACTGTTGTTATTACAGAACCATTTGTTTTAACAACATCTAAGCGCTGGCAAGAAGCTGTGACTGAAGATATTTTAGCCAAGGACTCTTTAGGGAATCCATTTATATATGATTTCTATTTTGGCAATACGGGTTTGATTGATATTTATAGCATGAAAGGGAATGCTTGGTTTAAAAACATTTACAAAGATATTGCTGAAATGGGAGTACAAGGATTCTGGGGAGATTTAGGAGAACCAGAGTATCATCCTTCAGGAGTCATTCATGCCACTGGTACAGCAGATGAAGTCCATAATATTTATGGTCACGATTGGGCAAAATTAGTGTATGAAGCAAGCATAGAATTTGCGCCTTTACAAAGACCTTTTGTTTTGATGCGAGCAGGATATTCAGGATCACAGCGTTATGGTTTAATTCCATGGTCTGGAGATGTGAGTAGATCTTGGGGCGGATTGCATTCGCAACCAGAAATTGCACTTCAAATGGGAATGCAAGGCTTAGGCTATATGCATTCTGATTTAGGTGGATTTGCAGGCGCAAATCTTGATGATGAATTATATGCCAGATGGTTACAGTACGGTGTTTTTCAGCCCATTTACAGACCACATGCTGATGAGACGGTACCAAGTGAACCCGTATTTAGGAGTGAAAATGCAAAGGCTTTAGCAAAGACAGCTATCGAATTGCGATATAAATTATTACCATATAATTATAATTTAAGTTTTTTAAATAATCAAACAGGAGCACCATTAATGCGTCCGTTGATTTTTGAAGACGCTAATAACTCAGACTTATATTCATATTCTAATGCATATTTATGGGGGCCAAATATTTTGGTTTCACCCATTTTAGAATCAGGTAAAAAAACACAAGATATATACTTTCCAAAAAATAATATCTGGTTCGATTTTTATACCAATGAACGTTTTGAAGGTGGACAAACAAAATCGATTTCTACAAGAGAAAATTCAATTCCAACATTTGTAAAAGCAGGTTCTTTTATTCCGATGGCTAAACCAATGCAAACTACTCAAGAGTACGACGGAAATACCATCGAACTTCATTATTATTTTGATAGTACTATTACAGAAAGTAAAGGGCAACTTTATAATGATGATGGCTTAACTTTGAATGCTTATGAAACAGGTAAATATGAATTGCTACATTTTGAAAGCGAATTAGAAAAGCAAGTTTTAGAAATTGAATTGGAAGCAGAAACAGGAAATAGTTATTCCAAAACGCAAAAACAATTGGAGCTAATAATTCATAATATTAACAATAAACCAAAACGTATTAAAATTGACGGTAAAAAGGTTGATGTTAACTATAATGATTCAATTAAAACTATATCGATTCCATTAATTTGGAACACAGAACACGAGTCTGAAATAAAAATAAAATTAAATAAATAGTTAATGCGAAATCAATTTAAATATTTAGTAATATTTGCAACTATAGTGCTTTTTAGCTGTCAGGAAAAGAAAAAAGCAGAAAATTATCAAGAAACATCGATGAAAGAGAAACCTAAAAAACAAGTTATATATCAAGTTTTTACCCGCCTTTTTGGCAACACAAATACAACTAATAAACCTTGGGGCACTATTGAGGAAAATGGCGTTGGAAAATTTAACGATTTTTCAGATAAAGCATTAAAAGAAATTAAAGATTTAGGAGTCACCTATATTTGGTATACGGGCGTACCGCATCATGGTGTTATAGCAGATTATACAAAATATGGTATTTCTAACGACGATCCGGATATTGTAAAAGGTAGAGCAGGTTCACCATACGCTGTAAAGGATTATTACAACGTAAATCCAGATTTGGCTGAAAACCCTGAAAACAGGTTACAGGAATTTAAAGCGTTAGTTGAAAGAACTCATAAAGCAGGACTTAAAGTTATAATCGATATCGTTCCAAACCATGTCGCTAGAAACTACCAAGGTTTGACTAACCCAAAAGGTGTTGAAGATTTTGGAGCTTTAGATGACAAAACGAAAACTTATGATGTTAATAACAGCTTTTATTATAATCCTGGAGAGGCGTTTAAAGTACCAGAATTCTTAAACGGTTTTGTGCCTTTAGGGGGAGAAAAACATGCATTATCAGATAATAAATTTAAAGAAATTCCAGCAAAGTGGACAGGAAATGGGTCTCGTATGTCACAGCCTCATATTAACGATTGGTATGAAACCGTTAAAGTCAATTACGGCGTGAGCCCTGAAGGAAAAAAGGATTTTAATGAATTACCAGATGGTTTCGATAATCAAGATTATAAAGCACATTTCAAGTTTTGGAAAGACAAGAAAGTTCCAGATTCTTGGGTAAAATTCAGAGATATTGCCCTGTATTGGTTAGACTTTGGAGTCGATGGATTCCGCTATGATATGGCAGAAATGGTTCCTGTGGAGTTTTGGAGTTATATGAATTCGTCTATTAAAATGAAAAAACCAGACGCGTTTTTATTAGCAGAAGTTTACAACCCAAGTTTGTATAGAGACTACATTAAAAGAGGCAAAATGGATTATTTGTATGATAAAGTTCAATTGTACGACACTGTAAAACACATTGTGCAAGGCCATGGAAAGATAGATTATATTCCGCCTATTCAAGACGATTTAAAAGATATCGAGCACCATATGCTTCACTTTTTAGAAAATCATGACGAGCAACGTATTGCAAGTCCGGATTTTGCAGGAAGTGCCGCAAAAGGAAAGCCAGCAATGGTTGTATCTGCCACTATAAGCACCTCACCGACCTTATTGTATTTTGCACAGGAAGTTGGAGAGGCAGGAGAAGAACAAGCAGGATTTGGAAGTCCTACACGCACCTCAATTTTTGATTATGTTGGCGTACCAACATTGCAACGTTGGGTAAACAACAAAAAATTTAACGGTGGTCAATCGACAAAAGAAGAAAAGGCTTTACGTGATTTCTATAAACGACTTTTAAATTTCACTATAAACAGTTCTGCTTTGGTGGGAAATTACCAAGATATTCATGCCCATAACAGGCATTATACGGAATGGTATAATGATAAAGTACTGTCGTTTGTTAGATGGAGCGACGATGAAAAACTAATTATAATAACAAATTTTAATGCTGAAAACATTTATGGCTTTGAACTTGGTTTACCTCAAGATATCATTGAGAAATGGCATTTAAAAGATGGCGATTATCAAGTTAAAGATCAGTTATATAAAAAACACACATCAATCCTAAAAGTGAAGGGGAATGAAGCAAAAGTTAGAGTCGACATCAAACCATTAGAATCATTTATATTAAAAATAAACTAAATGAAATATATTGTAATACTACTTTTAGCAAGTTTATGCTTTACAAACTGCAAAGGAAATTCAGAAAAAAATTCAGCACTAAAACCCGAAAAGCCGTTTGTTTGGGAAGCTGCGAATGTCTATTTTCTGCTAACAGATCGATTTAATAATGGAGACACCTCCAACGATATTAATTTTGACAGAACAAAAGAAGCTGGAAAACTTCGAGGTTTTGAAGGCGGCGATATAAAAGGTATTACTAAAAAAATAGAAGAAGGTTATTTTACCGATTTAGGAATCAATGCCATTTGGATGACCCCTATAGTGGAACAAATACACGGAGGAACGGATGAGGGAACGGGACTTAGTTATGGGTTTCATGGGTATTGGACGAGCGATTGGACGGCTATAGATCCTAATTTCGGAACCAAAAACGATTTGCATAATTTAATAGAAGCTGCACATAAAAAAGGCATTCGTATATTGTTAGATGCCGTTATTAATCATACCGGTCCAGTAACAGAAAAAGATCCAGTATGGCCAGATAGTTGGGTGCGAACCGAACCTGTATGTAATTATAGCGATTACGAAAACACAACGGCCTGTACACTTGTTAAAAACTTGCCGGATATAAAAACAGAGAGCAACGAGCATGTTGAACTTCCACCTCAATTGGTTGAGAAATGGAAAGCCGAAGGGCGTTATGAGCAGGAAGTTTCAGAATTAGATGCATTTTTTAAAAGAACTGGTTATCCCAGAGCACCTCGGTTTTATATTATAAAATGGTTAACAGATTATATTATAGAGTTTGGAATCGATGGCTATCGAGTAGATACTGTAAAACATACCGAAGCGTTTGTTTGGCAGGAATTTAAAAAGGAATGCGATGTATCTTTTGCGGAATTTAAAAATAATAATCCAGCAAAGGTTCTGGATGATACTGATTTTTATTTAGTAGGTGAAGTTTATAACTATGGAATAAATACAGGACAGTATTTTGATTTTGGAGATAAAAAGGTGAATTATTTTGATAAGGCATTTCAAAGTTTAATCAATTTTCAATTTAAATGGAATGCAGCACAGCAAGATTACGAAACATTGTTTAGTACATATTCAACTTATTTGAGTTCAGATTTGAAAGGTTCTGGAACAATGAATTATTTGTCGTCTCATGATGATGGTGCGCCTTTTGATGCAGCGCGCGAGAAGACTATAGAAGCTGGCACAAAATTACTTTTGGCTCCAGGGACATCTCAGGTATATTATGGCGACGAATCTGCACGTTCGTTAATAATTGAAGAAACGCAAGGCGACGCAACGTTACGGTCTTTCATGAATTGGGATGCTATTAAAAATAATGTAAAAACAAAAGCGATTTTAAATCACTGGCAAAAATTAGGAAAATTTAGAGCAAATCACCCAGCCATTGGTGCCGGAACACACCGCATGTTAACTAAAAACCCTTATGCGTTTTCCAGAGTATTTTCAAAAGGAAACTTTAATGATTTGGTAGTTGTGGGATTAGATTTATCCAAAGGAGATAAAGTAATAGATGTATCAGAGGTGTTTAAAGATGGTGATGTGCTTCATGATGCTTATTCAAATCATGATGTCACCGTTAAAAATGGGAACGCTATTATTAATTCTGAGTTCGAGATTGTTCTATTGGAAAAGAAATAAGTTTATGTTTTTAAGCATAATTTAAGTTAGGGGAAATAGAGTAGTACATTTTATTCATCGTCCAATCCGTCACAATTTATCATCTTATTTGTACCTTTCATTTAATCTGAAAATAATAACTTGAAAGGCAATTGCGATTCAATCGACTAATTTCAAGAATAACATTACAATTTTAATTTAAAAGAGAGGAATATTATGATTCTAACTTGGAAAGAAGTTATCAATTTTTCAATTAAAGGAAATCCAACTCCAGACAAACGTGTTGAAAAAACGGAGGCCGAATGGAAACAAGTATTAACCCCGGAACAATTCAGAATCGCAAGGCAAAAAGGTACTGAACGCCCTCATAGTGGTGCACTATGTACTATTCATGACGCCGGTAAATATAACTGCGCATGCTGTGATACACCTTTGTTCGATTCTACTATAAAGTTTGAATCAGGTACAGGATGGCCGAGTTTTACTCAACCGATAAAACCCAATGCCATTAAGTACGAAAGAGACACGGCTTATGGTATGGTTCGAGTTGAGGTGATGTGTAATACCTGCGATGCGCATTTAGGACACATATTCCCTGACGGACCAGAACCCAGCGGCTTACGCTATTGCATTAATTCAGAATCTATGCAATTAGAAACGGAGGTTGCAAATGGAAAGTAAAAATATGCAACAAGCTACATTTGGAGGGGGCTGTTTTTGGTGTACAGAAGCCGTGTTTCAAGAATTAAAAGGTGTTGAAAAAGTAGTTTCCGGTTATTCGGGAGGCAATGTACCTGGGCATCCTACCTATCGTGAAATCTGTTCTGGATTAACAGGACATGCAGAAGTGGTTCAGATTGCCTTTGATGCGAATGTGATATCTTATGAAGATATTTTGGTTATTTTCATGACTACACACGACCCTACAACTTTAAATAGACAAGGTGCAGATAAGGGAACACAATACCGGTCTGTAATTTATTATCATGATGAAAATCAAAAAGAAATGGCGGAAGCTGTCGTTAAAAAAGTTGCTGATTTTTACGATAAACCAATCGTAACTGAAATTAGCCCTTTGGATGTGTTTTATAAAGCTGAAGACGATCATCAGGATTATTATCGAAACAATAAAGAACAAGGCTATTGTAGCTATGTAATCACGCCTAAATTATCAAAACTCAGAAAATTGTACGGAGATAGATTAAAATGATAAACCTCAATATAAAAGATACATTTAATAAAGAATTACCAGCAGATCCCATTCTTGAAAACACAAGAAGACAGGTTGAAAAGGCCTGTTTCTCGTTTGTAACGCCAAAACAAACTTCAAAACCCGAGTTACTTCATGTGTCCCCCGAAATGCTGGAAAACCTGGGGCTTTCAAAAGAAGAATCTTTAAGCGAAGATTTTTTAAAAGTGTTTACAGGAAATGCTGTTTTGCCTAATACAAAACCCTATGCTATGTGTTACGGTGGGCATCAATTTGGTAATTGGGCAGGACAATTAGGCGACGGACGTGCTATTAATTTAGCCGAAGTTGAGTATAACAACAACCGTTGGGCACTTCAATTAAAAGGCGCTGGGGAAACGCCTTATTCCAGAACTGCCGATGGGTTGGCGGTATTGCGCTCTTCCATTCGAGAATATTTGTGTAGTGAAGCCATGTATCATTTAGGTGTGCCTACAACCAGAGCATTGTCGTTGGCGTTATCTGGCGACCAAGTTTTACGTGATGTTATGTATAATGGGAATCCGGAATATGAAAAAGGGGCTATTGTGTGCCGGGTTGCTCCTTCTTTTTTGCGTTTTGGTAACTACGAAATTTTTGCGGCTCGACAAGATTTTGACAGCTTGAAAAAGTTATTAGATTACACGGTTAAACATTTTTTTAGTCATTTAGGAGAACCTTCAAAAGAAACATATTTAGCTTTCTTTAATGAAGTAACTCAGCGGACTTTGGATATGATTATTCACTGGCAACGAGTGGGTTTTGTGCATGGTGTTATGAATACCGATAACATGTCTATTCTTGGTTTAACTATAGATTACGGGCCGTATGGTTGGTTAGAAGGCTTCGATTTTGGATGGACGCCTAACACAACCGACCGCCAGCATAAACGTTATCGTTACGGCAATCAACCAAATATTGGGTTGTGGAATTTATATAAATTAGCAAATGCATTATTTCCTTTAATTGATGATGCCAAAGCCTTAGAAAGTATTTTAAACCAATATA
>Ga0102812_10003619_pt1 | contig 10077 bp, 6 predicted proteins | sample ColrivemetaGS713_FD_79334 | JGI IMG/M metagenome (GOLD analysis project Ga0102812, IMG submission 79334) | Estuarine microbial communities from the Columbia River estuary - Flood tide ETM metaG S.713 | ecosystem: Environmental > Aquatic > Marine > Intertidal zone > Estuary | place: USA: Columbia...
AACAAGTGGAACTTAAAGTGGTAGTTAGCTATGCTATGTCTACATTTCTTAACACTACTGGAATATTATTAGTTGCAGTGTATGATTTGTACTTTATGAAGCAAGCCATTTTTGATAAGTTTGCTTTCATGATATTGTACGCTTTATCATGATTGTAAGTGTGCGTGACACCTTTTTTGTTAGTAAATTCTATTACTACATTTTTTCCGATTAGTGACTGTCTGATGACAAATCTTTTAGATTTTAAATTATTCATATTATTATTATTTATTAAGTTATTATTTAGTTTATTAGTTACATTTATATTATCTATTGTATGTCGTATTTAGTTTGTATTGTGAGTGTATTATTGTTTAGTTAGAATTAGAGTGTAGGAGGTATGGCACGCGAGTGCTAATTATCTTACATTATATTTAATTAGTTTGTTATATCATTATGTAATCCATATCATTACTGTCAGTATATACAGAATGTTTTATGTTATTATTTCTGAGTGTATTTCTAGTTTCTGTGAAATCATGTATTGTATATTCATATAGTATAAATTCAGGTTTTTGTTTAAGAATTTTAGTATGTTGTTGAATTGTTTCTGGAGTAGAAGAACCATTGTCATCAGATAGATAATGTAATTCATCATTTTGTAGTAGTAATTGTAATTGTGTAAAGTTCATAGTTATTAGATTTGTTATTCATATATATTATCCATATCGACTCGTATTGAGTTTGTAAGTGAAAAGGTGAAACATTTTACGCAAATATATGTAAAAATAGGGCCGGTGGGCTAAAAAATATGCGTTTTCCGTAACAGGCTGGTAGTCAGGAGGATAGTAGCAACACAATACTTCTATATAAATAACACTTTTTCAGAATGAAAACAGTGACATAAGGCTATTAAGGTATAAGAGTAATAGGCTATTGTCACACTATTGAGATATACATCTATATATAAGAGTAAAATTAGTGCAAAACCTGTAATATTACTAACCATAGCGCGCTTCACAAAAGTCCGCTTTAGAATAATGCATTAAAAAAAATATAAAATGGCAATAATCTCCTCATATCCTATATTGACACCACAACTGGGTGATAAACTACTAGGATCTAACACCGTTGACAGCATCGGAGCTCCAGTAGAGGGCAATCCCACGGTACAATACACTCTTTCAAGCGTTAAAACATTAGTGGATCAACACTATATAGAAAAACTATCAGCATCAAATGCAAGTAACTTTGATCCTGGTAATAATAATACTGGTGCTATCATAACATTTGGTGCAGCACAGGGTACAACAGTAAACGATGTGATGCTTGATGTTGCTGGTAAGGTAACATTTAACGTAACGGGTTCATATAACATACAGCAGATCTATTATGGTCAAGCTGCAATAAATAATATACCTATATTAAACTTTAAAACAGTAAAAGATGGCTCTAATCAAATAGGTCCGACATCAACAACTAGGTTTAAATCTAATAATAGCTTAGAAAGGCATCGTATAGAGATAAATAGTCTTATAGATGTAATAGCTGGTTCATATTACCACTTTTGGGTGCAAAACCCTACTTCAGGTGCTGCAGGTCAATTATCTAATCAAGTAACAGACGCTGCTTGGGGTACAGATGTACCATGCGCACAACTAATTATAACAAAATTACAATAACATGGCAATAATATATTCATACCCAACGGTTACTCCAGAAAGAACCGACCTTATATTAGGTACTGATGTAAGTGTGCCTGGTAAACCTACAAAAAACTTTACTATACAAAGTGTAATTGATCTTGTAACTATAGCCACAGGTGATTTACAGTTTGTGTTAGACCTTGGTTTTACAGCTGTAGGGAAAGACATTAACTTAACTAACAATACGTTTAGAGGTGGAGGTTTTGTAACAACTTCAGGTGGAACTATAACAGGTACTACAGCTTCAGGTTTTACAAACGTAACTTCAACTGCATTTACAGGTACAATAGCTACCCCAGCTCAACCTAATATTACATCACTTGGTACATTAAGTGCTTTAGTTATAAGTGGTCCAATATCCGGTACTGGTTTAATAACAAATTCTAATTTAACTGGAGCTCAGAATGATAATGTAGTAAGTACATTAGCAATAAAAACATATGTAGACAATAAAGTTGGGTTATATGACACGTTACAAGAAGTATTAGCTAATGGTAATACAACTGGTGCTACTAAAATAGAAGTTGATAACACAAATAGTGGTATAGATTTTATAGATGATGCAAGGTTAAGATTAGGTACTGCTAATGATTTACAAATTTATCACGACGGAAGTAATAGCTATATAAGAGATACAGGAATTGGAGAATTATATATTGATACTGAGTCGAGTATAAGAATGATTAGTGATGGTTCTTATGCAAATGGAAAAATGGCACAATTTGATAAAGATGGTGCTGTTGATTTATATTATGACAATTCTAAAAAGTTTGAAACACTAGCAGGTGGTGCTAAAGTAACTGGAGCTTTTGAAGCTACAACATCAGGTACGTTTGCTAGTTTAATAAATACAGGATCATACTCTGATTCAAGCGGTGATATAGGTGCTGCAGGTCAAATACTATCATCTACGGGTTCTGGTACTAACTGGGTTACAGAAGTTCCACTATATAACTGGAGCTTAGAAGGTACGGCGATACCTAGTGGTACTGCTGTTACAGTAACTGATGGTGCTAATATAACTACAACTTGGGATGCTGCAAATTATGATTTATCAATAGCGGTTACAGGTTTACCAGATGGTACAGGTGCTGCTAATCAAGTTACGTTCTGGTCAGACACTGATACATTAACAGGTGCTGCAGGCTTTACTTATGCAGGTGGTGCAACAGGTCAAGTAACTGTAGCTGGTATATTACAAGCTGGTACTTTATCAGACGGTACATTCTCTGGTTCTGCTGGTACATACACTGGTGGTGTTAGTATTACATCTACAGATTTTGTAGGTGCTTTAACTGGTAATGCAAGTACAGCAACTCAACTAGCTGTGTCTGGAGCTATAACTATGACAGGTGATGTAACGCTAACAGGTACTTATGACTACACTCAAGGTGGTCCAATGACTTTAGCTACTAGCATAGCTGATAGTAAGATTATGGGTAAACTATTAGATAGTTATTCTCCTGGAAGTGCGGGCACGCTAGCTGCTACCGATACAATATTACAAGCGTTTACTAAATTACAAGCAAGTATTACAGCGACATCAGGTTTGACATATGAAGGAACTTGGAATGCGAATACAGATACACCAGCATTGTCTGGTACAACACCTAACAACGGTATATTTTACATAGTATCTGTTGCGGGTAACACAGATTTATCTGGTATAACAGATTGGAAAGTTGGTGACTGGGCAATATATGTTTCTAACGGATCCGCTACAGATGGCTGGCAAAAACTAGATCAAACAAATGAAGTTTTAGGTTCTGGTGCTGCTAACAAAATAACTAAATGGACTGGTACTAATACATTAGGCACTGGACTTATTGAAGATGATGGAACAACTGTTACTATTGGTAACTCAGGTAATTTAATTGTTCAAGGTAATACAACATTTGGTGATGCAAACAGTGATACTGCTACAATTAAAGGCCCTGCTTATTTTGAGTCTACAATACAGTTAAATACAGGTATTGGTTTAGGTTCAACACCTAGTTACGGATCAGTTGGTCAAGTGTTAACATCAGGTGGTGGCACAGCTGGAACAGCTACATGGACAACACCAACGACAGGTACAGTTACAAGCGTAGGTTTAACAGAAACTGGTGATGCACTTACTATAACAAACTCACCTATAACAAGTAGTGGTGATATTAATATAGCTGGTGCAGGTACTGCATCTCAATATATAAACGGAGTTTTAGATTTAGTTACTTTCCCGACTGTAGACAATTATGTATCTTGGACTGCTGATTCTGACGAAGGTACAGACATAACGGTTACATCTGGATTCAACTTAAAATTCACAGGTGCTGTAACAGCTGGTGGTGCGGGTATTGCAACTGATTCTGCTGTTAGTGCTAACGAAATGACTATAGGTCTTGTAAACGCAGGTGGAACGCCAGGTGCTACAACATTCTATAGAGGCGATGGTCAATGGTCAGTTCCTGTTGGAACTAAGACAGAAACTTTAGCTGAAGTATTAGGTAATGGTAATACAACTGGAGGTACAGACATTGCGGTAAGTGCAGCAGATGATATAACATTTACTGACACAAGTAAGGCTTTATTTGGAACAGGTAGTGATTTACAAGTATATCATACAGGTGTTGATGCTTTTATAAAAAATGACACTGGACAATTAATTATAAGAGCAGACCAATTGCGAGTTCTAAATAATGCAAATTCAGAACAAATATTACACGGGGATGCAAATGGTGCAGTTACACTTTATTATGATAATAGTATAAAACTTGCAACTACAAGTACAGGGGTTAGTGTAACAGGTGATGGAGATTTTTCTGGTCAAATTTTTGTAGGTGCTCAAAATTCTACTTTTGCTGAAAATAATTTAAGATTTCTATCAGCAGGTGGGGCTTATATAGATCATGCAGTAACAAGTCAAGATATTAATTTTAGAGTTAGTAATTCCAGTAGTTTAGATACAACCGCTATGATTATTAAATCTGATGGAGATGTAGAATTTAAAGATGATGTAGAAATTGACGGTAACTTAACTGTTGATGGTAGTATAATCCACGGTGGTACTGGAAATGGTGGTACATATAATTTTAGTGATACAGTTAACGCTGCTTCAAATGAAAATATATTTTCAATTCAAGCAACTAATGGTGCTCAAGCTTTCACTGTTTATTTTACTTGTAATACTACAGGTGTTTCAGTTGCTAAAGTGTATACTGTAGTTCATTCGTATGGTACAACAGTTGTTTATAATAAGTTAGTTGATTCAGGTCCTTATGGCGGAGTTGCAGCAGATGATTTTACTCCTACTTTTACAGGAGCAACAGATACTGTAACTTGTAATATAGCAAACTTATCTTCAACTAATTTAAATATAGTAACTACGGTTGTATTAGGTGGATCACCAACTGCTTTAACAGTTACAGCATTATAAAATAATATATGGCTAATTTATCTAATATAAATAATAAATTACTCGTTGGAACAAACGGAGAAGTTAGAATAGGTGATACAGCCACGGTAGCTGATGTAAAACTAAGAGTTAAACAAACGGCTCAACAATGGACTGCACAATTTGTAAACACTGATTCGTCAGTGGCATATGGTATTTCTATAGATACATCTGCAAGTTCATATGGTGTTGCTGGTACTTTACAATGTTATACTAACAGTGGTGGAGGATTTATAGTCAGAAATGATTCTAGAGTCGGAATCGGGACGAGTTCGCCTCAAAGATTATTACAATTAAGAAGCACTAATGAAGCAACGGGTATATTTTTAGAACGTACTTCAAATTATGGTTTTGTTCAATACAATCAAATTGTTGGTAGTGTAGAAACTTATCATTTAGGGTTTGTAAATAACAACACTTTTTCTTCTGATATATTAGTTGCTAATGAATCTGGCAAAGTCGGGATCGGAACGGATTCGCCTGTAGGTAAAACAGATATTTTTGTTGGAGCAAGTGGTTATACTAATAATGTAACTACATTACCAGTGGGAACTTGGTCATTTGCAAATGGTTCTGGAAGTAATTCTTACCCAAGCCTAGTTTCAAAAAGTAATGCAACTGGCGCTGGTATGACGTTGGTGGCTGCCACTGATGATGGCGCACCAAATGGAATGGACTTCAATATTAGAAAAGGTGATAATACAGATTTTTCTACATTAACCACAAATGGTTTTACTTTTAGCAGATTTGGAACAGTTTTAACGACTATTTTAAGAAACGGCAACGTCGGGATCGGAACGACTTCGCCTGGAACTTATTTACAACTTGGAGATTATCCAAGTGAGAATATAAGTCAAACTTCATACCCAGATATACCGAGCGAGCATATGCTTCATATAACTGCTCCTGAAATAAGCGGACATTATGGGGGAGGTATAAGTTTTGGAGAAAATGCGTTTACTGCAGCAAATATTGTGGTTAGAGATGCAGGTGCAGCAGGTTCTTTAGATTTATGTTTTGGAACTGGTAGTGCTAATGGAATGACAGAAAGATTAAGAATAACATCAAATGGTAGTGTTTATAATGCTGTAGCGAGTAATACTCATTTTGGTCTTAATGCTTTAAGCAGTACAACAACAGCAGATGAAAGTACAGCTTTCGGAAACTTTGCTTTAAGGGCACAACAAACAGGACGAAATACTGCTGTTGGTTTTCACACTTTACAAGATTTATCTACAGGAAATTATAATACTGTAGTAGGTGGAGAAGCAGGAGAAAATATAACAGTAGGAAACTTTAATGTTGGGATGGGTTCTTTTGCATTAAGAAATGCAACAGATATTAGTAATGTAACTGCAATAGGTTATAAAGCACTTTATGATTTAACAACAGGAGGTAGTAATACAGCAGTTGGTGGAAGTGCAGGAGAAAATTTAACTACAGGAGGTAGCAATACTTTAATAGGTGCTAATGCTGGAGACTCTATGACAGATGGAAGTGAAAATGTAGTAATTGGAAGATTAGCATATCAAGCAGGAGATAACATTGGGAATACAGTTATAGGTTATCAAGCAGGATATGGGGCTAATCAAACTGGTGCAATTTTTATTGGGTGGCGAGCAGGTTGGACAAATAACGCAAACAGTGTTGTTTTTATAGGTAATGAAGCAGGAAGGAACAATACAACAGGTTCTGGAAATTGTTTTATTGGAACAGATGCAGGTTATGCTGTTACTACAGGGTTTAATAATTCTTTTGTAGGAATTTCAGCAGGTACATATCAAACAGGAAGTTACAATACTTCTTTAGGAAACAAAGCTATGTTTGGGGTTACTAATGCAAGTTCTGGAAGTTATAATACAGGAGTAGGTTATTATGCAGGTTATGGAAACAAAGGAGAAAATAATACTTGTATAGGTGCAATAGCAGGAAGGTATATGCAAACAGGAGGACGAAATACTATTGTAGGTTCTCAAGCTGCAGATAATCAAAATATCACAGGAGATGATAATTCTGTATTAGGATTTACAGCAGGACAAAATATTACTTCTGGTCATAATAACACTTTAATAGGTAGTAATGCAGGGAATTTAATACAAAGTGCTTTTGAAAATATTTATATAGGTTATCATTCAGGTAAGAATGCAACAGGTGGAAATTACAATACTGCTGTAGGGTCTTATTCTTTGCGACAAAATACAACAGCAGATAGATGTACTGCTATCGGTAGAAGTGCTTTAATTAATGTAACATCAGGAGACTTTAATACTGCTCTAGGTATGTCTGCAGGAGAAAGTCAAACACAAGGTTTAAATAATGTATATTTAGGTTATAACTCAGGAACAACTCATACTTCGGGTAGTAACTGTATAATTGCAGGAGCACAATCTCAACCTTCAAGTGCTACAGTATCTAATGAAATTACTTTAGGAAATGCAAGTATAGGAACTTTAAGATGTCAGGTTACAAGTATAACCTCATTATCTGATGAAAGAGATAAAACAAATATTAAAGATTCTAATTATGGTTTAAATGTAATTAATTCTTTAAGACCTGTAACTTTTGACTGGAACAATAGAGATGAAAGCGAAAACAAAGGAAAAAAAGATGTTGGTTTTATTGCTCAAGAACTACAAAAAATAGACGATGAGTCTTTAAGATTAGTATATTCAGAAAACCCAGAAAAACTTGAGGCAACTTATGGAAGATTAATTCCTGTATTAGTAAAAGCAATACAAGAACTAAAAGCTGAAATAGAATTACTTAAAAGCAAATAATGGCAAACTTATCAAATATAAATGGAAAATTCGTTGTAGAGCAAACAACAGGATATGTGGGAGTAGGAACAACGGATCCTAATTTTTTAATTGAAGCTGCTGGAGCAAATTCTGAAATAGCTTTAAACTCTACAAGCGGCTCTATTTATAGACTTAGAAGTACAAGTTCAGATAGTTTTATTATAACAAAAAATGGTGTAGGAGATAGATTAGTTATTGATGGTTCTGGAAACTCAACTTTTGCAGGGGAAGTGACTATATCAGCAGAAACCCAATATTTAAACTTTAAAAAAGCATCTACAGCCGATATACTTTCAACAATAGTTTCAGAAACAGATGCAGGAACTGGTGGCAAATTAAGGTTTTTAACAAAAAGAAATGGAGATACTCAAGTTAATGCTTTAATTCTTGACGATAATCAAAACGCAACTTTTGCAGGAAATATTACCGCGCCTGGTTTGGTTTATAATGCCACTAATAAATACTTATCTATATCGCATTGGTCATCACCTCCTCCACCCGCGGCAATACTACATTTATCTGACAATGCAAATGATATTGATGTTCCTCAAATAAGAATTGAAGGTAGAGAAAATCCTGGAGATACTAGATTAGATATTTCAGTTAAAGACCCTGATGTTAGGTTTAATTTAGTTGAAGGTAGCACTGATGCTTCTTCTGGATATGGTTTAATGATATTTAAAACAAATGCAGCTCCACAAGCATCATTTCCAACCAGGGGAGGATTTAATTTTCAAACACCCGCATCTAGTTCTTCTTTATTTATAACCAACGAAGCCAACGTCGGGATCGGGACGAGTTCACCTGTAGGTAAATTCCAAGTAAGCTTACCTACTTATACAAATGAAGATACTAATTCTCAACAAGCAATTTTTGGAGTTGACAGCGGTTACGGAGTTAGAATAGGATATAATGAAACAGATAATAAAGGTTATATAAGTGTTTTAAAACCTGGGGTTGCTTGGGGTAGTTTAATTTTGCAAGAGGAAGTTGGAAAAGTCGGGATCGGTACGACTTCGCCTCAAAGACCTTTGCACGTTAATGGAACAGAAGGTGTTGCTAGATTTACTTCAACAGCATCAGGAAATAACGGTTTTGAGGTTGGAATTGGTGTATCATCTCAAGCGTTTTTATGGTTAGCAGAAAATTCCCATATGGAATTTGCTACTAACAATACAGAAAGAATGCGTATAGGCAATGCTGGTAAGGTTACAGTTTTTGATAATATGTCAATAGGAGGATTCGCAGGAACTGCTAAACTTCAAGTTAATAGTACAGTAAATGCAGGAGGAGTATCAGTCGCAGCTTTTTTAGTTAACTCAAGTATAACTGTTGGTACAGAAGTAAGATTAGCTTTTGCGGCTAATACAAACGATGACATAGCAACAGGAAGATATTCATATATAAGCACAGTTAATACAAGTGGTTCTAATGGTCAAGCGATGACATTTGCAACTAATATATCAGGTGCCTCAGCAGTAGAAAGAATGCGTATTACAAGTACAGGGGCAATATCTGTAGGAAGTTCAGGAACTGCTTATGGAGCTGCAGGAGAAGTATTAACATCAAATGGAAATGCTTCACCAAGTTGGCAAGCTGCAGGTGGCGGTGGAAGTGCTTGGCCTCAAGAAAAATTTGCAGTATACACTATTAATAGTACTACATCAAATATTTTGATAGCCACTATGAATTCTACTACTTGGCACGGTAATTATCAAGGTGGTTGTTTAAAATTTACAATAAATGATACTGATTATATTCAAGTTTCTTATGTAACTGTATATACTTTTCTTAGTCAAACTAATCAATGGTTTTTTAAAGGAAACACTGAAATGACTACACATAACAGTGGAACGAATCCATTTAGGTATGTTTTTGCTTTTGCAGGTAACTTAGGAAGTTTTGGTACAACCTGTACTCTTAAGATAAATAGAGTTTCAAATGGGGGTTTAGGTCCAACAAACGTTTTAGTACAAGCGATTTCGTCTCCTGATATGTTTATTTTAAATTAAAACAAATAAATGGCATCATTATCTAATATAAACGGATTATTTGACGTCCATTCCACTGGGGCTATACTTTTTAGTAATACTCATGGAACTTCTGGGCAGATATTAAGATCAAATGGTAATGCAGCCCCAACTTGGGTAGCAGCTTCAAC
>Ga0102812_10003620_pt1 | contig 10076 bp, 7 predicted proteins | sample ColrivemetaGS713_FD_79334 | JGI IMG/M metagenome (GOLD analysis project Ga0102812, IMG submission 79334) | Estuarine microbial communities from the Columbia River estuary - Flood tide ETM metaG S.713 | ecosystem: Environmental > Aquatic > Marine > Intertidal zone > Estuary | place: USA: Columbia...
ATGAAAGAAGGCGAGGCGATTGTGCACCCTTGGGTGAATAAATCGCTGGAACGCGCGCAGGCCAAGGTTGAAGGCCGTAACTTTGATATCCGCAAGCAACTGCTGAAGTTTGACGACGTGATGAATGATCAGCGTAAGGTGGTGTTCGCCCAGCGGCGCGACATCATGGAAGCCGCCGATCTTTCGGAAATTGTGCAAGATATGCGCAATCAGGTTGTCGACGATTTGGTCGAGGCGCATATCCCTGCGTATACCTATGCTGATCAATGGGACGGCGAGGGCCTGAAACAAGCCTGTGTTGAGAAGCTGGGTGTGGACGTGCCTGTTCTGGATTGGATCGCTGAAGAGGGTGTTGACGACGAGGTGATCACCGAACGCCTGGAAACGGCCGCAGACGAGATGATGGCGAAGAAGGCAGCACAATTCGGGCCAGAAAACATGCGCCTGATTGAAAAGCAGATTTTGCTGCAAAGTATTGATGGCAAATGGCGTGAACATCTGCTGACGCTGGAGCATTTGCGCAGTGTTGTGGGTTTTCGTGGCTACGCCCAACGCGACCCCTTGAACGAATACAAGACAGAGGCGTTTCAGTTGTTCGAGGGCATGCTAGATTCATTGCGCTCGGATGTGACACAGACTTTGTCGCGCATTCAGCCTGTCAGCGAAGACGAGCAACGTGCGATGATGGAGCAGTTTTTAGCGCAGCAAGAACAGTCGAAACGCGCCACAGATGACACCAAAGTTCCCGCGAATGGATTTGATGAAAATGACCCCTCGACTTGGGGTAATCCAGGCCGGAATGATGCCTGCCCTTGCGGGTCGGGAAGTAAGTTCAAGCATTGCCACGGCAAGCTTGGATAGTGGACTGACGCCACATTGGCGACAAAATGACTCCGCCTTGTGAACATAGGCTAGCCATTATTGAGCGCTAAATTGTTTCTAATTCCTTAATGGGAGTCGGAGGCAACAATGGTTGATATTAAAAGAGTCGTGACAGTGGGCGGAACGATCGCCTGCGCACTTGGCATTGGATTCATTATGCAAAGTGGCGGCAATAGCAAAGCCAGGCAGGTTGCCGCGGCACCTGCACCAATGGTGATCGAATCGGTTTTGCCAGCTGACGGCGACGCGCTTGAGTTGACAGAAATCACGGAAACATCGGCCTTGTCGTTGCCAAATGAGGCAAGCGTCGTTGGCGTTTTGCCCGACTTTCAAGTGATCAAAGCGGCTGTGTCAAACATACCCATGCCGGTGCCGACACTGCCCGCTGAAGAGGCTGCGCCACAGTTTTCATGTGACATCAAAATGGAAGCGACAACCAAGGCGGCGGCGATGGTCGCGCTTTCGATTGACGCGCCCTGTTTTACCAACGAACGCTTTACGTTGTTGCATAACGGCATGTCGGTCACGGCTGTGACAGATAAAGACGGTAAGTTGGAGACCACATTGCCAGCACTGTCCACGAATGCCCTGTTTATCGCAGCGTTTTCTGACGGAACCGGCGCCTCGGCCCAGGTCGAAGTGTCTTCCTTGGCGTTTTATGACCGGGTTGTTGTGCAGTGGAAGGGCGATACCGGCCTGCAGGTTCACGCTTTGGAATACGGCGCAACCTATAGCGACGCTGGCCACGTCTGGGCAGAACAAACCCCAGGTATGGAAGCAGCGGCACGAGGCGAAGGGGGATTTGTTTCGCGGTTTGGCGATACGAATGTCGCGAATGCCCAGGTTGCCGAAGCCTATACCTTTCCAACAGGAACTGCGGCGCGCGCGGGCGATGTGGCTCTGACTGTTGAAGCAGAGGTCACCGCCGAGAATTGTGATCGAGAGATCACCGCGCAATCTATGCAGGTTTCTGGGGGTAAAAACCTGAAAGTGCAGGATTTAACCCTGTTTATGCCAGCCTGCGATGCGGTTGGTGACTTTCTGGTGTTGAAAAACCTGTTGAATGACCTGAAAGTCGCGGCAAACTAATTCCGCAACGGCAGGGGCAATAGTTATGTCATTGGTACGTGCGGCGATATTCGCCGCACTTTTCATTTTTCAAAGTTTATCTATGTCATGGGCGCAGGATGTGACGCTAACATCTCGCGACGGGGCCGTTGAGATAAACGGTACTTTGTTGGGATATGACGGCGAATTCTATCGTGTTGATACGGTGTATGGTGAACTGACTGTCGATGGGTCAGGGGTATTGTGCGATGGCCCTGCTTGCCCTGACCTGCAAGCCTTTGTTGCTGAACTGCGAATTTCTGGTGCAGCAACGATGGGCGATGTCCTGTTGCCTGCCTTAATCGAATCCTTTGGTGTGAAAGCGGGCTATAGCTGGAAGCGCGATGCCGAAGACGATGCACATATAGAGTATATTCTGACAGATAAATCCTCTGGCGCGGTTTCTGGACGGTTTTACCTGCGCATCACCAACACCGACGAAGGCTTTGCTGATCTGCTGGCTAACGAGGCAGACATTGTGATGTCGCTGCGCGAGATACGGCAAGACGAGGCCAAGCGCGCGTTCGAGGCTGGTATGGGCAACATGAAAGGCAAAGGGCGCAGTCGTGTTTTGGCGCTGGACGCGCTGGTTGCAATTACGGCGCCGGACAATCCGGTGAAAGCAATCACGACTCCGCAGTTGGCTGGGGTTTTTGCTGGGCAGATTACAAATTGGGCGACGCTGGGTGGGCCGGACGCACCAATTTCACTGCACCTTACGAACGCGAACACGGGGATTGGTCAAGCGGTTGAGGACCGGTTGTTATTACCTGTCGGCTTGTCTTTGGCGGCAAACGTTATGCGGCACCCGACAACCCGAAAACTGGCACGTGCGATTGAAACAGACCCGTTTGGAATAGGGATTTCGAGCCTGTCTGAGACCGGTAATGCAGAAAAGTTGACGCTGAGTGGAGGCTGTGGATTTGCCCTGACAGCGACGCGCAGAACCGTAAAAACCGAAGACTATCCACTGACGGCACCGATGTTTTTATACTTGCCTGCCAGACGGTTACCCAAGCTAGCCCGCGAGTTTCTGGCTTATACGCGAACACCTTCGGCGCAGCTGGTCATTCGCCGGGCAGGGTTTGTGGACCAGGCACCTGAGGAAATAGCGGTGGCAGATCAGGGAGACCGGCTGGCCAATGCCGTGACGCTGGCTGGGCCTGAAATTTCGCTGTCAGAAATTCAACGTATGGTGGGCGCCATGCGGCGGACCGCGCGGTTGTCGACGACGTTCCGGTTTGAGGCGGGGTCGGCACGGTTGGACGCGCAATCGCGATCGAATGTGCAGCAGCTGGCGCGGGCGTTAGAGGCGGGGCTGTACGACACGCGGCGGTTGATTTTCGTCGGTTTCAGTGACGGGAACGGGTCGGCGCAGGCCAATCGCGAGATCGCACTGCGACGGGCAAAAGCCGTGAAGAATGCGGTTTCGACAGCAGCAGAGACAGCCAATCTGGAGCGGATAACGCTGGAAACCGATGCCTTTGGTGAAGCGATGCCAATGGCCTGCGACGATAGCGAATGGGGGCGGCAGGTGAACCGGCGGGTTGAGATTTGGGTAGAGTAACCCGGTTAGAGATACCCTGCGGAGCGAAAGCTGAGTTCGCGTGACTTTCCGATGATCAGATGGTCATGCAAGACGATACCCAACGCATCGGCAGCCGCCTGAACCTGCGATGTCATCGTTAGATCGGCCTGCGAGGGGGTGGGATCACCCGAAGGGTGATTGTGCACCAATATCAAGGCGGTAGCGTTCAGCTCGAGGGCGCGTTTGACCACTTCGCGCGGGTAAACCGGGACATGATCAACTGTGCCGCGCGCCTGTTCCTCGTCTGCGATAAGGGTGTTTTTACTGTCTAGAAACAGCACGCGAAACTGCTCGGTATCACGATGGGCCATGGCGGTGTGGCAATAGTCGAGCAGGCTGTCCCAACTGGAGAGAACATGGCGCTGAATGATACGAGAGCGGGCAAGGCGCTGGGCGGCGGCCTCGACAATTTTGAGTTCAATAACAACAGCTTCGCCAACGCCAGAGATTTGTTTCAGCCGATCAGGTGAGGCTGACAGAACGCGGTTGAAATCGCCAAATGTGCCGAGCAGCAGATGGGCGAGGGGTTTGACATCCTGACGGGGGATGGCGCGGAACAGGACGAGTTCTAACAGCTCGTAATCGGGCATGGCGGTGGCGCCGCCCGTAAGGAACCTGTTGCGCAGGCGTTTGCGATGATCGGCCATATAGGAGGGCACCCGCCCGGCGGGGAGGGCGGGAATGATCTGCACCTCATCGGCCGCGAACAGCGGCAGCGGCGCTTCGGCAAAGTGGCGTGTACGAGACATGGCCAGAGCGTGGCGCGGGACGATGAATTTTTGGTTAACGATGATTCGGAAATCATGGTTAACGGCGAGAATTTGCACCATTTAGCGATGCACAAAGCATGCACATTACATGCACAACCCGGGGGTATGGATTTGTAAGTTTGGCGGTTTTGAGGAGTGTTAACGGGACGGGCGGTGAAATTTGGCGACAAAAAAGGGTGCGTGAGATCACGCACCCTACGGTTTTTAGGCTGATGGGCTGCTTAGCCCTTCATGCTGTCCCAAAAGTTTTTGACCGAACTGAAGAAGGTCTTGGCCTCGGGGTTGTTATCCTCGGACAGGTCTTCGAATTCGCGCAGAAGCTCTTTTTGTTTCGAGGTCAGATTGACCGGCGTTTCGACGGCCATTTCGATGAACATGTCACCGGCGCCACCGCCACGCAGGGCTGGCATGCCCTTGGACCGCAAGCGCATCTGGCGGCCCGATTGCGAGCCTGCCGGAATTTTGACGCGGCTGCGACCGCCATCGATGGTGGGCACCTCGATATCACCGCCAAGGGCGGCAGTGGCCATTGAAACGGGCACGCGGCAGAACAGGTCGGAGCCTTCACGCTCGAACAGGTCGTGTTTCGTGACCTCGAGGAAGATGTAAAGATCGCCTGCGGGGCCGCCACGCATGCCCGCCTCGCCTTCGCCAGCCAGACGGATACGGGTGCCGGTTTCAACGCCTGCAGGGATGTTCACGCTAAGCGAACGATCTTTGTGAACGCGGCCTTCGCCGCCACACATCCGGCAGGGGTTTTTGATGATCTGACCCATGCCTGTACAGGTGGGGCAGGTGCGTTCAACGGTGAAAAAACCCTGTTGCGCACGGACCTTGCCCATGCCCGAACAGGTGGGGCAAACGGTGGGTTCAGCGCCGCCTTCGGCGCCTGTGCCTTCGCAGGTGTCACAGGCGATTGTGGTGGGCACGTTGATGGTTTTGTGCAGACCAGAGTAGGCTTCTTCAAGGTTGACGCGCAGGTTATAGCGCAGGTCAGAACCGCGTGTGGCGCGCTGGCGTCCGCCGCCACGTTGACCGCCCATAAAGTCGCCGAAGAGATCGTCAAAAACATCGGAAAAGGCGCTGGCAAAGTCGCCCTGACCACCCATACCGCCACCGGGACGTCCGCCGCCCATGCCGCCTTCGAATGCGGCGTGACCATAACGGTCGTAGGCTGCTTTTTTGTCGGCGTCTTTCAGGACTTCGTAGGCTTCGTTGGCTTCTTTGAACTTGGCTTCGGCATCGGGATTGTCGGCATTGCGATCAGGGTGGAGCTCTTTCGCCTTTTGGCGATAGCCCTTTTTGATCTCGTCTGCCGAGGCGCCTTTGGCGACCCCAAGAATTTCGTAATAATCGCGTTTTGCCATTAGGGTATCCCCTTGTTGGAACATGGAGGGCCGGCCCGGAAAACGGACCGGCCCCAGAGGTTCCTAAAAACGCTTACGCGCGCTTGTTGTCGTCGAGGTCTTCGAAGTCGGCATCTACGATGTCGTCGTCGAGATCTGCGTCAGCCGCTGCAGGGCCGTCTTCGCCATCTTCCTGGCTGGCCTTGTAGATGGCTTCACCCAGTTTCATTGCAGCTTCGGTGACGTTCTGGATGCCCGATTTGATCTTGTCGACGTTTTCGGTTTCCAGCTCGTCTTTCAGAGCGACGATGGCCAGTTCGATGGCTTCAATGGTGGTTGGATCAACCTTGTCGGCATGCTCTTCCATCGACTTTTCGGTCGAGTGGATAAGCGATTCGGCCTGGTTTTTCGCTTCGACCAATGCGCGGCGCTCTTTATCGGACTCGGCGTTTTCCTCGGCGTCTTGGACCATTTTTTCAATGTCAGCGTCGGACAGACCGCCCGAGGCCTGAATGGTGATCTTTTGCTCTTTGCCGGTGCCTTTGTCCAAAGCGCCAACCGATACGATACCGTTGGCATCGATATCGAAGGTTACTTCGATCTGGGGCATGCCACGTGGCGCGGGCGGGATTTGTTCAAGGTTGAACTGGCCGAGGATTTTGTTGTCGGCGGCCATTTCCCGTTCGCCCTGGAAGCAGCGGATCGTCACAGCGTTCTGGTTGTCTTCGGCTGTCGAGAAGATCTGCGATTTCTTGGTCGGGATCGTTGTGTTGCGATCGATCAGGCGGGTGAACACGCCACCCAGCGTTTCGATGCCCAGCGACAGTGGTGTTACGTCGAGCAGAACAACGTCTTTGACATCGCCTTGCAGAACACCGGCCTGAATGGCGGCGCCAAGCGCAACAACCTCATCGGGGTTCACGCCTTTGTGCGGCTCTTTCCCGAAGAATTTGGTTACTTCTTCAACAACTTTCGGCATGCGGGTCATACCGCCGACCAGAACGACTTCGTCGATGTCCGAGGTGGACAGGCCAGCATCTTTGAGCGCGGCCTGGCAGGGCTTGATCGAGGCCTTGATCAGGTCGTTCACAAGCGATTCCAGTTTGGCGCGGGTCAGTTTCATGACCATGTGCAACGGCTGACCGTTTGCCATCGAGATGAAGGGCTGGTTGATTTCGGTTTGCGAGGACGACGACAGTTCGATCTTGGCCTTTTCAGCGGCTTCTTTCAGGCGCTGCAGGGCGATCTTGTCTTTGGTCAGATCAACACCGTTCTCTTTTTTGAATTCGTCCGCCAGATAGTTGACGATCCGCATGTCGAAATCTTCACCACCCAGGAACGTGTCGCCATTGGTGGATTTCACTTCGAACAGGCCATCATCAATTTCGAGGATGGTTACGTCGAAAGTCCCGCCGCCAAGGTCATAAACCGCGATGGTGTGGGTTTCGGTCTTGTCGAGGCCATAGGCCAGCGCGGCGGCTGTGGGTTCGTTGATGATCCGCAGCACTTCGAGGCCAGCGATTTTGCCGGCGTCTTTGGTTGCCTGACGCTGGGCGTCGTTAAAGTACGCAGGCACGGTGATAACCGCCTGTGTCACGTCTTCGCCAAGATAGGATTCGGCGGTTTCTTTCATCTTGCCCAGAATGAAGGCCGAGATTTGCGAGGGGCTGTATTTTTCGCCGCGCGCTTCGACCCAGGCATCGCCGTTGCCGCCATTGATGACGTTGAACGGGAGGTTTTTAAGATCTTTGGCAAGGTCTTTGTCGTCAAAACGACGACCGATCAGGCGTTTGACGCCGAATACTGTGTTGTCTGCGTTGGTGACGGCCTGGCGTTTGGCCGACTGGCCGACGAGGCGTTCATCATCTGTGAAAGCAACGATAGACGGCGTGGTGCGTGCGCCTTCGGAGTTTTCGATTACGCGAGGTTGGCTGCCGTCCATGATGGCGACGCAGCTGTTGGTGGTTCCGAGGTCGATACCAATTACTTTGGCCATGAGTTGATCCCTTCTAACTTAAGGCGATGTTACGGAACGCAGACCCGTTTTGGCATCAGCGCCCCGATCGGTTTAGCAACGCACAACCGCTGTGCGTTACGCTTCTGGGGGTATATAAGGAGCGGCATATGAGGCTGCAAGCGCTGTGGGGGGCTGGTTTTTGAGAATTTGGCTTATTTTCATGTTGAATACTGCGGTTTACGTGAAAAATGGGTGAATCTTTGAAAGTCTCCCGGCGTGATTTTGAGATTTATCCCGGCTATCTGAACCCAGCGCGCCAGCAGGCTATTGTTACGGCGTTGCGCGATGTTGTGCGGGCGGCGCCGGTGTTTTCGCCGCAGACACCTTATGGCAAGCCGATGAGCGTTGCGATGACATCGGCGGGAAAATACGGCTGGTTCGCGGACACTAAGGGGTATCGCTATGTCGAGCAGCACCCGTCGGGCGTGAAATGGCCTGAAATTCCGCCTGAAATTATTGCAATCTGGGACGATCTGGTAGGGGCCGCGCGCCGGCCCGATTGTTGCCTGATCAATTTCTATGGGCAGGACGCGCGCATGGGGATGCATCAGGATAAGGACGAGGCCGATTTTGGTTGGCCGGTGGTTTCGGTGTCGTTGGGCGATGACGGGCTTTTCCGGATTGGGAACAAGACACGCGGCGGCAAGACCGAGTCTGTCTGGTTACACTCGGGCGACGTGGTTGTGATGGGTGGCGCGGCGCGGCTGACGTATCATGGGGTGGACCGGATCAGGTTTGGATCGAGCCAGCTGTTGCCCAAAGGCGGGCGGCTTAACCTGACGCTGCGCGTGGTGGATTGATTTGTGCGCAGGCGAACCGCTTTAGCGGCGCGCGTTCCAGCTTTTTGAGGCGCTGCGACGGGTATAAAACTCGCCCATCAACCCAAGGGTCATCAGTGTAAGGCCCACCGCGAGCGAATACCAATAATTGCTGTGGTGTGGCGTGTAGTTGATAAAAACATAGCCGCGACATTGGTCGATCACGTGAAACAGCGGGTGCCAGTCAAACATTTTGCGCAGGTATTCGGGGGTGGTGTTGGCAACAAACATCTTGCCCGAGGCGATCATGCTGGCGCGGGTATAAACGGTGGTCATGATACCAACGGCGACGGGAAACCAGGGTTTTATGGCCAACAAAAGCAGACCCAGAGCCGCACCGGTATACCATGCGGCCAAAAGCATGCCGAAAGCACCAAGAGGCTGGTCAATCTCGAATCTCTGCCAGAGCATGAAATACAAAAACAGCAGGGTGAACATGGTCAGCACCTGCAAGTAAAGCGCGCTGAGCGCGGTCGACAGCATGGAGATGACAGTGTTCATCGGGGCGTGAAGCATCATGCCCGAAGACGGCCCTTCGGAACCGGCAACGGCGCTGACCGTTTTGACGTGGGTCATGTAAAGGAAAATGCCGGACATGATGTAGAGCATGAAATCGCCGCGGATCGCCGTGGTGCGCATGCCCAAAACCAGCATCATGACGTAAAACATGGCGAGCATGATCGCCGCTTGCATCATATTCATAAGCAGGGAGACGATTGCATTTCCGTGTGTCTGACGCACGGAGCGCACGATCGAATGATACACCAGCTCGAGTATGTTCAAGCCGGATTGAAGATTGGATCTGGGCGCTACTTTTTGAAACATGCCTGTGCCTTAATACCGAAAATGCGCCTGCCCAGAGTGCATTGGCCCTTCGCAAACCCGTTGTTGCACGGAATTCTTGCTGTTCCGTTATCGGCGGATCATAAGTGGTGTCGAATAAATTATCAATATTGCCACTGGTTTGTCCGGTGGAGCGTGCAGGAGAGACACATTGGACTATAACGAGCTGGCAATTGTGATGCGACGTTTGGCGCTGGAGGGCGGTGACGCAATCATGGCGATCTACAATTCGGATGATTTCGAGGTGAAAACCAAATCGGACGACAGCCCCGTTACCGCCGCCGATGAGGCTGCTGATGCTATCATATCGGCGGGTCTGCGTGCGGCCTATTCTGATGTGATGCTGGTGACCGAAGAACAGGCTGAATCGCACAGTCAGATGGCAGCGACTTTTCTGATTGTCGATCCGTTGGACGGCACCAAAGAGTTCATCAACCGGCGTGGCGATTTTACGGTCAACATCGCCCTGGTGGAAGATGGCGTGCCGACCCGCGGCGTGGTTTATGCCCCGGCGCGCGAGCGGATGTTTTTCACCCAGGGAAACGGCGAGGCTGTCGAGGAAACAGGGCCGTTCGATAAAGACAAAATCGGCGAGTTGCACCGGATTAGAGTCGCAAAATCGGATAATAGTGCCTTGTCGGTTGTCGCGTCGAAATCGCACCGCGATCAGGCGACGGATGACTATATCAATAAGTATGCAGTCAA
>Ga0102812_10003626_pt1 | contig 10070 bp, 7 predicted proteins | sample ColrivemetaGS713_FD_79334 | JGI IMG/M metagenome (GOLD analysis project Ga0102812, IMG submission 79334) | Estuarine microbial communities from the Columbia River estuary - Flood tide ETM metaG S.713 | ecosystem: Environmental > Aquatic > Marine > Intertidal zone > Estuary | place: USA: Columbia...
CAGACATGACTTGGATAAAAAAAGGGGATGCTGTGCAATATTCTGTTCAATCTATACCAGGCAAAATTTTTAATGGAAAAATTAGTTACATCGATCCTGTCATCGATCCAAAAACAAGAGTGGCCAAAGCAAGAATTGAAACTTCAAACAAAGATTTAGTGCTTAAGCCAGAAATGTTCACAAGTGGAACTGTAGAATCAGGAAAAAGCACTATCATTAATTCCTCTTTAACCGTTCCAAAAACTGCAGTAATGTGGACTGGCAAACGTTCTGTAGTGTATGTAATGCGAAAAACAGAGCAAGGCGTAAGTTTCATGATGCGAGAAGTAATGTTGGGCTCTGATTTAGGAGAAAGTTATGTGATTGAAAATGGTTTACAACTAGGTGAAGAAATTGCTGTAAATGGAACATTCAGTATTGATGCTGCTGCGCAATTAGCAGGCAAACCAAGTATGATGAATCCAAAAGGTGGCGCGGTTCTGACAGGACATAATCATGGTGGTAACACAACAACTAAAATGGAAACTATGCCTGTTTCATCCAAAAAAATTACTATTTCAAAGGGTGCGATAAATGCTTTTCAGCCACTTTTTTCTGACTATTTCACATTAAAAGTTGCATTATCGAATGACGATTTTGAAAAGGCAATAGCAGCAGGAAAGGGGATGAAAACTTCCTTAGAAAAAATGGATATGAATCTTTTCAAGGGTGAAGCTCACACGAAATGGATGAAATTGTCAAACTCGCTGAACTCCAGTTTACAACACATCGAACATCTAAGTGATATAAAATCCATTAGAGATTCGTTTCTAAACATATCAACTTCAATGATTGCTCTAGCAGAATCATTTGACCCAATTTCATTACCATTATATGTACAACACTGCCCAATGGCGAATTCCGATAAGGGAGCAGATTGGCTAAGTCAGGAAAAGGAAATACTAAATCCCTATTTCGGATCAGCGATGTTAACATGTGGAGAAATTACAAAGACAATCGAATGAATGTTGTTGAAAAACTCAGAAGGAAAATCTTCTTCAACACAAAAGCCTTAATAAAGAATTATATGGAATAGTCTAGTTCAAATTTTTCTTGTTGCATTAAGTAATCAACTCTAATTAATAAAAGCAATGAAACATTCACGTTCAATTTTATCAGATGGCGAACTCAAATGAAGGAGCTAGTAGGTTAAAAACTGAAAAAAGAAATCAGAAATCTATTTTTTGGAATTGTGATATTAGAATGTAGTGATTTGTTTATCGCATTAAATAAAGAGTTTTTAAAACATTTTTTTATGATTATCAGTATCTTAGGCGATTAATTCCGCCAATCAACCAATTTAGTTCAGCAAAATACAATGTCTAAAAGAATAATTTCCGTCGCTATTATTGATATGTATAACAATACACCAAATCAAGGGATGAGATGTATTCAGCAGTTATTAAGCGATGGACTTCCAGAACAGGAAGTAGAATTTGTTTACACTGTATTCGATTTGCGAGCTAAGAATGAAATCCCTGATTTATCCTTTGACATTTATATTAGTACTGGTGGGCCAGGAAGTCCATTATCTGGTAAAGGTCAAGAATGGGAAGGGAAATATAAATATTGGTTAGATTCTGTTTTTGATTGGAATAAAACACAGGAGAATAAAAAATATGTCTTTATGATTTGTTATTCGTTTCAATTGATGGCACAATTATTTCAAATAGCAGAAGTAAAACTTAGAAGATCTACCTCATTTGGAATAACCCCGATTCATAAAACAGAAGATGGTAAAAAAGATAGTTTATATAAAGGGTTAACGAATCCGTTTTATGCTGCTGATTTCAGAGATTGGCAAGTAATACAGCCAAAGCATGAAATTATGGAACAATATGGCTTTAAAATTCTTTCATTAGAAAAAATAAGACCACATGTTCCATTGGAACGTGCAATAACAGGAATAAGGCTAAATAATGAAATGGTTGCTGTGCAATTCCATCCAGAAGCAGATGCTGAAGGCATGTTTTTCCATTTCTCAAAACCGGAACAAAAAAACTTAATTGTTAAAAATCACGGTTTAGCTAAGTATCAACAGATTATTGAACGCCTAAAACGGACTGATTACATTGAAAAGACCTATTTAACATTGATTCCTAACTTTTTGAAAGAAGCTACTTCAAATTGTTTAGAAAAAGAATTAGTGTAGTTTTACCACATTCTTTAAAATTTTAGTAACGTACTACTGGCAAAAATTCTAAATTAAATACTATGAAAATATACTTACTGTTCACTTTTTTTCTCGTGAGTCATATTTCGTCTTCATTTGCTCAAGAAATTTCTGAATTACGGGTTGTTGGAAAAGCAGTTTATGAAAGTGGCGAATTAATTGATCAATCAATTCGTGATGTAAATGGAGAAATTGCATCCGGAATTATCGTATTAACAGACTTAACTTCTTTGGCATTTGAAGCGCGGAATGGAGTAGTTAAAGTAAATTCTTCGCCAGGTAAATATGTGGTTTTTGTTTCACCTACTGAACGAGTTTTAACTGTTTTAAGTAGTGGATATAAACCTTTAACTATTTATTTATATGATGTTGGTATTCGTTTAAAACCAGGGCAAGTATGGAAACTTGAAGTTACCGGCTCTAAAAAAATGAACCAAATTCCTATCAATATTAAAGTAACACCTGAAGCTAAATCAATTCTTTTGGATGGAAATCAAGTAGATCCAAGTCAGGCAATTATGGCTGAAGTTGGTTCTCACCAAGTAAGGATTGAGCAATTAGGGTACAAAACAGTTTTAGATTCAATAACTGTTTCTCCACAGAAAACCTTATTTGAATTTAATTTAAACCAAGTTAAACCTGAAAAATTAGTGATTCGTACTACTCCAAAAGATGCGTCTGTAATTATTGATAATAAACTTGTTGGACTTACACCTTTCACAGATTTTTATTACCCTGGAATAGTTTATCAATTAAAGATTGTTAAAAACGGTTATCGTGATATTGATCAATCAATTGAATTAGAAATTGACAAGCCTCTCGATTTAAGTTTTAATATGGTTAAAAATGTCGGGAATTTGATGTTTAATGTAACTCCCGCAGACGCACAAATTTTAATCAATAAGAAAGTCTTTACTGGTCAAAAGCAGATAGAATTAAGTAGTGGTACCTATCTAGTTGAAATTAGTAAAGATGGTTATGAGTCAATTTCCGAAACCTTTCAGTTAAAAGAATATGAGAAAGTGGATAAAGTGTATAATCTGAAGAGATTATCAGGTAGCTTGAGATTTAGAATTAACGATCCAGATGCTGATGTTGAGTTATACGATAATTCAATACTCTACAAAAAGTGGAAAGGCATTGAATATTTAGTTGGTATACCAGCAGGAACGTATAAAGTAATTGCTAAAAAGCCAGGTTATGTAAACCTTGAATCTTATGTAATCATCAAAGAAAATGTGGAAAATCAGTTTAATTTAGAATTTACTGATGATCAAATACAAACCTTGACTCAAAAAAGAAATGATGATTCAAAAAAATTGGAAATTGAACGCCTTGAGCAAGAAAGCAAAGATCGATTAGAAAGAGAACGTATTTCTCGCTTGGAGGCTGAAAAGAAAGAATTGGAATCGAAACCAATACCACCGACTACGAAACCTAAAACTAGATGGTATTCCTTTAGTGATTATAGTTCTTGGAATTTTTCATACACAAGACCAGAGTTTAGTTATCAGGGATTTAAGGATAATATTTCCGATAGTCATGGATTTGCAATTGGTTTAGATGCAAATGGCGGATTCTTCTCATTAAACCAACAAGCAGGCTTAACATATCACACTGCAATCGATGGATTAGAGTATGAAGGAGAACGAATACAAGGATACATGCATGCTCATTATCAACTATCTCTTGGAGCAGGTATAAGTTTATTTATATTAAGTCCTTATGTTTCAGTTGGTATCGATTATAATTATATCGAAACACAATGGGATGGCTTGGAAACAAGTTCGGTTGATTTTATTAATGGAGTAATTAATTATGGTGTTAAACTTCGATTCCCTAATTCAAGTGTAGGTTTTCATTTTAATTATTCCGAATCGTTTAATATTGAGGATAATTATAGTGATTTACCTGCTTTTATTCCTGTTAAGCGTTTGAGTGGCGGACTTAGTTTTTATTTTTAGGAGATAGATTATGAAAAAAGCGATAATATTTTTAATTGTATTGATTTCTTTCACAAGTTGTGGTTATGAAAACCCAAGTGCAATAACAGAAGTAATCTTAACAGATGAACCTCAAGGCTCAAATTCACAAGATAATGTTTCTGTTAGATTTGACATGACCTATAATAGTGAAGGTGTTTCTTATCCAACTTATGATTCAACTCTAGGTTATGATGTTTATGTTTCTAATAATTCATCCAATCCAATTACAAACGTGTATATATCCATAGAATCCACGAATCCAACTGGTTTTGATTATAATGGTAGCAATTTGCAGTCATCTAGATTTATTGGAACAATAAATAGTGGATTTGAAATAAAACCTCAATTTAATTGGACTCTAAACGATGGGACAATTTATGTGGGTAATTTTTATTTGCTTACACCTATGAGAGGAATCGGGTACACGAGTTTAGTAGTTACTTATAAAGTGATTTTTTACAACGCAAATAGTGATTATAGAGAACTTACCTTTACTCAAACAGTCTTTTTAAATTAGAACAAAAATGAAAAAAATAGCGGGTTTACTGCTCATTCAACTGGTATGGGTAACATGTGCATGGGCACAAAATGATGAGAAAGAGCAAATAAAAGCTTCAGGTGAATACTATTTTGGAGAAGCAATAGCAAATAGCAGTAAAGAAGCCTCTGACCAAGCGTTAAAGTTTCTAACACAAAGCATTTCCATTACAGTTCATAGTGAGTTTGAGAAAAAGACAGACGAAACTTTACAAGCAGCAGGTGGAGATTTTAAAGAGGTCACTGAGAATATCTTAAAAACATATAGCACAGCAACGTTAAAAAATGTTTTAACTATAAAAAGACCAGTTTCTGGCCAAATAGAAATTTTTCATTACATCAAAAAGACTGAAGTAAATAAAATTTATGATGAAAGAAAAAGAACTGTTTTTAATATTTATGACCAAGCATCTGAGTTTGAGGAAAATCGAAATTATGGTGGGGCTCTAAAGTGGTACTATTTTAGTATGATTTTAATGAACTCGATACCAGAACAAAATGTGATGCATCGAGGTGTAAACTTAACTACTGAAATTGCCAAAAAAATTAATTATGTATTACAAAATGTGCGATTTTCGCTCATTAAAGAAGATAGAAGAAACAATAATCAAGAAAGAGAACTTACATTTAAAGTCACAATAGATAATAAGCCTATACAATTTATTGAGTTTAACTACTTTGATGGGTTTGATCTTGTAAACTCTACAACAACCGACGGAATAGCAGTAATGATGTTATATGGGCCAAGTGTTGAAATGAAAAATTTGACAGTTGGTATTCGTTATAGTTTTTATGAAGCAAGAAATGAAATTGCTGAAGTTGGTCAATTATGGGATTTAGTGAGTAAACCTCAATTCAAAAGTGCAATATTTGTCGATTTGAAAAAGCATGTTGAGAAATTAAAAGTGGAAAAAAAGCAGCTTATATCTGAAAAAGATAGCTCAATTGAAACGAATTCAGGAATGAGCTTAATAAAACCAGAAGTTTTAGAAACCATAAGTCCTGCTTTAATAACACAGATTCAAGATACACTTCCAAAGATTATTACAATTTTTAATAGTACTGGTATTGATGAAATAGCAGAGTTATACAAAAAAGATTCGTTTTTAAGTGGGAAATTGAAATCTCTGAAAAAGTTTAACGACACTCGTATTTTAGACGAACCACTAGAAGGATTCATTAATAAAACTTACGATGGGTTTGAATATAGAAGGGCTGCTGCATTAAATAAGTACTCAACATTGAGTAAACAGTCTCGAGAATACATCGTGTTCGATTTTGCTCCAAATGGAGAAGTAAATGATATGAACTTCGGAATAATGGATGATTTATATAACCGCTTTGTTAAGCAAGCTGAGTTTGGTGAAGATTGGGGTAATAGGGAAGTAATTATCAAGTTTATGGAACGGTACAGAACAGCTTATATGACTAGAAATATGGAAATGTTAAATCAGATGTTTGCCGATGAAGCTGTAATCATTGTTGGTCGAGTTCTAAATAAAGGTGTTCAGAATAAGAATTACGACTACGTCCAAACCGCTGAAGATCAACCCAAAATTGATTATTTGAAGTATACTAAAGATGAATACTTAAAAAAGCAAAAGCAGGTTTTTGATGTTCATAAAGACATTTATCTGGGCTTTACTAATTTTCAAATAATGCGGAAAAATAATGCAAAGGGGGTTTATGGAATTAGTATGAGACAAAACTATAATGCTTCTAATTATGCAGATGAAGGATATTTATTCCTTTTGGTAGATTTTAACGAAGAGAAACCCCAAATATATGTTCGTTCGTGGCAACCTCAAGAATGGGTAGAACAAGCATTAGTCGATTTAAGTAATTTCAATATTAATAAATAAATAGTTTAAATTTAGTGTTGATGGGCAGGTACACTGCAAGTATGAGTGTGTCTTCTGTTTCTATAAGTTGCAAAAGCAATTAATCCGGTCCCTACAACCATTAGAATAGTTTCGACTATTTGATTAAAATGAAATCCACTATGATCAAAGTCGTGAAAGAAAAGTTGAACTATTATTACGATACATATTCCTGCAAGAAATTCAACTAAACGAGTTTTATTTTTGTGCTTTACCCAAATTGGGAAAAACGCAATAGAGCTGATCGGAACTACCGCAAAAATTAATAAGGCTTCAATCCAACCTGAAAAAAAACCAGAAACAGAGGGTAGAAGTATTATTATGAATGGAGTTATTAAGCAGTGAATAAGACATAGGGATGATAGCCAAATACTTAATTTTTGAGGAGTGTTTAATGTGGCCAATTTTTCTGACATAAGATTTTAACGAAGAATTTATTTAATTACTTAGAGCACAATTTTTACAAAATCCATGTACTGTTACATCGATGGAAGAAACGGCATAGCCAATTTCTTTGTACACATTTGGTTCAGACACATTTGTTGGTAAATCAAAACACTCTACTTTTTCACAGCTATTACAAATAAAATGTGCATGTTGGAGCTTCGAAACGTGCTTGTTTTGTGTATTTATATGCTGATTTAAAGCAAATAACTGAATAGCTTGTTCTGAGCTTACTTTGTGCAAAATTGCATTAACAACAAAACATTCTAAAATTCTATAAATGGTTACTCTATCTACATTAGTATCAGCTAGTTTATTCTCTAAATCTGTATGACTTAGAGCTTTATTTTCTGAAAGAAAGATATCTAGTACAGCAATTCTACCTTGGGTAGCCTTCAATTGTCGAGATTTTAGTATTTTTGAGCTTTCTGAGTTTGGCATGTATATCTTAATGCAACAATGTTTCATTAAATATACAGATTATTATGATTAATTTGTGAATGGTTAGTTCAGATCCTTTAAAGTTTATAGGTCGTTTATCTTGGCAAATATGTTTTAAAGTGAGCAGTCAATTGAATTATCAATATATCAGACAAACAAAGTCTAGGTTAAGATTTAAATTAGGTTTAGCTTAAAGGCATAAATCTCATGGAGTTGAATAGAATAACATTTTAAGAAGGTTGGAATGAAAAAAAATATTAGAATAGCATCTGGACAAGGATTCTGGGGCGATTTACCACAAGCACCCATTGATCAAGTTAGAAAAGGCCCTATTGACTATTTGGTAATGGATTATCTTGCAGAAGTGACCATGTCAATTATGCAAAAACAGCGAATGAAAAATCCTGCATTAGGTTATGCTAGAGATTTTGTGGATGTTGTAGATGAAATTCTACCAGATATTGCGGAAAAAAATATTACTGTTATTTCAAATGCAGGTGGCGTAAATCCAAAAGCTTGCGTTGAGGCAATTTTAGCAAGAGCTAAAGCTAAAAATATATCAATAAAAGTAGCGATGGTCCACAATGATGATATTTTGCCTGCGATAGAAGAATTAGTTTCTGAAGGGCATGAGTTAAAACACATGGAATCTGGAGAGCTAATCACTTCTGTAAAAGATCAATTACTAAGTGCTAATATTTATTATGGCGCACAACCTATTGTTGAAGCTTTAAAGGCAGGTGCTCAAGTAATTGTAACAGGAAGAGTAACTGATACAGGTCTTACCTTAGCACCGATGATTCATGAATTTGGTTGGGATTTCAAAGATTATGATAAAATGTCGGCAGGAACAATTGCAGGACATATTATTGAGTGTGGTGCTCAGTGTTCAGGTGGAAATTTTACAGATTGGGAAACCGTTCCTGATATGGCTCATATAGGATTCCCAATTATTGAGGCTCATCCAGATGGAACATTTTATGTAACCAAACATGATGGAACCGGCGGATTGGTTTCCGAAATGACTGTAAAAGAGCAGTTATTATATGAAATTGGTAATCCAGCTGAATATATAACACCTGATTGTGTTGCAGACTTCACAAGTATTCACTTAAAACAAGATGGTGAAAATCGAGTTAAGGTTTTCGGTATTAAGGGAAGACCTGAAACTCCTTTTTATAAAGTATCTGCGAGTTACAACGATGGATTTAAATTAAGTTCTAGCTTAACCTACTATTGGCCAGATGCTCCTAAGAAAGCAGTTGTTGGTGGCGCATTATTAAAACAAAGAGCTTTGGACTTAGGTTTGGAAATCGATGAGTTTAATGTAGAGCAAGTTGGAATAAATGCTTGTTCAGAGTTACCATTAAATGAGATCACAAATGTCCCTGATGAAGTTCAAATGAGAATTTCAGTAATTGGAAAAAGTAAAAAAGACTTAGATCGTTTTGGAATGGAAATGGCTCCTTTAATTTTAACTGGTCCATCTGCAGTAACAGGATTTGCTGGAGGAAGACCAAAAGCGAGTGAAATTGTAGCATATTGGCCAGCTTTATTAAAAAAGACTGCCTATTCTCCTAAAGTTTCGATATTTTCCGCCTGATTTTATAATAAAAACATTTAAAAAAAACTAACCCAATGGTAATAGGTGTTATTGGTGCAAGTCTCGCAGGTTTAACCGTTGCTCGAGAATTAGGAAAACAAGGTCATCAAGTAACTGTATTTGAGCAGGCGGCAACCTGGGCAGGTCGGTTTACAACGGTTTTAACTGGAACTGAACCTGTTCCTGTAGATTCTCATGTTCCTTACATTTTAGCTCATGGTACTGAATTTAAGGCATTAATGAGTGAATTAGGTGGAAAAGGACTAATCAAAAAGCTAAATGCAACAGTGAGTAGTTCTGTAAATGGCGAGCTTTCTTCATCTTCAATGTTACACGATAATTCTGAATTATATACATCAACAAAGGGGATGAATGCTGTTGCTGATCATTTAGCTCGCTATTGTGATGTAAAGTTTAATGCGCACGTTGTCGGTATAACACATATTGGATCAAATGCAAAGAAAAAGCTTCCTTGGATGATCAATTTAAACACATTTGAAGTGTTTGAAGCTGATGCAATTGTAGTAGCATTACCTGCTCCTCAAGCTTATGCCGTCTTAGAAAATTCTCAAGATGAAACGCCTGTTAGAAGAGTTTTGGCTGATATTGATATCATTCTCTATGATGCAACATATACTTTAACGGCAGTTTACCCGAATAGATCTTTAAATGATTGGGCTGTATTAGAAGTTGGTGGACAAGATGTCGCTCTTATTGTTAATGAATCTGTTAAAACGGAATCAAAAGACTTAATATTGACAATTCATTCAAGCTCAAATTTCTTTAATGCAGCTAAAGGTTTAAAACCAAATCAAGTAATTGATAATTTGTTAAAAAGTGCGTCAAATTTGATAGGAGATTTTGCATACTCACCTGATTCTACAGTCTTAGAAAAAAGAAAGTATACTCAGCCTGAAGTTCATTTAGACAGACCATTCATAAATGTTGTTGGAATGGATGGGAAATTA
>Ga0102812_10003627_pt1 | contig 10070 bp, 10 predicted proteins | sample ColrivemetaGS713_FD_79334 | JGI IMG/M metagenome (GOLD analysis project Ga0102812, IMG submission 79334) | Estuarine microbial communities from the Columbia River estuary - Flood tide ETM metaG S.713 | ecosystem: Environmental > Aquatic > Marine > Intertidal zone > Estuary | place: USA...
ATCCGTTGCACTGCCGATAGAATTGCGCACTTTTTGATCAGCGCAGCACCCTGCGCGCCAACGCTTTGCGCCCGAGGTTTCCGATGAGCAGTTCCGCCACCCCGAAAGTCGGCTTTGTCAGCCTCGGTTGCCCGAAAGCCCTGGTCGATTCCGAGCGCATCCTTACCCAGTTGCGCATGGAAGGTTACGAGGTGGTTTCCAGCTACGAAAATGCTGACGTGGTGGTGGTCAACACCTGCGGCTTTATCGACAGTGCCAAGGCTGAATCACTGGAAGTGATCGGCGAAGCACTGGCCGAAAATGGCAAGGTGATCGTTACCGGTTGCATGGGCGTGGAAGAATCGGCCATCCGTAAGGTGCACCCCAGCGTGCTGGCCGTCACCGGCCCGCAGCAGTACGAGCAGGTGGTCAATGCCGTGCACGACGCGGTGCCGCCGAACAAGGAACACAATCCGTTGATTGATCTGGTACCACCGCAGGGCGTCAAATTGACGCCACGCCACTACGCCTACCTGAAGATTTCCGAAGGCTGCAACCACAGCTGCAGTTTCTGCATCATCCCGTCGATGCGCGGCAAGCTGGTCAGCCGTCCGGTCGGTGAAGTGCTCAGCGAAGCCGAGCGTCTGGTCAAGGCCGGCGTCAAGGAAGTACTGGTGATTTCCCAGGACACCAGCGCCTATGGTGTGGACGTAAAGTACAAGACCGACTTCTGGAACGGGCAGCCGGTGAAGACGCGCATGCTGGAGCTGTGCGAAGCACTCGGCAGCATGGGCGTGTGGGTACGTTTGCATTACGTTTATCCGTACCCGAATGTGGACGATGTAATTCCGCTGATGGCCGCAGGCAAAGTTCTGCCGTATCTGGACATCCCCTTCCAGCACGCCAGCCCGAAAGTACTCAAGGCGATGAAGCGCCCGGCCTTCGAGGACAAGACGCTGGCGCGCATCAAGCAGTGGCGCGAAGTCTGCCCCGAACTGACCATCCGTTCGACCTTTATTGTCGGCTTCCCGGGCGAGACCGAAGAAGACTTCCAGTACCTGCTCGACTGGCTCACCGAAGCCCAGCTCGACCGCGTGGGCTGCTTCCAGTATTCGCCAGTTGAAGGCGCGCCAGCCAATCTGCTCGACCAACATGTACCGGACGATGTAAAGCAGGAGCGCTGGGAGCGCTTCATGGCCCACCAGCAGGCCATCTCGGCGGCCCGCCTGCAGCAAAAGATCGGCCGTGAAATCGAAGTGCTGATCGATGAAGTAGACGATGAAGGTGCGGTCGGCCGGTCGTGGGCCGATGCCCCGGAAATCGACGGCAGCGTGTTCATCGCCAGCACCGATGTGAAACCTGGCGACAAGGTGCGCGTGCGCGTAGTGGACGCCGACGAGTACGACCTGTGGGCCGAACGCGTCTGAATCTGCCCCGGCATAATGCGCTGAAGCATTTCGTGCATCCCTGAAAAAAATTGAACTACACTCCAGAAATTGTTCGCGCGCGACCTGCGCGGGCACTTTCTGGAGCTTTTCTGTATGAAATTTTTCCGATTTCAGCCAACCCTGTTTGCTGCCCTGATCGGCGCCAGCCTGGGTTCAGGCGTGCATGCTGCCGAAACTGCCACCCCGGCTACGACCAAACAACCCTATTCGCCCTATGCCCAGGCAATCACGCCCAACAAAACGCCATCGGCTGATGGGGAAGGCTTTCCGACACGTCCGCTGTTTGGCGATACCCACGTACATACCTCGTTTTCCATGGACGCCGGCGCCTTTGGCGCACGTCTGACACCGGCCGATGCTTACCGCTTCGCCAGAGGTGAGCAGATCACCTCTTCCACCGGACAACCGGTCAAACTCTCGCGTCCGCTGGACTTTTTGGTGGTCAGCGACCACTCCGATGGGTTCGGCTTTTTCCCCTTGCTGATGAGTCAGGACCCAACCCTGATGGCGACCCCGCAAGGTCGCAAGTGGTATGACCTGATCAGAGGCGGCAAAGGTGGAGAAGCGGCGATAGACATCATCACCAGCTTCGGCCAGAACAAGATGCCCGACGGCTATCCAGCGCCCGGAACACCCGCATATGCATCTGCCTGGCGCTCGGTAATAAAGGCTGCTGAAGATGCCAACGATCCGGGGCGTTTCACCGCCATCATCGGTTACGAGTGGACCTCCAACGAGCAAGGCAACAACCTGCACCGCAACGTATTGTTCCGCGAAGGAGGCACTCAGGCTATCAAGGTCGAGCCCTTCACCACCCTGCCCCCACAGGGCAGCGGCAATCCGGCAGACCTTTGGAAATGGCTGGAGATGGCCGAGAAGAAAACCGGCAGCCAGATTCTCGCTATCGCCCACAACGGCAATCTGAGCAACGGCCGCATGTTTCCCACCACGACGGCCTATGGCGGCAAGAAAATCGACAAGGACTACGTAGAGACCCGCGCCAAGTGGGAGCGGATTTACGAAGCCACGCAAATCAAGGGTGACGGCGAGTCCTATATGACCCTTTCGCCAACCGATGAGTTTGCCAACTTCGAAAAACTCGACAAGAGCAATCTGGATGGCTCGCAAGCCAAGACAGCGGACATGTACCAGTTCGAGTACGCCCGCGAGGCGCTGAAAAACGGCCTCAAACTGGAACAGGAATTTGGCACCAACCCCTACAAGGTCGGCATGATCGGCTCGACAGACTCGCACACAGGTCTGGCAACTGCCGATGAGAGCAACTTCTTCGGCAAGGCCAGCAACATGGAGCCGAGCCCCAAGCGCCTGAGCAAGGACTTCTTCCGCAACTTCAAAACCGGGATTGGCATCAAGGACTGGCAGCTGTCAGCCTCCGGTTACGCTGCAGTGTGGGCACAGGAAAACACCCGCGCATCGATCTTTGATGCCATGCAGCGCCGCGAAACCTACGCCACTACCGGCCCGCGGATGCTTGTACGCTTCTTTGGCGGTTGGGACTTTACGCCAGCCGATGCCAATGAACGTACACCGGGACGTACCGGTTACGCCAAAGGTGTGCCCATGGGCGGCGACCTGACAGCAGCTCCGGCCGGTAAAGCGCCAAGCTTCCTGGTGGCGGCAGTCAAGGACCCGATTGGCGCCAACCTGGATCGTGTGCAGATCATCAAGGGCTGGCTCGACGCCAAGGGCGAAACCCATGAAAAGGTCTATGACGTAGTCTGGAGCGATACCGAGAAACGACAGCCAGGCAAAGACCGCAAGCTGCCGGCCGTTGGCAGCACCGTGGACCTTGCCAATGCCAACTGGACCAATACTATCGGTGCTTCCGACCTGATTACCGTATGGAGCGACCCCGAGTTTGACGCCAAACAAAGCGCCTTCTACTACGCCCGCGTTCTGGAAATTCCGACTCCACGCTGGACCGCCTTCGACGCAAAGTATTACAACGAGAAGGCCGGTGAGGCGGTACCCATGGTGCTGCAGGAACGTGCCTACACTTCACCGATCTGGTACACCCCATGAGTCACTGATGCACATTGCGTAAACGAAAGGGAGAAGCGGCCAAAACCGCTTCTCCCTTTTTTGTATCGTCCGCAATGGTCGCAAGTTACGGCGTACTGCCTTCGGCGAGTACGCCGTACATGACTTATCCAGGCATTCCCGTAGGGTGGCCTCGGCTCGCAGCGACAGCTCGCCATTGGCATTTTTCCACGTCGAAGCCGCTGGGCCTGCACCGCAGCCAATAACTTCTGAATGGCGGTGTAAGCCTTTGTTTGCACCGCGCAACACTCACAAGGCAGACTGACGCCCTACTCACACCTTTTTTCCGGAGCCAGCATGCTGCCGCAAACGCTCGAAGAGCTGAACGCCATACGCGATGAATGCAAGGCCATGGTTACCCGTCGCGCCGGCCTGTCCGCCGGCGCAGTGGTGATCCCGATTCCGGGAATCGATATCGGTGCTGATGTCAGCCTGTTGATGGAAATGATCCCGGCCATCAATGAAAAATTCGGCCTTAGCCCGCAACAGATTGATCAATTGCCGCTGCAGCTGAAGAAAATCACCGTGGTCGCCATTACCAGTGTCGGCAGCGAGATGGTCGGCAAAATGGTCACCAAGCACGTGCTGTTGCAGATTCTGAAAAAAGTCGGCGTACGCGTTACCAGCAAAGCCTTTGTCCGCTTTATTCCCATTCTCGGGCAGACGGTTGCTGCCGGTGTGAGCTTCGGCGCCATGAAGATGGTCGGCAATGCGCACGTGGAGGATTGCTATAAGGTGGTGAGCGACACCCTGATCGCTGTAAAGCAACTGCCCAACGGACAAGTCGATGCATAACGTTGCACCTGTCGGCTATCTGCGTTCGTGCTTTAAGGAAAAATTCGCCATTCCCCGTCAGCCACGCCTGGCGCCGGCTGCGCGTGGCGTACTGGAACTGCTGCCACCGTTCAATACCGGCGAGGCGGTTGATGGCCTGCAGCAGGTCAGCCATGTCTGGCTGCTGTTTCTGTTTCATCAGGCGCTGGAGCAAAAGCCGCGCCTTAAAGTCCGGCCGCCCCGGCTGGGCGGCAATCAATCGATCGGTGTATTCGCCAGCCGCGCCACCCATCGCCCGAACGGTATCGGCCAGTCGGTAGTCCGGCTGGAAAAAGTCGAGGCAGGCCGACTGTGGCTCTCCGGTATCGATCTTCTGGATGGCACACCGATCCTCGATATCAAGCCCTACGTGCCTTATGCCGACTGTGTAGATAACGCGCACAATGGCATAGCAGAAGCTGCGCCAGCGACTATTCCCGTCGACTGGCAGCCCGAGGCGCTGGAGCAGGCCCGTGAGCATGCGCTGCGCTTGAAAGAACCTCTGGTGGAGCTGATCGAGCAATGCCTCGCCCAGGATCCGCGACCGGCCTATCAGATGCCGGAACCTGCACGACATTATGGCTGCCGTCTGTGGGATCTGGATGTGCGCTGGCATTACCCGCATCCGGACTGCATCCGTGTGCTGCAAGTGCTGCCTGCCAAGTAAGCGGCTGAATGACCAGACGCGTGAGCACTATATTGAGTCCTCAGCCTTTTGCAGTGACATTCCAGCCGGTAGCTGCCAGCCGATACACTAGCAACAAGCCCTGCGACGAAACCAGACCATGACCCCCGCTGCCATCACCACCCTGCACCGGCTTTTGCTGATTGCCTTGAGTCCGCCCCCTGCTGAGGCACGTCGTCTGTTTCACGGTCGCGGCAAGCAATGGCCAGGGCTTGAGCAAATCACTGTCGACTGGCTGGAAGGCATTGTGCTGGTCACGCTGTTTCGTGCCCCGGCAGATGATCTGCTGACCACCCTGCAAGATATGCTGCGCAGCCTGTGCCCGCGCGTTCTGCTGCAACAACGTTATCTGCCGGACTGCCCTGCGCAATGGCTGGCTGGCGACCCGCTCGAGCAATGGCAGATTCACGAGAACGGCCTGACTTACCTGCTGGATCTGGGCACCCGGCAAAACAGCGGCCTGTTTCTGGATATGCGCCATGGCCGGCAATGGCTGGCCGAACATGCCGATGGCAAGTCGGTACTCAACCTGTTCGCCTATACCTGCGCTTTTTCAGTGGCGGCCATCGCCGGTGGTGCAAAGCGGGTAGTCAATCTGGATATGGCCAGAGCCGCACTGAGTCGCGGCCGCGAGAACCACCGGCTGAACCGGCACGACCTCAGCCGCGTCACCTTTCTGGGGCATGACCTGTTCAAGTCATGGGGCAAGCTCGGTCGTCTTGGTCCTTACGACCTGATTGTTATCGACCCGCCGAGCTTTCAGCAGGGCAGTTTCATTCTCAGCCGTGACTTGCGGAAAATCTTCCGCCGCCTGCCCGGACTGCTCAGCCCGCAGGGACGCGTATTGGCCTGCTGCAATGATCCGCAAATCGACATGGCTTTTCTGCTGGCTGAAGCGGCCGAGGCAGCACCCGGCTTGCGCTTTGTGCAACGCCTGAGTAATCCAGCGGAGTTTACCGATAGCGATCCAGAGGCTGGCCTGAAGGTTTTGCTGTTTGCCACCAATACCATTCCTGCGTGCTGACCCGCGCTACGCTTCCAGCCCGGACAATCCGGGCCGGACTTGGCAGTACTCAATAAAGCAGCACGGTAACCTCACTCGGTTGGCAGCATAGGGCAGCGCACGAGCCTGTCAGTAACTATCAAAACTACGCCGATAGGCTGTATCGGTGCATTCCGACCAGCGTGCATTCAACTTGCTGACTGGCTCCTCGCCCTTGACCACAGCCGTGCGCCAGGCATCCCAGGCCTTACCGAAGGCTGCCGCATTGGGCGTGCGACCGACCCAGGCGTAGCCGTCAGGCATATCACTGAATACCGGCACTACCACTTCGCTGGTCATGTTGTAGGGTTTGCCCCATTCATTCATTTGCTGGTTCAAAGCTATGAAGTCTTTCAGTGTGCAGGCTGGCTTGAGTTTGAAAGCCAGCACATCCAGATAGTCTGCCTGTACCAGGGTTGCGCAGATACCCAAGCTCAAGCCGAGCAGTAATTGCTTTTTCATTGGAGGGTCCTCGTTTATCCAAACGGGCGCCGGGCTCAACTACATACTTCTGAGGAAGGCGTAGAACCGTCTCTCCGGGCAGTCACACCACTTTGCAGGTGTCGCAGACATGAGGTTAGTTGCCGGACCAGTGCTTCTTAGACCTGTTTCTAATAAACCAGACGGGGTAAAAACAATAACTGATAAACACACCCGGCAAATCTGCTGGTGCCTTCAGGCATGCAGCCACAAGCTCCGCATACCCTGATGGTGTGCGGAGCCTGCAAGACGTGGTTAAACCGGAAGGTTCACTTCTCGACGAAAGCGCGTTCGATCAGGTAGTCACCCGGGTCGCCCATGCGTGGTGAAATCTTCATGCCGAAGCTGTTCAGCACCGCACTGGTTTCGTCCAGCATGCTCGGACTACCACAGATCATGGCGCGGTCATCCTGCGGGTTCATCGGGGGCAGCCCGATATCGCGGAACAGTTTGCCACTGCGCATCAGATCAGTCAGACGACCCTGATTTTCAAACTCCTCACGGGTAACCGTGGGGTAATAAATCAGCTTCTGGCGCAGCGCATCGCCAAAGTATTCATTGTTTGGCAAATGCTCGGTAATGAACTCCCGGTAGGCCACTTCGTTGACATAGCGCACGCCATGGATCAACACCACCTTCTCGAAACGCTCATAGGTCTCGGGATCCTGAATCACGCTCATGAATGGCGCCAAGCCGGTACCGGTGCTCAGCAGATACAGGTGCTTGCCGGGCAGCAGATCATCAAGCACCAATGTGCCGGTTGGCTTGCGGCTGACCATCAGCTCATCGCCCGGCTGCAGGTGTTGCAGGCGCGAAGTCAAAGGGCCGTCCTGCACCTTGATACTGAAGAACTCCAGATGTTCTTCGTAGTTCGGGCTGGCAATCGAATAGGCGCGCATCAATGCCCGCCCGCTTTCCTGCTGCAGGCCGATCATGACGAACTGCCCGTTTTCGAAGCGCAAACCCGGATTGCGGGTGGTCTTGAAACTGAACAGCGTGTCATTCCAGTGATGCACACTCAGCACGCGCTCGACATTCATATTGCTCATGGAAGCTTCCCTGTAACGCCAGACTTGATAGGAGGGAAGTTTAGGGGCAGGCTGTATATCTGTTAAGTGAATTATAAAAATATAGATTATAGGTTATATAGATATGCGATTTACTCTCAGGCAACTGCAGATCTTTGTCGCCGTGGCCATGCAAGGCAATGTCTCCAGGGCTGCCGAATCACTCTCACTGTCACAGTCGGCGGCAAGTACGTCGCTCTCCGAGCTGGAAAAACAAACCAGCAGCCAGTTATTCGACCGTGCTGGCAAGCGCCTGATGCTCAATACACTGGGGCAGCAACTGTTGCCGCAGGCGGTGGCGCTGCTGGAGCAGGCCAAGGAAATCCAGACACTGTTCAACGGCAAAACCGACTTCGGCTCGCTGGCCGTGGGTGCCACGCTGACGGTGGGAAACTATCTGGCGACCCTGTTGATCGGTAGCTTCATGCAGCGACATCCTGAATGCCAGGTCAGCCTGCATGTACAAAACACCTCGAACACGGTGCAGCAGATCGCCCACTATGAATTGGACCTGGGTTTGATCGAAGGCGACTGCCAGCATCCGGATATCGAGGTGCAACCCTGGGTGGATGACGAGCTGGTGGTGTTTTGTGCACCCGAGCATCCCCTGGCCAGGCGCGGTGAAGCGTCACTGGCAGAACTCTGTCGTGAGGCCTGGATTCTGCGCGAAAAAGGCTCAGGAACGCGGCTGACTTTTGATCAGGCCATGCGCCATCATCCGCAGCCTTTGAATATTCGCCTGGAGCTGGAGCACACCGAGGCGATCAAGAGGGCTGTAGAGTCGGGGCTGGGCATCAGTTGCATCTCGCGCCTGGCGCTACGCGACGCCATCCGCCGCGGCAGCCTGGTGGCGGTGGAAACCCCGGAACTGGATCTGGTCAGGCAGTTTCACTTCATCTGGCACAAGCAGAAGTACCAGAGCGCCGCGATGACGGAGTTTCTCGAACTGTGCCGGGCGCTGACCAAAGGCGTCAGCCGCAGTGATCAGATCGTCCTGCCCAGCCTTCGCTAGCTCAGCCCAGCAGAATAAGGCCCCAGACCACCCCGATCAGGCACAACGCCATAAACTGGGCGGCGCTGCCCATATCCTTGGCATTCTTTGATAACGGATGTATATCCAGCGAAATTCGGTCAATGGCGGCTTCGATGGCTGAATTGAGCAGCTCGACAATCAGCAGAATCAGGCACACGCCGATCATCAGGGCGCGCTCGACGCGGCTGACATCAAAATAGAAAGCCAGCGGAATCAGCAGCACATTGATCAACACCAACTGGCGAAACGCCGCTTCGCCGACATAGGCCGCGCGCAGCCCGGCCATGGAAAAGCCGGTGGCATTGAGTATGCGCTTCAGACCGGTCTGGCCCTTGAATGGAGACATTCGAACATTTCCTGTGGTCATGCTTTGCAAGGGCAAACCTGCGCGGCACGAGCTGAACAAACACGATTATTGAGGGGAGACACTTTCCAGTTGTTGCAACAGCATCGCTGCCTGCGTTCTGGTGCGCACGCCCAGTTTACGGAAGATGGCCGTCACGTGGGCTTTTATGGTTGCCTCCGAAACTGACAACTCCCAGGCAATCTGCTTGTTCAGCAAACCCTCACAGACCATTGCCAGCACCCTGAATTGCTGGGGTGTCAGACTGGCCAGTCCGGCGCTGGCGGCTTTGGCTTCAGCAGTCAGCTCTTGTGCCTCTACTGAAAGGTTCGGCCACCACAAATCGCCATCGAGCACAGCTCGCACGCCCTTTTGAATATCCTCCAGCGAACTGGATTTGGGGATAAAGCCACTCGCGCCGAACTCCCGAGAGCGCGAGACCACGCTGGCTTCTTCCTGCGCTGAAATCATGACCACAGGAATCTGCGGGTATTGCCCACGCAGAAGCACCAGTCCGGAAAATCCGTGGGCACCAGGCATATTCAGATCCAGCAACACCAGATCCCAGTCACTTTTCTCCGTCAGCCTTGCCTCAAGCTCGGCAATGCTGGCCGCTTCGGCCAGTTGCACCTCAGCCCCCAGCTCCAGACTTAAAGCCTGATGCAGGGCACTGCGAAACAAGGGATGATCATCCGCAATCAGTATTTCGTAAGCAGCCATTGGCTTTTCCTGTTGTTATTCTTTTCAGGCAGCACCGCGAAGCATGCCCAGCCCTGTCGGGGTGGTCAAGCACAGCCTTTTACGGCACAGTCGCGCCCTGCCGATAATGAGATCGATCATGCGAACCCACGCTCTGCGCGCCGACCTGCTGATGTTGCTGACTGCAATCATCTGGGGATCGGCATTTATTGCCCAGCGCCTGGGCATGGACACTATCGGTCCCTTCCTCTACACCGGCCTGCGTTTTGCCCTGGCGAGTATCGTCCTGCTGCCGCTGATCCTCTGGCTGCAGCGGCGTATCGAGCATCGCAAGCCTGAACCGGTCAATCCCGGGCTATTGCGCGGAGGCCTGATCATGGGCCTGGCACTGACGCTGGGCATGAACCTGCAACAGGTCGG